>Ga0099823_1003720_pt1 | contig 14606 bp, 13 predicted proteins | sample CowpearedBW_FD_76831 | JGI IMG/M metagenome (GOLD analysis project Ga0099823, IMG submission 76831) | Root nodule microbial communities of legume samples collected from California, USA - Cow pea red BW | ecosystem: Host-associated > Plants > Roots > Nodule | place: USA: California | collected...
CAAATTGTGATAGGTGCTTTAAAAAAATTTATTGCAAAGATACATTAATAATAAAATACGAGCTTAATTCGCATAAATAATTGATTATCTTTATTTGAAAAATTTAAAATAATAGATTTAGGATTTTTTTTTATTTTTCATTTAATATACAATTTTGGTTCACATTTAAATTTCAACATTATGATACATTCTCCTTGTTATGTATCACATTTTTTTTTTTAATTTAGAATGTCTATTAGGTCATAAATCTTTTTACACATGTGTGTATATGTCACAATTTATTATGAAAATTTTATACTGATGCACTTGTTTTTTTATTACCTATACCAAGAATATATCACGAAGAATTTTAAAGTAATAGATATTCTCACCCAATCTACAACATTTAAAAGTTATCGTATCAAAAGACACTAAGGAATTTTTTTTATGTGAAATATGTTATTAGTTATTCAAATTTAAAATAAAATTAAAATTTATTTATATTCAAAATTTTAATACTTCTTGTTCTTAAATTTTAAATATTAATAAATACAATTTTTCAATCCAATCAAATTAAACAATTTTTAAATAATATATAATATTTTAAATTAATATTTAAACTATTTATATTATTTGACATATTTCGTTTGAAATGTGAGTTTAAAATATTATTTAACATACAAAAAATGATACGAAGTTAAAATGATTATATTTTTTTGTTTTTTAAATATTAAAACTATAATGCATTAAAATTTAAAGTATGAAAAAAATTTAGATCTAAATTTAAGCACTGCATATTTAGTTTTTTTTTATTACAAACATGGAATAGTAATAAAGAAGAAACATAGGAATTTATAATTTATAATTTATATTAAAAATAATGGGTCAAAAAACTAGTAACTCTACAAAGAAACCACATACACAACAATTAGTGTTAAAAGGACAGAAAACCAAAAAGTTTTTTACATTGTAGTTTTTTAAGGTTTATTATTTTATTCAATTTCCAAATTACATTAATGAATATTAATTTTATTATTTTAAAATGTATTAAAATCTTTTTTAATGTATTAACATCATTATATTTAAAGACTCAATATAGAAATAATACAAAAAATTGAATAAAAAGTTTGAATTATCAAAAATTGAGTTTTTATGATTAAAAAGTCCATAATATATATATATATATATATATATATATATATATATATATATTTTAAATATTGAGAATCAAAATGATAAAAATGAGAAAGTTAAATATATAAAGTGAAAATTTATAAATGAAAATTTATATTTGAAAATTATATAATTTATTGTGTGTTGTTTAGATCTTTAGTTAGTATTGTTAGTTTATTCATGATACCTTAATCCACTTAATTAAAAAAAAACTATAAATATTGCGAACAAAAAAAAATTATTTTAAAGTATATTTTAAAATATATTTTAAAATATACAAATATTTTCCTACAAACCCTAAATATTTAGGCATTCTATTAGATATAAAAGAAACAGTTTATTACAGCAATAATAAAAAAAATCAATTTTTACATGAACACATTTTAAGTTTTTTGAAATTTTTAACCTCAGGCAAGTTTGGGAAAAATGGTCTAGAATAAATAATAAGAAAGAATTACAGAGATAAATCCTTTAAACTAAAGAAGGATCAGCTAAAGTAATTGTTCAGATATTACAAAAAGTAAACATTAGAAATCAAATTCGCGTTGAGAGAGAGTAATATTCCAATATTTTAAATTTGATTTTATGTATGAGTGATCACAATTTTAATTTAAATTGAGATTACTTGAATTTAAATAATAATAATAATATTGGAAGAGAAGTAGTATAAATATCCAAAATAATGATTTGCAGATAAATTTTAAGAAAAACATGAAAAAAAAAATAGTACATGAGTATATCTGCAGACATAAAATGAGAATGACGTGGCACCAATCGGAGCCTCTATTACCTTATCCCACATCGAAAATCTAATCCATTAGTCCCAATCATCCTCTTCCAAATCCAGTATCCATTGCCACATAACAAACTCCAAAGTTCAAACTCAACCATCTCCACAAGTTCCTACCACCATAGTCTCATCACAGAGCCAGAAACAGTAAGAGAAAAAGATCAGAGCTCAATGGCTTCTACCCAATGTTTCTTGCACCACCATGCCCTCACCACCCCAGCCAGATCCCCATCACAACGCACCATGGTTAGCACCAAGCCCAACCATCTCGTGTGCAAGGCTCAGAAACAGACACCCCAAGAGGATGATGCTGCTCCTATCTCTCGCCGTTTAGCTCTCACTGTGCTCATTGGTGCTGCTGCTGTTGGCTCCAAAGTCCAACCTGCAGATGCAGCCTATGGTGAAGCTGGTATATCACTTTCTCTTTTTCTCATCGTGCAATTAGTCGAATTTGAATTGGATTTTCTATGTCATGTTCTTCTGTTCCGAAAAACTCAATAGAAAATCTGAACTCTGGTCAGATAGAGTTTCTACTAGAATTGAAGTTTCATGTCCATAGTTTGCTGAAGAAATATTTGAATTAAAGATTAGTACAGATTATTACTGATGTAGAACTCTGATTCTGATTGATTGAAGAATACCAAGACTAGACTCTTAGTTAAATTATGCATTTGGCCATAAAGTCTCTAATACCATTGAGTTGAAGTTGTTAGGGTGGGCACATAAATGGATTTGATCCCTGTAGTAATGGGGATTCCATGATTTATTTGAGCAACTTTTGGTTGTTTTTCTTGCAGCCAATGTGTTTGGAAAGCCAAAGTCAAACACAGATTTCTTGCCATACAATGGAAATGGATTCAAACTATCGATTCCCTCAAAATGGAACCCTAGCAAAGAGGTTGAGTACACAGGCCAGGTTCTTAGATACGAGGATAACTTTGACACAACCAGCAATGTCGTTGTCACAGTGACTCCAACTGATAAGAAGTCCATCACTGACTATGGTTCACCCGAAGAATTCCTCTCAAAGGTAAAAAGAAAGATTTCATTCTTAAATTTGTTTCAGGTGTCTCAAACCTTTGAACTGCTGATATTCAATTCAAAAGTTGGTTTTTTGTAATTGCAGGTGGATTATTTACTAGGAAAACAGGCCTTCTTTGGTGAAACTCAAGCTGAGGTAAGTGATTGATGATGATGAAAAACAAATGCACTGAATAATAATGGCATAGCATGTTCTAACTGAGTTTGAACATGAAATGTTGCACAGGGTGGTTTTGATCCAAATGCTGTGGCCACAGCTAACATCTTAGAGAGTGCTACACCAGTGGTTGATGGGAAGCAGTACTATGTTTTGACTGTGTTGACAAGAACAGCTGATGGAGATGAAGGTGGGAAGCACCAACTGATCAGAGCAACTGTAAAGGATGGAAAACTGTACATTTGCAAGGCTCAAGCTGGAGACAAGAGGTGGTTTAAGGGAGCAAGAAAATTTGTGGAGAGCACAGCAAGTTCTTTCAGTGTTGCTTGAAAAACTTGAATAGCAGGTTATATATATAAATGCTATGTGTAAATGAACCTTAAGTGCATGCTATCTATGTTTTTGAGTTGTCTAACCTCCCTTTTGTCCAAGAGTTTCATAATTTAAGGGACTTGGTTGGATTAAGTATCTCAATACTTCTTTTTTCTTGCCCTTGTAAAGACACCCACCATCCCCTTTTTCTTTTTGTGTTTAAGCATTTTAATTTGCAGCACCCATCGTATTAAAGCTAATACACTGCAAACATGAAACTAGATATCAAATATGAGATTGGATATAAGTGGTGGTTCAATAAGAATCTAATGTCGAATGACAGGATACATTCAACAGATAAAAAATCTCAATAAATTATGCAAAACCAGAGAGATTTATATCCAATTGTCGATCTTGATCAATAAAATAAGTTTAAGAGTACAAAATAAACTATCAAATCTAATTAAATATTGATTGACATAATTTTTAAAATCAAGTCGCAATTTAAAAATGAATTATGATAAAAAGTTAAATTTTCCTTTTATGTTAATAAAATAATTACTATAAAAAAAATTTATGAGACAAATATTTCATTATCAATCATGACAAGAGAGTTAATTTTTTATTTTTTAAAATAAAATAGAGCATGTGAAAAAGACCGAAATAAACACAAGCAATAAATAACTTAAAAAATAAGAAAAGAGAAAATAGATAAAATAATTTTTTTCCATATTTTAATTTTATATTTTACTATTTACTAACGTCATACTTTATAAAATAAATATCTAACTTAATTATCATAAATTCTTATTATATACTGATAATTTATTTTAATCTAAATGATATGAAATCTTCCGCGATAACTATTCCATAAAATTTTAATAAAGTTATCGTCGTAAATTTTAATATTGTTTTAAAAGAAGAAAATTGATATGTTTTTTTTTTTTTTTAAAATACACGAATAAAGTTTAAATAATGATTTTGTACAAATGGTTCAAAGCCACCACCACTATAAAATCTACACAGAACCACAATGTATGATTGTTATCTATAAACATAATTTTAGAAAAAGAATTAAACCTTAGTTACATGTATCTTAAAAATGTTCAAATCACAACTTAATTGAAACATGAGTTTAATATTGTTTTTCCAAGCATTCCCTGTTTCTTTTTTCTTATAGATCCTGGATGTCGGTAGGTACATGTATTATATAATCTTAGAACATTTATTTTGAAAATTAACAAAAAGAAAAAAGTGAATGAAAGTTAAATGATCTAGTTATCCATTTTATTATATTTGGAGTGAGTGGAAATCTCTGACACCAACATGACTCAATAATTTAAAATGTCCACGCTTCTCATCCTCTCTATCCAATGTGCACACATACATACATCTACCACCAAACGTGCCTTACTTAGTTAATGTACCATTATTTATTAATATTTTTACGAAAATTACTAATTTTTATTTTAATTTAATAAATGATAAAATGATAATATTATAAAGAGTTAAATATTTTTTTTTTCTTGAATTTTTGGAAAAAATTGAAATCAGTCATTTTTTAAATCTTTGACCTAATTTATCTTTTAACTTTGTTTATAACCGTGTGAATTTAATTTTTTAATTAAATTTTGTTAAATTTATTTGATATTTCAAATACATTTTATAGTATTTTTTAACTAATATTTAAATAATAATATGTCAAACAGTATAAACAGGTAAAAGACTATCATGAAATATGTTTCAAAAATTACTTAACAAAATTTGGTTGAAAATTAAATTCACACATTTCTAAATTTATACAATTCTAAATTTATACGATTAAATTGGAATAAAATTTAAAAAAAATTAATTTAATTTTTATTTAAATTGAGGTATTCAAAATATATTTAACCATATTATAAAAAAGTGTAACATTTTTATAATATAAATGTTTGAAAACCATTGAAGTTTCGTGTGAAATCATGAAAGTAATGGCGTGATGGTTTAAGAAACAAGGAAGGCATATACCAAATCAAAGAAAGTGTTTGTTTGTAGTTAAGGGTGCTCATTGTCATTTCACAACTTCACACAAAAAGTTATATGGAAGAAAATACTAGAAAGATAAAATAAGAACAGATAGCAATTAAAATTTATCTAATAATTTATTCATATGAAATTTAAACGTTATAATTATTTTTAATAAAGTTTTTATTTCGTTTCATGATTCAAACCGTTTATATATAGTTGCACCTTTTTGATAATTTACCATATACTACAGAATTTATAAATTAGAATTACAAAAAATTCATCGTTATAATTGAAGATATATTAAATTACACGTATATATATGTTATCATTGTTTGCAGGCATAAGCAGAAAGAAGGTTTGGGATTTTCAGCGTGTGTGTGGTTTTGGTAACTGAAGAGTGTGTGAAGCAGCAGCAGAAGAAGAAGAAGGAATCGGCGGTTTTCAACTCACGATCGCGTCTCAGACTTTGATTCCGATCGTTGCTTTGCTTGTTCGGTAAGTCGGTGGATCATCACCGTCGTAATCTTCTTCTCATGTTATTGGATCTGCGACTTCTGATGCCGATTCTTCTACCTTATCCTGTTTCTGTTACTCTTCCGATTTGCTCGACGTGTCTCTGTTTATTTCATAGGGAAATGCATATTATAATTTGTTTATTTATTATATATTATTTATTTATTATGCAATTTTTGAGTTCGGTTTCGCTTGCGAGATGATATTTTTGAGTTTGCCAGGCATCGCGGGGTCTTATTGATTTGGTAGATGAAAATAAAATTGGTTTAAACATTGTGCTTTGAAGTAACTAAGCTCGGATTCTTGCATTATTCTTTTTATTGTTGTTGATGATGTTTGAATTTGAGGAATCAGTTTGCGGTTTTAGCTTGTTTTCTATGGACTCAGTCCTATTCTGCTTACTGTTGTTGTTTGTGTTTCTATGCAGACATTTTTTTTTTTTGGAGTTTGCTCGTGTTAATTTCTACGTGGACATTTTCGAAATTTGTGTTAGTTTGCCGTTTCAGTTTGAGGATTTTGTTTACTGGTTTAGCTTCTGTTATTTCAGGACTTGGTTTTATTGCACTTACTGTTGTCATTGCTGTTTTTCATGCAGACATTTTTTTCCTTGTGGTTTTTCAGTGGCATTTTGTAGGTGTGTGGTCGTATGCGTTGTTTTCTCGCGCTGCTGAAATTATATATGGGCTGAGGGGCACTTTTCATGGGAGGTGTGGAAGATGAAGAACCAGCCTTGAAGCGGATGAAGTTATCCTCAAAAGGATTAGTTGCCTTGTCTAACGGTTCTTCTTCTAAAGAGCCTGTTGGAGGCTTGTCCAGGGACTTCATGGCTCGGGCCCTACCGTCTAAAGGGGACGAACAAGTTGTTGGTTCCAAAGGGGTTATAAAGAAAGAGGAATTTGTCAGGATAATTGCAAAGGCTTTATATTCTCTTGGTTACGGAAAGAGTGGGGCACATCTAGAGGAGGAGTCTGGAATAGCTTTACACTCTCCTGGGGTGAATCTATTTATGCAGCAAATACTTGATGGGAATTGGGATGACAGTGTAGCCACATTACGTAAAATTGCTCTGGCAGATGAAAGCGTGGTCAGGTCAGCCTCATTTTTAATATGGGAGCAGAAATTCTTTGAGCTTCTAAATGGTGAAAAGGTCATGGAAGCATTGAAGACCTTGAGGACGGAGATTACTCCACTTTGCATTAATAGTAGTAGAATTCGAGAACTTTCCTCCTGCATAGTTTCACCTTCTCCTAGACTAGATATTGTAAGGGTGAGGTCTCGGTCAAAGCTTCTGGAGGAATTGCAGAAACTGCTTCCCCCTACAGTAATGATACCTGAAAAAAGGTTGGAGCATCTAGTTGAACAAGCGCTCATCTTACAACGAGAGACATGCCCATTTCATAATTCATTGGATAAGGAGATGTCATTATATTCAGATCATCATTGTGGGAAAGATCAGATTCCTTCCAGTACATTACAGGTTAGAAAATGATATGTTTAGTAGATATTTTTGACTTGTTAATTAGTAGTGATAGCAGAAGCAGCTTCCTCTATGTTGTTTGCCTGTTCCTAATTAGATCTCTGTTTGTTAGTCTTTCTTTTGTCTGTATTATTTCATGATTACAAATAAATGTTCTCTACATTTGTGAAAATGTGAATGCTAAATGGTGGCATCTTGTTAATGGATATGGCGATTGTTGAGGTCCTGTGAATTTTCTTTTTAATTTTCTCAGTGCGTAAAAGTAAAAGAAAGGTTAATGGGTAGAAAGTGATAAGGACTTGGGTATTATGGGGTGTTGAGTCCTATATTGTATTGTGATACTCAGTGGAGTACTTAAGTGTTTGATTATCGTCCTAACAAATTACTTTTTAAGGGAGGGTTCCTAAGTGCTTATTAGAACAGTTTGATAAACAATTAAATACATGTTGGCGATGTCCAATTATCATAGCTTTTGAAAAGACTTAGTCATGTTAGTTTGTCGTTTGAGTTGAGAAAATAATGTCCTGGATGAAATTTTGCATCTGTTTTTCCTACAAGCATATTTTTCAGTCAAAACAAGGTCATATGTTGTTAATGCCTTGGCTTGGTAGTTTGCTTTTGCCCTTTACCTTTCGATAATCCTGCTTCCTACTCTGAGAGTACCAAGTTGTTTCCAATTAGAAGACATTAATCTTAAAGTAGAATGTCTTTTTGATGTAAACCCATCCATCCCCATTTTTACATGTGCATGCCCTTTATATTTCATATAGAAGTCCATGGTCAGTGCTTCTAATAATATTGAAAAATCTAAATTAAAATATCCTGACAACTGATGCACAGCTTGTAGGAACTTAATGACCAAATTTACATAATTACAGCTATCTGGGCAAGGCACCATTTCTATGGGTGTCATGCATTTCTCTATATATATGCAATTACACTATTTAGAACTGCAATATCTACCTAAGATGCCTTCATCACTTTTTACTTATTAAAATACTCTTCATGTCTTGTAAATGAGATGCATGAATAATCTAATTTATTTCAAAAAACAATCCCCAATTTTTTACATAGGTTTGATATTTATAATCTAATTTCCTTAAAAGGCCAATCCCCAAAACCAGGGAGGAGAAATGAGACAAGGTACAGAATTTGTCTTGTGGTTTCATCCTTTTGTCATCTATTTACAATGATCGTCCTGTCTTCACTTTGTATATTGCATGGATAGTATCTACCTTCTAATACTATTTTCTTTCTTGATAATATTGCAACAGATATTAGAGGCACATGATGATGAAGTCTGGTTTGTACAATTTTCACATAATGGGAAATATTTAGCTTCAGCATCAAATGATCGAACTGCAATAATTTGGGAGGTAATATTTGATATTGATCTCATAATTTACACTTTCTCTTTTCTGCTCTTTCATTCTTTTTTTTACTTTCTGCTAAATTTGTCTTCAATACTTGTGTTTGATTTAGCCATCATACTGCAAATTCAAATCCCAGTTATAATGTTTTCCATCATATTTCAGACCCCCTGTGGATCAAGACACAAAAATTGCATTCTAACACGTAAAATAGTTTAATGCTATGAAATCAGGTGTCACTTTTTAAATTTTTTTAAATAGGTTGGCATAAATGGTGGACTGACTGTAAAGCATAGATTGACTGGTCACCAGAAACCTGTTTCTTCAGTTTCATGGAGTCCTAATGACCAAGAGCTCCTCACATGTGGAGTGGAGGAGGCTATTAGGCGTTGGGATGTTTCCACTGGCAAATGCATCCAAATTTATGAAAAAGCTGGTACTGGCCTGGTTTCCTGTACGTGGTTCCCGTGTGGGAAATATATACTTTGTGGTTTCAGTGACAAGAGCATTTGCATGTGGGAATTGGATGGGAGAGAAGTGGAGTCTTGGAAAGGACAAAAAACCCTTAAGATATCTGATTTGGAAATCATGGATAACGGGGAAGAGATTCTAAGTATTTGTAAACCCAATTCTGTACTGTTGTTCAATAGAGAAACAAAGAATGAGAGGTTTATTGAAGAGTATCAACCAATAACGGCTTTTTCCTTATCGAAGGATAACAAATTCTTGTTGGTTAATCTTTTGAATCAAGAAATACATCTATGGAACATTGAAGGCGATCCTAGGCTTGTTGGCAAGTACAAAGGTCATAGACGTGCCCGATTTATTATCAGGTCTTGCTTTGGTGGCCTTAAGCAAGCTTTCATTGCTAGTGGAAGTGAGGATTCACAGGTATGAATCCTTGATCATTTATCAAAACTAACGTATACTTCTCCCATTTGCAAATTGAAAGGCTTTGATGCTTGTATGTTTCTTATATAGTCAAAGATAATTGTTTTTAAATTTTAATTCTGTGTTTTATTATAAGAATTTGGTGCATGTCTAGTGTAACTTAAATTCTAGGAAATAATCACATAGTTTTCAAAAGTGCACTAAAAGAATTGTTAAAATAAATCGTTGTTTCTTCAGATCAAGTTTAAGATGCACTTGGTGTGCCTGGAAAGACTCATTAAAATATTGGCATAAAAGACCCATGGAATGGTGCTTTTTGTTCGATTGATATACTGAACATCTTTATAATATTAGTTGAAGAATGAATTCAACTACTATTATTGTAATGATCAGGAACTGCTGTCTTGGCCTTCTTGGTTTTCAGTTTGTCATATTTACTAGTTTTTAGCTGCGGTGTTTATTCAGTTTGTGTTTCTTTTTGGATGTGAAACAATTTTATGCAGCATATAGGATCCCTGCAATGTTATTAAACCTCTTATGATAGTGAGTTGTATTGGATAAATTTGGACAAGCATTAAAGTTGAAGTGTATGTTTGTAGGTTTACATATGGCACAGAAGCTCAGGGGAGCTAATAGAAGCATTGGCTGGTCATTCAGGATCTGTAAATTGTGTGAGCTGGAACCCAGCAAACCCCCACATGTTAGCCTCAGCTAGTGATGACCGGACAATTCGGATATGGGGCCTAAATTCTCTGCACAACAACTACCAAAATGTTCCCACCAATGGCGTCCACCATTACTGCAATGGGGGATCTTAGATCACCAACTCATTCCAATTGATTTCTCTCTCTCTCTCTCTCTCTTTCTGATCATTGCAATCGTGTAAATACCAATTTCTATTACCACAAGTGGACCATTCATGTTAAAAAATGCATGTTACTTCTCATTATCTCATAATTTCTATTCATTGCACACTTATACCTTCACAATGATTCTTATATCTAATGTTTGAGGTTTTAAGTTTGTTGATGAAAATGTAAAATTTGTTTCCTGAATTTCGTTACGATTTTATGTTTATTTAAAGAAATTAAAAGGGAATATTAAATAATGCTAGACGATCAAATATACTAAAACAAATATAATTAAGAAATTACTCTATTTTATCTCATTTATACCAGATATTTAATTAATGTAAATTCAGTCAACGTTCAACTTTCCAAGTCTCTTTTATATCAAATAATTTTAACCATATGTAAAAATATTGTTGAATAAAAATAGCTTAAAATATTTTTGTTATTTTTTCCATATATGATTTATTTTTACATAGTGTAATTAATTTTAGAATAACTTAAAAGGAAAAAAAAATTGTATTAAAAAAATGAGATTGTCATTAATTCTTTTGTGCTTATTCACTTCATCTTCTTCTCGCTTACCCCTGGCTAACACAGATTTTCTGCTTCTAAATCGAGAGGATGGTAGATTACATTTTTTGAGTGTTTTTAACTGATCGGTGTTAATACCTTTTGACTGTAATAAAGTAGAAGCCTATGATATAATTTTGGGAATAAAATGAATATGTTTTTGCCCATAAGAGCGATTTCAAGACTATAAATGATACTTGCAATATCAGTATATCTTTATTTTTCTTATATATGCTTATATGAATCTGACTTGTTGCATTGTTGTTTTTTTATATCAATAATAAGTATACTGTGCTCACTGGTTATGTTTATAAGTTCTTTTTTTAAAAAAAAAAAACTACATGCCAAAGAAAGTAATATTAGACATTGGTATGTCTCAGCAGTAATAAAATACTAACAAGAAATTTTTATATATATAAAACAGTTAAAAGTAAATTGATTCTTTTGGAAGGATTTTAGGATTGGGTCATTATAAATGAAAAATTAATTTATAAGAGATTTATTTTCATATGCAAATCCACAGAAACGAATTTCAATGAATTGAAACTAAGGGATAAAGGAACATAGTTAAGAAACTTTAAAATATAATTTCTTGTCAATCGTCAAAATCAAAATCTGAAATTACCTTTTCGTAATACCATAGGTTAAGTAAAGCAGTTCTGTCAATTTAAAACATTTTACTCGATTATTTCCGATAAAGAATAAAATAGTTGAGAAATGAACAAATATAAAATATTTACCTAAATGGAACAACATAAAACGAAACAATAGACGTAGGAGGTAATGTTCTGAATGCTAAGATTTTGAATCTAGGGCACCGGGCACATTATTTGAAAATTAAATATTAATCTATCGAAATATTACAATTTCTTTTAAAAGATAATATCCCTTTAACATAGAATATTCTATTTATACGACCTAAAAATAAAATTCGTAAACATTGTTTATTTTATACAAATAGGTTTAGAGATCGAACCCTCGCATGCAAGACATTTAAGCCGTAACAATTTAAATTTTGAGAAAATCAGCAACAGAAACTGAGACACAAAACGCATATACAATAGGAGCTGCGCTTGCGACAACTTCTTCACTTGGATTCTTTCGTCGGAAACGATGGCCAAAAACAGAGAGAAGAAAGGAGAGGCACTTCACCGCCAAACCCCCAAAGTTGATGAAGTCACCAGGATTCGCATTTCCCAGATTCTGGAACAGTTCCGAGCTTCAAAAGATGAAGGTTACCCTCCAACATTCAATGCTTCCCCTTTATTTTTCTGCCACTGTTTCACCCTTTGATGCAGAGGAATGTCACGCCACCGTTGTCTTGTTCATTTCTCTTTCGGGAATGTTGTTTCTGAGTGATTGGGTGTTTTGTTTGGATTGGATATTTGCACGTTTTTGTTGTTGTGAAGTTTGAGTTGGGTAGTTCGTGACCCACTTGAAATCTGTGTTGGAAGGATGATGATTGCATGGGTGTGTCCACTGATGAAATCCGGGTTTGTTTTTGTTTTTGTTTTTCTGCAGTGTACAAGTTTGATGCTGGTTTGTCCAACCAAGAGCGTGCTTTGGTGCATCAAATGTCCCAGAAAATGGGGTTTAGATCTAAAAGTTCTGGGTGAGTGTTAAAGGCAGCTCACTTCAATTGCAATTTTAAATCTGTAAGACTTACGGTCACAGTTGTTGAATGGAATAGTTGGTAATGGAATGCTTTTTTATTGGGTGTTTGCTGTTTGCATATTGTATTGTTGATATTGGACCTGTGTTTTGCTTAGGCTTGGGAATGACAGGAGAGTGTCCGTTCAGAAAATAAAAAAGAAGTCTGACACTGATAATGGGTTTCGAAATCTTCCTCATTTCACATTTTCTGAAGAGGCAAAATGGGTGCTGGGGGATTTATTTGCCCATTATCCTCCTGGTGATGGAGACTTGTGGGAGATGGTTGGAGAAAATAGTGACAGTACTGCTGAAAAAACAAAACAGAAGCAGGATGATATTTTCAGCAGGCCTTCGATGAGCAAAAATGAAATTGCTAAGAGATTGGAAGCTCTTTCTTCTAGAATTAACAAAGTCCCTAACTTGAAACAGGTTAATTTTCTCTCCGTCTCCTTTCAGCTTCAGAAACCTACATGAATGAATTTTGTTGGAAAACCTATATGAATTTTATTGTTTAGAGTTTACTTTGAGCTATCAGGACTGAATATTATTTCGATAGTAATAAAATGGTGGAACAGGTTGCAATGAGTGGGTTTACATGTTCTTTGGATTTGGACTTAGGAACTGACTTAGTTTTACAAAATTGCATTGTAAGGCGAGAACTACCCAAGCCTTACAAGCATTACTCATGTGATATCTGTAGCCAATGTCAGATTTTAACCCAATAAGAGTCAACATTTTGGTAGCTCTACGCTATGATGCTTCGTTCAGCCATTTTGGGTCAGCTTTATTGTTGGCAGTCCTTTCTGAGACACTGAAAAAAGAAGCGAGCCAATGCAGGTGGCCTAACAATGGATTTATGATAGTCTTTGACATCATCTTAAAATTTGAGCATAGGATCTAACTGAACACATGTAAAGTCGGTGAGAATTTGTCTTAATTAGAGGTATCACCTGTTAAACTTATTTCACGACATAGGATCTAACTGAATACATATCATTCACAATTTGCTAGTAAGATCTTAAATGACTCTGTTGTATAAATATTGGTTAATAGATGAGTCAATAGAAACCCTAAAGGGACTTATGCTATAGCTACAAGACTGCAATCCAGCTTCTTCTTGATTAATGTTGGTCCTTCTCTACGTGTTGTGTCCTGTCATGAAGAATTATGTTGTGTGCCATACTAATGCTGATTTAGTGTCACAAAATGGCTTCATAGGTGTTTCATTTTTTCCTGAGTTCTAAAGGTACAAATTTTCATCCATAATAGCTCACAATAAAAATTTTAATGTAAAATAATGATATTATGAAAAAAATAATATTTACATGTACTTAAATAGGTTGACCTATTCCCATAAAAGACTTTTGAATGACATAAAGTCTGAACTTTTGAACTCAATAGTCTTTTAGGAAAGCCTTGGCCTCAACTTGCCTGATGTCCCAATAGGAACTTGACCTATTTTCTCCCCTTTTTTGAGAAAAAGGTGAAAGAAAATCATTTGTTTATCTTGCAACACAACAGAATGATGTTTTTCTATTATTCCTCTCGCAATGTATGTATAATATTTGAAAAGGAATAGTCTTGTTATCAATTCATTTGTTTGGTTTCCGTTCTTGCAGATCATTGAAGATAGATCTAAGCTTCCAATTGCATCTTTCAAGGATGCAATTACGTCAACTGTTGAATCTCACCAGGTTAATTTAAAATTTTTCTTTGTAAACTTGCCTTTGGATATGCATCTACTTGGTAGCTTGGGTGCTGATTGCACTATGATTGAGCTTTATGATTCACATTGACATGTTGAATATACCAAATAACA
>Ga0099823_1003726_pt1 | contig 14598 bp, 7 predicted proteins | sample CowpearedBW_FD_76831 | JGI IMG/M metagenome (GOLD analysis project Ga0099823, IMG submission 76831) | Root nodule microbial communities of legume samples collected from California, USA - Cow pea red BW | ecosystem: Host-associated > Plants > Roots > Nodule | place: USA: California | collected...
AAAAAAATATATATATATATATATATATATATATATATATATATATATATATATATATATATTAGTATATCAATATTTTTTTTAAACGTTAAATGTAAAAAGTATTTAAGAAAAACTCTGAATTTCATACCATGTTTGTTGGAAGAAAAATAATTGTTTAATTCTAACATAAATAGTTTAATAGTTTCTTTATTCAAGAAAAACTACTAATTTCAATTTCAGACCCATTTTTGAAGAAACAAAATTTTTTAATTCTAACATAAATAGCTTAATACTTTCGGTTCATTTTTTTTATAATTAAATTTGTTAAGTTTAACTTTGGGGTCAATATTTTATTGAGAGTTAAAGTTAATCTAATCTTTTTATAATTTAAAATGTATACAATTATAATTTTTTTTATAAATATTTGATATGAAAGAAAGAAGAATACCTTCCTTTTAATATTGAATATTTGATAATATTATATTTCATTTAGCATAATTTTTTATTATTTTATAAAAACTAATTAACTGATATTGAAACATAAAGAAAGCGGGGACGAGTATGATACAAGTTTATACCCGTTACTCGGAGAGGATAGAGATTTGACACAAATTTGATACTCATTCCCGTCCCACTCCGTTGTCATTCGTAGTGATGATTCAACTGGATACCTAATAAAAATAATAATAATAATTACTCGATTAAAAATATACACATTTATGGTAGACTTAAATCTTAATTAAATGTCATAAATATATGTTTTATATAATAAATATGCAACTAAATAACAAGGAGTTCAAAGAGATCTTTCACTCTATTTAAAGGAAATTTTATATGTCTATGGAACATATACATTACATAGAAAAACATTGAGAGTAAAATTTATTGCTTTTGATATACCACACTTGTTTGGAAATGGCTAAGTTTTTCTTTTCACAAATACTTGCCTTTATCCTTATCATTTCAGGTTAGATAATTTTTCAATTTCTAATATTTTGATAACATCTGATTCAATGTTAACCTGTTCATTGACAATGATTTGTTTGATTTCTATTTTTCATTTTTCAGTTATTTCAAGAACAAGCGCAATAGATACACAAAGATGTCAAAAAGTGTTACAGCCTACAAACTGCAATCTCCCAAAATGTCAATCGGATTGCTTCAGCATGTTTAAAAACTTACAAGCAAGTGGCCAATGCATTCACAACAACCAAAATAATACTTATGAATGTGTTTGCATCTATAATTGTAATGCAACACCAAATTTGGTGTAAATTTAACTACTGGTAATATGTACCTAGTTAAAGAGGGAGAGAGAAATAAGCTTTTTAGAAGTTCATCAATAATAATATAGTTTTATGATCCATTTGAGTAAAAAGTTGACATCTGCTCCTTACTTTTTAAATATATTTTTGTTTTTCCGAAATTGTTTTTGAAGTACTCCATTCATTTTATTGCTCCTCTTCTTAAAACAAGAAACTATCATTCTTCTCCTTTAACAATCCCTTATACCACTTGCTCTATTTTCCCATTTAGGAATAAGGTTTTTTTCGACTCCGTTTAGATCATATATTTTTATTAAAAATACACTTGATTCAGTATAAACAATATATTTATTCTGAAATCCAAATAAAATAGAACATAATCCATTTTTTTGGGCTTTTATTAGTATAATTAAATCTGTCAAAAGATATTTTTACAAAATCATGTTAAATATTTTTGAATAAAAATTTGTGAGAATATACTTATTTTTAATTATTTATATCTACATTTTCATTTTTTTTATGTTGATTACTATAAGAAAATATTAAATGACAATAAAATTTAGAGACAAAAATAATTAGTCATTATATTGACCAAGTTAGATAACATTTTATAAACTAAAAGTTGTTAGTATGTAAAATAGTCTAATACACCAATAAAAAATTAGAATTGATTTGTGAATTAAATATAAATTAATCTCTATCAGCTATAAAACAAAAATTTTGGTAATTAATATTAAAGATTACTTTAATCTTTAATTTACAAATAAATTATAATGATTTCAAATAAGCTCATGTACTACCGTAACATGATAATATCATTAAAATAAAAAATAAAAAGGAAAAGAACAGAAAAATATGGGAAATGACAAAAATATGGGAATAAGTTTTTTTACGACTCTGATTAGATCAATTTTTTTTTTATTAAAAACACTTGAATTAGTATAAAAGTAAAATAGAATATATTTATTCTAAAATCTAAATAAAATAGAACATATTCGGTTTGGATCCATTTTTTGGGCTTTCATTAGTATAGTTAAAACTGTTAAAAATATTTTTACAAAAACATGTTAAGTATTTTTGAATAAAAATTTGTGAGAATATAACTTATTTTTAATTATTTATATTTACATTTTCAATTTTTTTTATGTTGATTACTATAAGAAAACATTAAATGACAATCAAATTTATATTCACCAACTTAGACAACATTTTATAAAAGTTGTTGGTATCATTAAAATAAAAGATAATAATAAAATATAGGAAACCACACCAAATTTATAATACAATTACATCATAATAATGGATAAAAAATACCTATTATTAAAAAAAATAACTACGTAAAATTGTAAACCAATGCAACACCAAATAGAAAAAAACTCAATCTTAATAATCTATCTCAACAGTTGAGGAGCATTTTAGGGGCGGCGGGATGCATGACCCTACCAAATCTTGTTCAATTTCTTTTGCATTTTCTTGGAGTTCGTGGAAGCATCTAAAAAGGAGAGGATTCTTTTCTACAAATTGAGCTAGAGTACTCAATTCTTCATATTTTTCTTCAATTTTGTTATATGTTGTTGGAATTTTTAATTCTCTTATCTATAACGTGTTGGGCCGATCAAAATAACATGTCTTGAAAAGTTCCATATCGTCTAAGACAACCGATGGATTGAATGTTAATGACTATATAATGGACTCTAAGTCTATAATGTTCCTTGCTCCGAGTCAAAGACAATTCAATCTTATATTTGACTCTTCTTATTTTTTAATACTTTTGTGATAAGAGCGTTGTGATAAGAGTGTTGTGAGGTTTATGTTAAATTATTGCTTTGGAGAGTGTGAGTGTACTCGGGCCACATCAGAAAAGATTATTTTTTTTTTTTGTTGGTAGGATTTTTCTTAGTATGCTTTATGGTTGTAGTGTAGTATGATCTTCCACATCAGAAAAGATTAATGAATCATCCTTGGTTGTTGAAGTTGCAATGAAAATTTGATAGAAGGATCATTGTTGGTGTTGTGTTGACGTGGTGAATATGCAGCTAGGTTCGTGGTGGTGCAAGGACTGTGTACTTGGGGCCAAAGGGCATGGGTGTGAATGTTGGGCTGATCAAAATAACATGTCTTGAAAAGTCTATTACAAGAGTATTAAGAAATAAGAAGAGTCAAATATAAGATTGAATTGTCTTTGACTCGAGGCAACTTGTTAGGTTTATAGAGGGGGTTTCACTGGGAAGATACAACACCAATGAGACTTGAGCCCAACCATATAAGGCATTGACACCACTCTCAACCCAAAACCTTAAGACAATGAGTTTATGGGTCTTTATCCTTATATAGTGCTCTACTTTCTCATTTCTAGACAATGTGGGACTTAGACTCACACTTGGATTCCTAACACAAAGTACGTTGAGTGTTACAATTTCAGTTTGTGTTGGGTTAGTGTTCAATTTTAGTTTATGCATTTTCTAGTAAAATTCCACCGATTATTTTCTCCCGATGTGATGTGAAATTTTTCTTCCATGTCCCTCTTTCAAATTATATTGATTCTTGAATTAGATATGAACTTCTACACTTTTGTATCATGCTTAGTTTATATGCAAAGTAACTATACTAATTTAGTGAGCACAAGTAGCCTGATTTACATCCAAAGAGTGGAAAGTAACCTTTTGGACAATAAAAATAGTAGAAATTCATGTTTCGATCAAGGTCAATGTGTTTTGACCGAAGGAAGCTGTGTTCGTGAATTTAGCATCTCTACAAATATTCGTTTTCAATGATTTCATTCACTCGTATATGTTGTTTTCATTTTCTATGATGTTCCTATGTTTATTTTATGGGTAGGATTGAAATGGCCCTTGATAACGCTGTCGTTGACGCGATCAAATTAATACTATTAAACTATAGCAACTTTAGTATTGCTAAGATAATAGTTAAGAAAATATAAAGGGTAAAGTAACCCTAAGTCGTCTCCCAACAAACACGGAATTGATTTTTAACAAGTTAGTTCTTATAAAATCTATACAAAATGGTTAGTTAAATAAAATAATAAAAATATGACAGATAAAGATAAAAAAGAAAGAAATAAAAAAGATAAAAAGAGATAAAAACAATAATAAAGAAAATAAATTGATTCCATTGCTTTTTCAAAACAGATTCATCATCGATTATCTAAAGATTATTGCTCAATTAATTATTGTTCTAGATTTACAAATTAATCAATGTAAAGTCTCAATTAATTTGTTGGCGTTCTCACTTTTAACATAAGTGCAGTCTCAATTAAAAGTGAGAACTTTTAGATTATCCACGGTAAATTTAACCAAAGTACAATCTCAATCAAATTTTACTATGCCTAATCATGTCTATTCTTTTATCTCCTTACCAAATAAAAAGCTTAATTAATTAAAGTAAAGTCTCGATTAATTTTTGTTAGAGTAAATACCTTTAACCAAAGTAAAGTCTCAATTATTGGTAAAAACTCATTTAATCACATGAAAGTTCCTAAATAAAATCAAAATAAAGTCTCAATTAAATTTAAAAACCCTTGGACTCATATGATGAACATGCATATAGATTTTAAATCATTATTCTTTACGTGATTTAAAATCAGTACACATTTTAATGTATTTATTTAATACACATTATAACTTATTTATTTAATACACACACATTATAACTTATTCAATACACATATTGTAACGTATTTATTTAATTCATACACTCATATATTACTATTTATAACGTATTTATTTAATCTATTTAACATAGTTAATGAAGTATGATGTAATTATTATGTTTAATATAATTAATTATGAATAATGAATACATAACTTCTACTTTAAATTTATAAATAGGCTTAATTAAGTTTTAAGTGCTTATAAATTTATATATTTTAAATTTAGGCTCAAATAGGTTATTCATAATTTTTACACTTTTGGATTAAGTTCATCATATTTAATTTTTTAGTTAATTAGGTGACATGAATACTATTTTTTGTCATCGTCTTCTTGATTTTTGTTTTAACATGTTAAACATTTTGAGATTTTGTGGTTAATATAAAATAATATTGAACCAATAAAAATTATTTGTCATTTTACATTAATCGTAAAATTGCTTTATGAATCATTAAATGTAATATTTCTTAGCATGTGAAAACAACGATGATGAGAAAAAATATTAACCATAACACCCAATTAACAAAAGAAAAATTAGATGATAGAACTCAATTGAAAATATAAAATTTTGATTATAAAAATAAAAAATTAACAAAGACTCATTTAAAAATACACACATTTATGAGAGACTTAAAACTAATTAATTATACTTAATAAGTTTATAACTATGTATAATAAATGTCCAACTAAATAACAAGGACTTCAAAGAGATGCCTCACTCTATTTAAAGAAAATTTTCATCCCTATGGAACCTATACATACCTTACATAGAAAAACATTGAGAGTAAAGTTCATTGCTTTTGATATACCACACACTTGTTAGAAATGACTAAGTTTTTCTTTTCACACATGGTTGTCTTTATCCTTATCATTTCAGGTTTGATAATCTTCCGATTTCTAATATTTCGATAACATCCTATTCAATGTTAAATTGTTCATTCATCAATGATTCATATTAATTCTATCTTGAATTTTTCAATTATTTCAGGAACAAACGGAGTAAATGTAAAAAGATGTGAAAAAATGTTACAGCCCACAGGCTGCACCATCCAAAAATGTCGATCAGATTGCTCCAACAACATGCCTAAAAACTTAGAACCGTTTGGAGAATGCATTCAGAACACTAAGAATAATACTTATGAATGTATTTGCTTCTACGATTGTAATGCAACATCACATTTGATGTAAACTTAGACGGAGATAATATGTACCTAGTAAAACGGGTAAGGGATATAAGGTTATTAAAAGTTAATCATTAACAATATAGTTTTATGACCCATTTGAATAAAAATTTGACATTTGCTCCTTATTTCTTAAATATATTTGTTTATTTCACTTTATTTATTTTCTGAAAAATTACTCCATTAGTTTTATTGTTTATTTTCTAAAAACAAAAACTATATTTTTCTGTTGTAACAATCCCTTTATACTACTTGCTCTACCTTATCACATTTAGGCCTGATAAAGAAAAAAAAAAAAACCTTGTAACAAGGATCTTTACAACTCCGTTTAGATAAATTTTTAATTAAAAATTCACTCGAATCATTTTGAAATTAAAAATGTTATTTAGTTTAAATTTAATCTAAATAAAAATAAAATAAAATCGAACAAATTTCGTATTATTCGGGTTGGATCAATTTTTGTTTTGGACTTTTATTATGTAAAACTGTCAAACAATCTTTTACACATAAACTAGTGAAATATTTTAAAATAATAATTTGTTAAACAACACATTTTTAATTATTTACATTTTTGTACTTTTCATTTTTTAAATAAAATGCAAAAAAAAAAAACACATTGAAGAGTAGATATCCTTGTAAAACCCTCTTTTCTGCCCTAAAAATTTAAAGGGCATATCCTATCTATTGGGCCTAAGGGTTGGTCCATAGGGTGTCCAAGACCCTACATTGCCCTAACCTTCTCATTCACTTCACTTTTCAGAAAAACAGCTCTCATCCTCTCTTAGAACAGCAGTTGTGCTCTGCTAGGGTTTGGTCCCAACTCTTGGTCAAGCAAGCTCAAGCTTTTTCGCTGCATGTAAGTTGCTTCTAAGCTCATACTAGTTCTCCTCTGGTCTTATTTCGTGTTTCCTTTGAGGCTCATCTTAATGACCTCGTTTCCATACTATTCCGCTATTGTTTCCAGCTCATTAAGTTGTCTCAGAGCTGTGGTGCTCCCTGTTCGGGAATACGAGTCTTTTGGCTAGCTCCTTCCAGGTAAGGGAAGCTAGGGTTTTACTTGTCGTTTGATTTTATGCTTGCTCTAGTATGGTTTTTGCGTGATGATAGTTTATTTGATGTTATGAGTGCTTGGAAAATGCTGAAAACTCTGTTTGGTTGTGAATGCTTAACTATACACGTGAGAACAATGGAGATGTAAGACCCGAGAAAATTAAATAGTTAATTAAATAATTCTTTAATAAATGCGGGTAATAGAAGCCTTTAAGGCATTTAATACAGAGAGCTATGACGTGAAGTACTTTAATTGTGTGAGAGGACTTGGGTTCAAGTCTTATGTATGCCAATTATGTGTTATTTTAATTTATGTATTATTTTGATGATATACTTGAATGCTTGACGTGATAATAAAATCCTAAAATTGTAGGAATTATCACAAAACATGATTGATTGATTTGGTTGTGCACTTGTCTTATGGTTAAAGGGTTATGGGTTCAAACCTTGCTAAGAACAAAATTGCTCTCTTTTTGTCAAATTTTGTTTGGTATGATTATGGAAGGGTTTAGGAACCCTAGCCAAGAGAGGAAGATTAGGGGGCTGAAAACATCCCAATTATGAGTGTTGAATAACCATAAACCACATTTTATTTAATTTTCGTTTTTAGACTTAAACTCACTTAATTAGGGTAGTAATTGTGAGAGAGAAGAGAATTGGAAGGAAGAGGGGTGCTGCATTGGGTGTGAATTGCAAGCAGTGGTTTTCCAGAAGAGTTTTCGTGGTGGGTGCTGAAAGAATTGAGCAGGGAAAATATTGTTGGTGTGCAAGGAAAGGTTAAGAGAGTTTTGGGTTAGAGATACACCAAGAATTCGAGTTTGGAGCGTGAATTCCAGGTAAGGGGAGTTGTACCTTATGTGTTTGATTCATATATAATGTATCGTGTTTGCTTTGATTATATTTCATGTAAACCACTTCATTTTCACGTTGTTGTTCGAGGTTTCTAGATTTTACCTAGAAACCGCTTGGCGGTAAAGCCCGAACCGCCAGGCGATGCATCAGGTTGTGTTGGTGTGTGCTGCATTTTGACATGAACTGCCTGGCAGGGATGAATGTCCGCCAGGCGGCGTGATGCTGTTCGCTTTTGCCTTGCTTGTGGTTGGTACATGGGATTAATTTTACTCCTGAATGTGTCTTGTGTATAATCTTATGTGTTTAATGTTAAGAAAAATCGAGAAGTCAAGTTTGATGATGATTTTAAGGAATCATGTATGAGTGAACATGAATAGGGTTGTTTTCTTTAAAAGAGAGAATGATTCGATTGTGAATTGTCATGGCCTGTGTATGCTTGAGTGGAGAAAATGATATCCAGGAACTATATTATGGTAAATTAGGTATGAATTATCTTGTTCTATTGCAATTGGTGCATGGGTCGAGTTCTGGGTATTGGGTATATCGCAGGTACAACAAACCTGGTAGTTGCCTAGGTTCTGGTATACCGCCCGACAGTTGCAAGTTACCGCCAGGCAGTGACGTGTGCAGAGGTCAGTTTGGTACATAGATTTGGCTGGACGTGAGGGAAGGTGATGAGAGTGAAATAGATTAGGTCCTTGTGTTTAATTCGTAAGAGGTGTGGTGTAAAAGAGATAAAGTACTATTTATGAAGTGTTGGGAATTTGAATGAATTATAACAATATGGATTAGGATTAAAGGAGATCAGGGTTAAAAAGTGTATTGAGGAATTGTGGAATTGTGATGAATCATATGTTATTAGAGAGGCAGTGTTGTGGGGATAGGCAGGTGACTAATTACTAGATAATACAAATGATAGAGAAAACATTGGAGACCAATTTAGGGAGGAGAATTCTGTCGAGCATGAAATGTAGTAGTGAGTTAGTGAAGATAAAACTGCAGGAGGATAATTGAATCAGGTAGATGGAATTGGGCATAAAGGTTAAATGATAAAAGAGTGTATAAAAGTTGGTGAGTACAGGTTTTCTAACGAATTAGATGAGTTGCAGGGAGTAAGTATGGATTGGTCGCTGCTGTAAATTGGTTAAATCATAATGCACTAGTTGGTGGTGGATAACTTTCCTAGTTGGAAGTGTGAAATGGTGAGAATGAGTACATGCAATTAATATATATTGGGGTGAATTGTTAATGGAAATTAGGTGCGATTATAAGAGAGTGTGGTGTCTTTTGGAGGTCAAGCAGAGTGAAGAACATACCATTATAGAGTGCCAATAACCTGCAGAAACTTACTACTAGTGTGGCGCTTGGCTGCTGGATGATGTCGCCAGGCGAAAGGATATGCGAGGAGGTCCCTACACCGCGTGGCACCTGGCGACAGGGTGTGCTCCGCCAGGCGGTGTCTGTACAACAGGAAGTGGTCTGCAGCGATTGGCGCCTGGCGGTGGGGTAGGATCCGCCAGGCAGGAGCAGAGTAGTAGGCGTTCTATTCGTCGACCTGGTGCTTGGCGGTGTGGCTTGAACCGCCAGGCAGTCTACACTGATTTCGCTTGGCGGCGCTTAGGATTGCGTTAGGCGATAGTGCTGTAGTTTATGATTTGTGTGCATTGCTTTTAAGCGATAATGCTATACTTGGATCGGGAGATGCTGTGTCATGAGCGGGTAGGTTCATGGAAGGTGGTTAACATGTGATGATATGAGCTGGGAGGTTCATATCCAGTTACTCTCGCGTGGAGATACGAGCGAGGTAGGTTCGTATGTTCCGTCCTCACGCTTGAGAGATGCTGCGTGCGAGGAGGTACGTGGCTGGTGGATCACATGTGTTGGACTACGGGCAGGTAGGTTCGTAGAGCAGAACTACGAGCGGGGAGGTTCGTAGAGGCAAGACCACGAGCGGGCAGGTTCATGTGAGCATCATATTCCCGAGTCCAAGGCTAACCATTTGTGTGATTTGAAGGCTATAAAGCCTTGGGGTTAAGGTCTTGGCCAAGAACTAAGTAGATTGAATAAATGGGTGTATGACTTATCTTGCATATTTTATATACGTTATTTATATTTTTCTCAGCTCACCCTTTTTGTTTGTGTATGGCGATGATCGTGTGATTCGTTACACGGGAGCAGATGTTGATATAGGTGATGTTGAGGATACTCAAGCGACGGAGTGAGGGCTAGCTTGGGAAATTAGAGCTAGGAGATTTTCACTTTATTTTGTTATGTTTCAGTTATGATTAAGGATTTTTGAAACTTGTAATACTTTTATTATTTATGTTTTATAAACTTGTAGCGCTTGTCTACACATTTTAAATTTTCCCGCGTTTGGGAATATTAATATTGCAACTTTTGATATTCCATTTTCATTTTAACTATTTATTTAAGTAATATTCCTCATGGATGTTACAGGAGAAATCTGATATTTTCGCCCAGGCGGGCCAGTCTCGCCCAAGCGAGAGCATCACAGGCTCATCCTTGGAGCTTACGCCAGCTATCGCTCAGGCGATGAGCTCCTGTCTTGAGCGAGAGCTATCTCGGTCAGGCGAGGAGGTCTCGCCTCAGCGAGAGAACATAAAAGCTCCATGTTCCTCTTTTCGAGCTCTCGCCTAGGCAAAAGGAGCTCGCCTGAGCGAGAGAACCCTTTGGCCTGAGCGAGGGACTGGGCGAGAAGTGTGCTTGTTCTGTTGTTTCTCTGTTCTTGGATGTTGGTCATATGTTTCGATTGATTATACTTTTAAAGCATGAATTGGGTGATTATGTATGAGTGAGATGATTTATGGTCTGTGATGGATAAGTTTAACATGATTTAAGCATGTTGCATGTATGGAATGATTCATGGGCTAAAAATGATGAGTTTGGTATGGTTTTGATATGGAATATGAATGAAGGTTGGTTATAAATGTTGGTATGAGATTTGTATGCATAACAAGTACATACTTGGATGTTGAAACATGATTTGTATATGGTTAGGGCGTAATTCCATGATAGTTTCGTGGTGGTGCCTCATTGGTTAGGGCGTAATTCCATGAGCCTCTAGGTGAGACCTAATGGTGGTGCCTCAGTTGGTCGGGACGTAATTCCATGACCCCTGTTAGTGGGAGTTCATGGTGGTGCCCCATTTATATAATTTAGTAAGGATTCAAGGTAAGGATTGCATCCTAACACTCTAAAGAGTCAGTTAGTCTCACATAGAGCGTATTGACTCGAGTGGTGAGAGTAGCAAGAGGTCTGAAACACTTTAAGGGCTAACCTTGTGTGTGGGGGAAAGAAACACTATAACAATTAGCTCGGTAGAGTAGGAAAGGCCACCACAAGTGCAAGCATCCGCTGAATCTGACTAATTATATGTATCCAGATGAGTCATGTCTCGAGTCTTAGTGTATTGTTTGCAAGTCATAACATGATTGGTTGACATAAGCATCTTGGACTATGAAATCTTATGTAACTGTATGTTAAACCATTTTCCGCTCTAGCTTACCCTTCTGCTTGTTTGTATGTTCTGTGTGTGGTTTTCTCTCTTTGTGATGATCATCAATTTATTGATGTGAGCAGATGCGAGAAATCCTTGTGGTCAATAGGGGAATGGTGACTCCACTGCGTAGCCTGCTTGGGCTGGATTCCGTTTAAATGGGCTTTTCTTTTAGGGCTAAGGCCATTGTATTGTATTACCCTTGGATTTTATTTTGAATACTATCTATCTTTTACTCCTTTTGGTTATAGGCATCATAGTGTGTCTTAGCATTTTAAGTACCTTGGGTATTTGTAAGGAGTGATTTTATACTCCGCAACTTGGCTCTTTATATTATTCGGTGTAAGATTCCATTTAATTATGTTATTATTTAAATAGGGTGTTACATTAATGGTATCAGAGCAGTTCGTCCTTAGGATGACCTAAGGGTAGTGGGTTGGTCGTGTCATGCGGACTTGAGTATTCAAGTTTAGTCGATTTTGTCAGTGAAACGAAAAGTTTCAAGAACAGAAAACGTCTTGATAAAGTAATGAGGGTGCATACTAATGACTATATTAAAGGTTGTTTTCCTTTCTTAATTCTAATGGTTTGGGAAAACAAATATTGCTTTGTATGACCTAGTTTGTCTTCCTACGACCTTGTGCTTTGTGTCTTGTGTCTTTGTGTCTTGGCATGTTCACCTTTACAAGTGTTGGATGAGGTCTCTAAGATAACGTCTTGCCTTAGAGATAGGAAGTTGATGTGTGTTGTATATCATTGAATAAGGAAAGCTAAGTTTTGGTTAATAAATTGGAGAAGAAGCTAGAGTTCATAAGACGACGTTTGGTAAGAGGGAGCTTTAAGGATAGGCTCTTAGAAACAAATACTACAAGTTTTCTAAAAGGAGTTGAATCCAAAGGTTAAGATCATTAAAAGGTATCAGTGCATACAAGTGCCACATCGTTTGAGGAAATCAACCTGATTCTACATCCCGACAATGTTGAGGTTTAGAGTTATGCAAATGCATACAGTGTTAGGAGAAGTGTCATTGCATATAGTCATATGGTCACATCTAGTGCTTCTTGGAGTGGTGGAGAGGAATAATTGGCAAATCCTAGGTTGCAAAGAGAAAGCTAAGAAGAGAGGAGACCGTGAAGTGTGAAGAGATGACAAACCTCTAGTGAGAGGGTAAGATGGATAAGGGTTTACTAATTAGTCAGGAAAGATGGTGTTCCTAAGTAGGGGAAGGAAAAATTTATGGATAGGAAGGAACTGGCATAAGGAATTCATACTAGGATTTATAGTCAGCAGATGATAATGGGTATTTTCAAATTGTTAGTGGGATGTTTCAAGGAAAAGTAGTTCCCAATAGCAGGACATTTGGCCTAAGGTATAAAGTGGAAGGTTTCATGTACCAGAAGGAGGGGCACACCTTTAAAGGTTATTCTTGTATGGAAGGGCAACCCAACTGATGTCGGAACATAATGATGAAGAAAATGAAAAGAAAAGTTTTGAGTCGTTGACATGGTGTCTACGATGGTTGATGCTAAAGTGGTCAGCACGAATAATCTCATCCAGAGATGCACATTACGAAGTGATGCTTGGACTAAGGGGCCGTTTTCTTGGGGTCGTGTACTCCTTGATGTCGCCAGTATGGTAAAGGAGTCATGGTGGTCTGCAAGAAGGAGCTGAGCTTGAGAGGGTGGTTTTGCTACAATCGCAGCCAAGTGGAGACTTGCTCGGATATGTGGTGCCTTCGTGGTGATCAAAGTATTTAAATTCAAACCCAATTTGAATTATTTCCTTTGCAAGGTTGGGACATAGTCTCAAGGGTGAATTGGTTGTTTTCTAAATCTCATTCTGATGAGCTGGACAACCAATGAGGTGGTATTCTTTGATTTAAAATAGATAAGTCAGTGGTTGCGTATGAGGTATGAATCAAGCTAAATAGTGAGGGCAGAGTTTCATGTGAATTAAAGTCATCTGACAAAGGGAAGTGAATAATAGACGAAGAGGATCGTAGTGGTAGAAGAGTTATAGACGTGTTCTGAAGCAATTACTAGAATTTTTACCTTGGTGTAATGGAGTTCACTTTTGCATTGGTGTTTGAAGAACTTGTGTCAATAGTTCCTAATGGATGGTTTCTACTGTGAGTTTGAAGTAAATACGGAAGTGGAGGAGATGTTGGAGAAGTAGTTGCTTATACTAAGTATAATCACAAGGATGACTGCAAGTTTGGTGAATCTTAGAGAAGAGGTAGTGGTAGGATAAACTGTTCAAGGGTAACGTTGGATAAGGGAGGATTGACTTTTCGGGCCTATGGTTTTAAAGGGTGGAAGCATGATGAAGGTAAGGAATTCCAAACAGGTTAACGATATCACCAAGGTATAGCGGGAAGTTTTCCAAGTGCGAAGAGGGTCTTCAGAATGTTCAAGACAAAGGTAGGAGTGACTAGTAGGACATATGGTTTAAAAAGGGGATGGATATGATGTTGAGAAAATGGGATGCTAAGACTCTAAAAAGGGGAGTTTAAAGAGTTTTTGCAAGTTTTATAGAAGTTCTGAGGAATGTTTTCCAACGATGATTGCTTCCTTGTCACGGCTAACATGAAAGGAGCATCATTTTGAGTAAACAAACAAGTGATTTTGTGTGTGGATCAGAGTAGCGTAGTGGATTGGTGGCAAGTGATGCTTATGAGTGGTAAGAGGTGCATGAGAAGAACCATCTTACTCATGACCTAGTGGTTACTACGACAACCAGTTCTTTAAAAATAACAAAAGTAACGTTCTTATGAGTATCAATCAGGGATATTCAATGATCATTTAGAATTGGGATTATGGAGTTACATAGAGAAAGTTGTGCAAGAGGAGTAGGAGAGTAGGAGATGGTTTGAGTTATGATTTCAAGTTAGGGTGCCAACTTGGAAGTGAGAAAGCAAGAGTAGATGTTTTGCCAAAGAAGGGAATTCAATATCCTCGAGTTGACGAGGTAAGAGTAAGAGTTGGTTGAGAAACATAAGTGTTTGGGTTGGGAAGAGAATGAGTGAGGAGATTTCATTAGTCTAGTCATCTTACTAGAACTAGTGAGTCTCTCAACAAGGTTGG
>Ga0099823_1003730_pt1 | contig 14591 bp, 8 predicted proteins | sample CowpearedBW_FD_76831 | JGI IMG/M metagenome (GOLD analysis project Ga0099823, IMG submission 76831) | Root nodule microbial communities of legume samples collected from California, USA - Cow pea red BW | ecosystem: Host-associated > Plants > Roots > Nodule | place: USA: California | collected...
TTGATTTTACTATGATTGTTATCTCAGGGGTTACTTAAAAATTTATTTAAATATTTGAATACTAAAAAAAAATAATAATTTTTTTAGGTGGGTTGGTGAGCCAACTCACTTAACCCACCAACCCGTGGTGGGTTGAACCGGGTTACAAAATTTCTGGCTCACTAGAAAGTGAACCAGGTTGGGTTCACTCTTTTTCAACCCGACTCGTGGTGAGCCAACCCGTGACATATCTATTGGGTTATGTACAAACATCTTTTACTTCCTCCAGCTCCACAATTTGTTTGCACATTTCTGATATTTTTAAAATGACAATTTTCTCTACGGTAAAATTGTCTTCTTGAATATATATGTTTGAGAATATTTTCAAAATTTTCAGAATAAGATTTATGGGATTAAATTTTTGTAATAAAATTTTTGAAATACATTAATTGCATTTTGAAACAAGTCTTTTAAAAGTAGGATTTCTAGCATACATTTTCAAAATGTATATAACACTTTTTGGAATGAGTTTTACAAAACATGCTTACATGAAATGGGTTTCAAAAAGAGTTTTTCAAAAACATATGAAATGTATTTTGGAATGATTTTTTTTTTCTACATGAATTCTCTTCTTTCTTTGACATATGTAAATTAACACCATTACATATAATTTTATGCACAAAATTTAGGGAATTAGTGTCTCATGTCATAGCTTCATGTATAAGTTTCGAAATATGAGTAATTACCTTTGTTAACATAGACTCATATTTCAAACTCATTTATTTGTGGCTTCAAAGATTAGTTTGTTTTTTTATATATAACACACATCTTTTAACATTTTATACACAATCAATAATTTTAAATTCTTCTCTTTTTATATTTCTTTGTTTTCTACAACCTTAACATATTAGAGAATTTGATCCACATGTAAAGTTGACTACTCTATATTGTGGAGATTATGAATCATAACATGTATCACTACCATAAAATTAATAGGATAATAATATTTTGACCCATTACTCCAATCATCAATTTAACTATCTATTTTAATTTTTTTTAGTAGTATGATGTGATGATCTAAGAGTGATTGAAGTGGTAGATTAAAAGTGAGTCAAAAAAGTGGATCAAAATATCATTATGCAAATTAATATTAGGGAAAAATGTTGCAGATTGATAATTAGCTTCATTGTGAAGGACAATCCCATGTAACTCAAGAATGAAAAATTTGATGACATGATGAAAACCAATTGTAACCGTGTAATAACAAGAAAGTATAAAAATCAATGATGCAATACACAATAGAAGCACAATGACGAGATCTATAGCTATGATTCATCTGCAACCTCAAAGCATGTTATCAGCACGAGATGGCAACCTCTTGAAGAAATTACTAGGCACTGAGGGTAGTTTGCTTCTGAACTTGGGGTGCCTGAGCCAGAAAATGCCAGCAACTGAAGCCACAACCTTGAAAGGTGTCACATACAATGCCACAGCAGCAATGAGGCAGAAAATCACAAAGAGGCTTGTGGCTCTTGGGTCTCTCCAACTGAGCAGGGTGTGAAATCTCTCACCCTGAGTTGCAATGTCTCCAACCACAGTTTGTATTCTCCCAGCCACACTCCTGAGCCGATCATACCTCATTCTGATCACATCCTGAGCCTTTGAAGTGGGAAAAGTGTCAAATTCCTCATCAAGTTCATCTGGGCGTGCTGCTTCTGCCCAAGAAAGTTTGGTGTCCATGTCTGGAGGGTGCCTTGGCCTGAACCTGAAGTTCCATATTCCAATCAGAAACATGTAGAGGAACATGGTGGGGAGGATCAGTTCAGGGTAGCATATCAGGATGAAAAAGAGGACATGTACTAGAATTGTGGTCACTGGATTCTTCCACTGTTGCACCTCACCAAGCCACTTACTCATTGATATTGCACCTGAAAAGAGTGACACAATTCTGAAGAAATTGGCTTTGCTTCTTCTCAAGCTCCATATATGAGAGTCCACATCCAGCATGTACTCCACAACCTCTTTCCTCAGGGGTGGTTCTGCCCTCCCAAGCCTCACTGCCACAATGTTCATAGCCTGGTACCTAAGACTTTCCAACTGGTTCACTGTGAATGGATGCAGGTAATGCATTTTTGGCAGAAAAGGGTGTCCATAAAGGTAGATTATGTGAGCCATGGAGAGACAAGTGAAACGAATGGCCAATTGAAGCTCCCCCATCTTCTTCAACCCAGAGGGTTTCAGAACAAGCAGAGGGTATGAGTTTGTGTAAATCCTATCCATTTCCAAGGTTGACAAACGAATCCTCACCTTGCCAATTCTTGAGTCAATTTTGGCTCCACTTCCTTGAGTTTGCCCTCCACCACCCAAATGACAGTTGTCAAACACCCCAAAAGTTATGACAGTGCAAGGATCATACACTTCCCATGTGTATTGCTCATTCCATTTCGGATTAAAGCTCTCGGTGATTGTTCTTGTTCTCACCCATTTCTGACCATACTTTGCCACACAATAAGCATCAGTTGACCCTTTACCATTGTTTGTCTTCATAGATTGAAGCCCTTGAGCACTCAGTATCCCCACTTCAAGAATCCCAATTGGTTGCTTCCAAAGTTGTCTAGCAGTTGGCCTTGTGTCACTGATATACATTGTGAATTCATCAAGCACATGGTAAGCACCCTCAAGACACACCCTTAGGTGAATCCTACTTGAGAACTTGGTCTCGTTCCTCTTGTCACCCTCCAACACACCAAAGCCAAACCTCTCAAGGTTGTACCAGTGTGAGTGCACTGTTCTGTGATCCAAACGGATCTCAAACTTGTTAAGCGGCAAGGCTATTTTTGCCACAACCTCATCCTTCCCAGGAGAAGCCTTGTTCTCAACTGTTAGCACAAGCTTTTCCTCAAACGGCTCAGCTGCCACAAACACCAAATCCTCATTCCACATGGGGTTTGGTGTTTTTGTTGGACACAACTTGGTCTTGAGCACTTGTTGCCCAACTTGACCCTTCACAAACACTTGGGGTGGCTGGCTTTTGTCCTGTGGCTCCACATCTTGAGCTTCAATTACATTAACCCTGAGATACCATAGTTTTGGGTTAACATAAACCTTTGACCTGATATTATAAACCCCTTCTCCCTTAACTGAAGCAGAATCTGAATGCCAAGCCTCAGGGAATGCTTCATCAGCTTGTGTCCCCATCCAAACCGCAAGCATGATCTCTCCTCTGCTCCTTGCTTCCCCTCTCAGATTCTCAAGCCTATACCACTGAGGAGCCAAAGGGCTATCTGGGGGTACCCTTGTTGGCACTTCATGCATGTCAAACTCCACTTTCCCAATGTAGTCATCTCTGGCCACCATCTCTTTGTCTCTCACAAATACCTCAACAACTGAGGACTGAATCTTCTCCTTTGAGAATGCAAAAACCTGCTTCCACTCAGGGTTGGTCTTCTTCTCAAAGTGCCTTGTTTTCCCCTTGTAGTTACCAACCTTCACTTCAACATAAGGGTCAACATTGCTGGTGACAGGGTTTGGTGGAAGGTCCTTGGCCTTCACAACACGGACATAGAGGTAGAACATCTGTTCCACCAAGTCATAAGTGCTTGTGGCTCTCTCACTGTATATCCAACCACTCCCTCCACGTTGCCCTCCATGTGGCCACCTTTCTCCAAGCTCTGGCTTTGTGTCCTTCAACTTGTAGTCCTCTTGGTTCCCCTTTGCTGCTGCTTGAGAACTCATGGTTTCGACTCCGAAAATTTCACCTTTCAAATTTCCTCTCGCTGCTTCTCAACCTCTACTTCATGTGTCTGGTGAAACAGAACATGAAAATTGCTAGTGAAAGACAAGTATAGTGCAAATTTTCTTTTGGTTTAGATGCTTATGTCTTGAACCTGATTCCAACAATGGTGTTACCAATTACAATGACAGAGATGGTGTGTCATTGGAGTCTTTCAAAAATAGAAACGTGAGCCTGAAGTTTTGTTACCTTTTATGGCACTAAAATGAAAGGTAGTTACTTGTCCGAATCATGTAGTGCCACTATGCTACTCCTCACTCCTTTCTTGCTTTATTCACTCTTTATTTTAGTTTTGACTCAAAATGAAGCGCTTGGTTGATTGAACTTATTTTTTAAAAGCAGAAAAAAAATCAATTAATTTTGTTAGATAGATATATCGAATGCTTGATTTTTTTAAAAGCATTAATTTAACAATCGAAAACACTGCATATGATGCATGAAATAAAAGAATGCAAAAAGTTGAATTGTTTTTGGTGATTAACTTACAGGCTCATAATCTGAGGCACCAAACCATTTCTGAGTACTTCCATCGCCAAGACTAGTTTCTCTCTCTCGCTCTCTGTGCTCAACCTCTAATTCATAGTGAAACAGAACATTAAAATTTCAAGACTGTCCAAAAAAAGGCTTCAAGATAAAACTCTCTTTCAAAGGTCACTTTTATGGAAAGGCATATAGAAAATTAAGAGGAACCCATTATAGATGGAATATGGTGATTGAGAAAATGATACCAATATGCTTTCTTTTTCCATTTTTATTTATTGATCTGACTAAAGATATCAACGCGCTTTCTAACTATGCTAAAGGAACATTCCACAATTCTGTGCTTCATGTACACACTTCGATAATTGAAGTAAAGGTAAGAAAAGGCACTCCTAAAAATTCCATTTTTTTTTTGTAAAGGTTTATTGGCACCCCATTTGAGAGGACAAAGATGGTCTTTTTAGAATAAAATCGAGGTGGACTTGCACGTAATCGCTGCCCACTTTCATTGATTCTCTTGTCTTTCTTCCATAACTTTTCAAGATGACAAATTTTGTGGCTAAAAGACCATTTTGCCCTTAACATGTCTTGTTGTGGAAACTTTGATATATCATGTGAGATATGTGTGTTATAGTAATTTGAGAAAGTGTATGTGAATTGGGTTGAAGAAGAGACGAGTAATAGTGAATAATCAAAGAAAAAGGAGAAAGAGGCATGGAAGGGTATGGAGTAAGTGAAGTTGAAAAGATGCTTTAGAAGGTTATTCTCTTGTCTTTATTCGTCTTTAATTTAATGTTAGAGAGAGATGGGAATTTTTGGTAGTGGGAAGGATGAGAAATTCCATAGATTTAGCCGAACACCGCCACAAGGTTCTGTTTTCTTGGGCTTGAACATGAACTTCACAATTTTAACCCGACTTTTGTCAAACGGTCTTATATATACAAGTTATTAATTTTCAATTTAAAAAAGTTAAATTCCACATTTGGTTTTAATTTTAGTTTAGTTTTGTAAATTTAGTCATAATAACTTTTTTTTAATCAAGTCTAATTTTTTTTTAATTTTTTTTCTAATATAGTACATATAATTAACAGCCACTAAATATTGTCTTTTACGTGTTAATTCATAATTTTTTTGTTTTTCAATTAATTTTTTATTTTAAAAAATTCAAATTACGTGTCACATATATAGACAATATTTACTTTTAGTTTGATCTTTAAATTTATTATTCTTATTTAATTCGATTCCAATTTTTTCTTTTAAAATTAAAAAGTTTTATCTCTTCAAATTAATATCAAATTTAACTTTTTATATAAATGTTATACTAGTATTTTTATTAAAATTTATATTTTTATTAAATATTTTAATTTAAGGTTACAATTGATTTAAACTTAGAAAATAATTCTAATAATAATGACTAACACCGCCCATTTTAAATTTTACCTTTAATTGTCACGGTGTTATTCAATAATATATATATATATAGTCATATAAAATTATGGATAATAATATTATTATTTTCATTTTTTACACTTATTATTATTTTCTGACGTGATTTAATATTGACAATTGATTAATGTATTATTATTTATTTTTTTAAAAGAATCAATAATTCACATTAAATCATGTGAAAAAATAAAAGATGGGAGTGAAAAAAAAATGAGAGTTCAAAATATAATTCTTTTAAAATTGTATCATATATTAGATAATTAGATGAGGAGAACATACTTAAAAAGAAAACATAAGTGGTTTAACCAATACCAATTCAGAAAATAAACTTTAATTATACAGTTTTATAAAACAAAGTATAGGATGAGATTCATACTTATTCATATATTTTATATTTAAACTATTTCTAAGATATTTTTAAAATGATTAAAATTTCAGACTTTAAATTTATATATTAAAATGAAAAACTGATATTCTAGATCAACTAAACCTACATTTCTATTTTCCATAAGAAAAATGAACGCATGGAGAGAAACCTTTAAGAAACTTACTATAACTTTAATATATCATTACTAAAAAAAATTCGTATTTTTTTGTCAAAATTTGTTTGAAATTTTTTTATGAAAAATATTTATAAATTTTGTTATAAAAATAATTTACAGAAAATTACTAATTTTTTGTAAAATATTTTGCCTAAAACACTTTTTATAATAAATTTTATAAAAAATATTTATCAATTTTATAATTTTGTAAGAAATAATTATTTACGAATGAATTACGTTCTATTCAAATTCTTATAAAAAATAGGAAAAAATTATTGTTTCTTATAATATTTTTTAACAAAAAATTACAAAAATAAACCTTCCTATAATATAATAATTTTTAGTAAGATTTAAAAATAAGTTGGGTCCAAACAAATCATAGCTAGTTTACATTGGTTTGATAAAATTGTGACCACCTTAGAAGTAAAAGTTGATCTTATTAATAAGAAAAATAATAACATGACTTTCATTTAGCAGAAGGAAAGTGAGAATCGAGGCACAGGGACACAGAGCAAAGGATGTGCCCTTGGAAGGGTCATGGATGGTTTCTCTTCCATGCCAACACTCCCTTCAACCTTCCAATCAAAGCACTGAACCATAGCAGCAAGGTTGGAGGTCACAACCTGAAGTGCAAGTGAGGCACCAGGACACACCCTTCTCCCTGTCCCAAATGGCATCAGTTCGTAGTTCTGTCCTCTCACATCAAACCCCTTCTCCTCCCCCATGAACCTCTCCGGCCTGAACTCAAGCGCCTCTTCCCACACCTTAGGGTCCCTTCCCATGGCCCACAAGTTCACAAGCAACCATGTCTTTTCTCCAATCTCGTACCCACAAACCTTCATCTTCTCCGATGACTCTCTTCCTATCATCGGCGTTGTCGGGTGAAGCCTTAGGGTTTCTTTCACTATGCTTCGCATGTAGGGAAGGTTAACGATGTCTGACTCTGCAATCACCCTGCTGTTATTTCCTGTCACCGAATCTATCTCTTCTCTCGCTCTCTCCATCACATTAGGGTTTCTTATCAACTCCGCTAGCGCCCACTCCATTGTTATAGCCGATGTATCTGTTCCTGCCATCAATATGTCCTGCATCAATAAAACAAAACATTTTGGGTGATGACGAGGATGTTTGTTTACTGAGGAACATGCATATGTTTGAAGTGAAAAGAAAAGAGAGTTGGTTAATTAATTACCAAGATAAAAGCCTTTATATTCTCTCTGCTTAACTTCATCTCTCTGCTCTCATCTTCATGAATGTCCAACAGAATGTGAAGCAAATCCCTAACCTCTCCTCTCTTCTGCCTCTCCTCCACATGCTCCCTTATCACCCTCTCCATCATCCTATCAAACCTCTCCACAATCTCTTCAACCCTCTTCTTCATTCTCTGCAAATCCAACCATTTACATACCCACACGAAATCTCCCACGTTCAACTTCCCCGCCAGCTCCACCGTATCCTCCACCATCTTTCTCACCTCCGCCACCTCGCCCTCGCTCTCGCAACACCTTCGTCCCAACACCATTCTCGATATCACACTGTTCGTCAGAGTCAACAACTCCCCCCCTACGTCCACCACTTCACGCGCCTCCCCCTTCCTCCGCAATACGCGTAGAAACCTTGTCGGATAAAAAATGAACGGTTGTTTGTTCCAGTGGTACAAGTTTAAACTTAAAATAAAAACTTTGTTTTACAAGTGTTATTTTTTAATTGATTTTTATTTTTCTATTTTCTCTTTTTCAATATTTTAAAAAGATAACACTGTTATGTAAAAAAAGTTTTCAAAATATTATTTTTGCTTTTTAGTAAAATACTAATTCAAAAGAACTCGAAACAAAGAAAAAAACTACTTTGGTTTAATAAACAGATTGGAAAAACATAAAAATATGTTTACCTTCTTATTTCAAAATATAATAAGGACACACAAACCGTCCTATCTAATTGAATTTGATTTATGTTCATAGGATTACATTTAGGGTTTTCTTAATGAACCACAACAGAGTCATTAAGGTGAATGAGAGATAAATATACAATTAACTCAAATATATAACTACTCATTAAAAATTAATATACAATTAATTCAAATAAATGTTGTTCTATAGATATTTAGTTACCCATTCCTCTAAAGTATTACAACAGTCATTAACAATTTTGTATTATTAACTATATATTGTTACATAGATGAACACACCATTGAATCAACCAAAAATATAAATCATTCTATTGTTACATAAGCAAAATAGTACATAAAAATTAATTTTTGTCGCATGTTTCCACATTGATATAAATTAATATTTATCGCATGTTTATAGGAAGTCCATTTTAGTCAGTATACAAAGTTTTTGCATTAAATTAAAATGAGGAAGTTTGAATACAAAGTTAAATATATTAGAATTAATTCATGTTTAAAACTTTTATATATTTTCCTTATAAATTTTAGAATAGAATAGATGTAATTTTCTTAATTCAATGATACTAAAATTTCTTACATGTTAAACCGTGTTACAGGTAAACATCCAATAGACATGTCAAATGACGAACTTTGGATTCAAATTCACCGAAAAAATTAGGAACTAAAATTATATTTCACCTTTAAATTTATTTATATTTTAAAATAAATGAATTTAATTTTTTATTTCTATCAAAGACTTTTGTTTATTTTTCATTCTAATTATATTTGAATTTTGTATTTTTCGAAAGATAATGATATTTCAATTCACTTTTTTTGATTTATTTTTAACTAACCACTTCAATCATTTTTAGATCATCTCATCACACCACTAAAAACAATCAAAATAGATAATTAAAAGATGATTAACACCACTAAAAACAATCAAAATAGATAATTAAAAGATGATTAATAGTTAAAAAGAAGTGGGTTATTAAAATATCATTATATTATTATTTTGATTTCAAATACCCGGTTTAAAGTTTATTTTTCATTTTAGTTATATTTGACTTTCTCTTTTCTAAAATATAACATTATGATTTGGATTTCAAATATTCAGTTTATAGTGATGAGTAATATTTATTTTAAAGAATTTAAAATAATTTTTTATATATATGTGAATAAAAACAGTTTGAAAATCTTACTGTATGATATATATAGGAAAGTTTTATATACCTTCGAGTCTCTTGTTCCCTGACATGGAGGAACTGGTCGAGGGTGCGGGAACCGAGAAGCTCCGACATGCAAATCTTCTTCATGAACTTCCAGAAGCTTCCGTAGCGGGCGAAGAGGAAGCCTTTCGAACCGTACGACAGCTGGTGAACTGCCGAACTAACGAAACGGTTCGAGAAGCTATTCTCGTGAGTTTTAAGGAACTCTTTCGCCAGTTCCGGCGACGAAACCACCACGCACGAAACAGACCCCAGGAATAACTGCATGATGGGGCCGTAGCGCGTGGCCAGTGAGTGGAATGACCGGTGAGGGAGGGAGGAGATAAGGTGGAGGTGGCCGATGACGGGGAGAGAGGGTGGCCCCGGTGGACGGCGGGGATGGCGGCGGGTAAACCAGAAGACCGCACGAACTACGATGGTGGAGAGTAGCAAGAGGAAGAAGAGTTGGACATAGGTTTGAGGTTCTGTTTCCGCCATGACTGCGTGCAAGTTTTGGAACAACATTGGAAAATATTTCATGTCTTGTATAGTATGTCAGAGGACCCCGTAGTTACTTTTGACACTTTTTTTTATTATAATCGTATTTCACACTCATAAATATTATTATTTTAAAAATTTATTTATGTTTACTATTATTTATTAAATATAATATTTTATTAATAAAAGGCAGAGTGAAATGAAAGTAAGAGGAAAGTTTGGTGTTAAATGAGGAGAAAAAGACGAGGTAACAAACACAGAGAAAATATTATAAAAAAAATATGGAAGTTTGTTGATGAAGACAAGAGATGACATGAGTGAGTAATTTTTTCCTCCATGATCTTTTGGTTACTTGAGAGATGATACTTTTCCACCGCAAAATATAGGTGTAGAGTTGAAAATTTAACGAGTTAATTAAGTTTTCTCGCTTTATATAACTATAGTTAACTTGTTCACGACAAATAAAATAATTAATTAATTTGGTTAATAACATTAAATTTTTACTTGCTGTTGAGTTTTTTTTTTTGAATTTTCTGTTGAGTTTTTTGAATTTTTTATTGAGTATTTTTTTGATAATGATATTTTACTAAATTTTGATAACTTTTCTTTATAACTTGAAGTGTTATTTTAAGTGGTTTTGGAATATAGAGAAATGAATAAATGAAAAAGTGGGTAGCCACTCAGGAGATGTCACCTCATGTTGTAAGAAGAAGTTGTCAAAATTTAATTGTCAAAAAATCATTTTCCTTCTGTGTTCTTTTATTGTGTATTTGACATATTCGCAATGACGAATGTTAGTAATGCTTAGGGGTCATGGTCCCCCAAATTTTTTTTATTTTTTTAAATATAATATATATTATCATAATGAAAAATAAAGTAAATAAACTTTTTTATTTTTTTATAAAATATATTATTTAATGTAATAAATAATAAAATATAAAATTAAATATAATAAAAAATAAAAAATTTATTGATATATTTTTATTGTTTTCTTATTATCTTTTAGCTTTCTTACTTCATCTTCCACCGTTGTATTTTTCTTTAAAAAACAAATAGAAAGTTAGAATCAAATTCATTCTTTGTGCTCTCATTTTTTGTTATTTCTCTTCCATTTTTTAAGATAAAAAAATAATACTTTCTCTTTATAGTGAAATATTAGTTTAATATTTAGTACTTTTTTCATCTCATGAGTTTTTGGTATTTTTTTTTGTATAAATATACACGAAAAAGTTATGTACTATATTTTTTTTAAAACTATTTTTTAATTGTGAATACTTGATTATCATAAATTTTTCTTTTAGTAATTACTCTCTCAATTTTCAATTGCATTTTAATAAATTATTTTTTAATCTTAATTTTTTTAAATAGGTATATTGATGAAGAATAAAATAATACATTATTTTTTTAAGGTAATAAAAGGAAATATATTCGTGAAGATGAAAATAATACTTATGTACTTACTTACATATTTTCAAAAGCACGATACTAAGGATCCAATTGGTGAATCAGAGTGATTTTTTTATGATTCAAAGGGTTACAAATGGAAAGTTTCATATTAATTCTTTGGAACTTATTCCAAGAAAATATTTTCAAATATGTGAATATCAAATGAAATTAGAAAAACTTATTTAAAATGGATTTCATTTCAAATACATACAAAAATATTTCAATACTAAATTATATATACTTTTGTTATATTAGTGACAATGATTAAATATATAAATTTTAAATATATTACTTTGATCCCTTCAAAATTTTTAATCAAGATCTGCCATTGAATATACAAATTATCTCTGATTTTGAAGTTTTAAATTATATGAAAAAAATTAAATATACCGATGTATTTTGAATGCTTAGCAGATGACAACACCAATATTGAGGGGTTAAATATGGACGAGTTCTTGAAAAATCTTCTTTTTTTTACGAATATTTAATTCACTCAATCTTCCATACTCAATTTCTATTGGTTTTACTAATATTGAGGGGATAAAATAAAAATATTCAAATTTAAATGGAGGTATAAAATAAACGTATTCAGATTATAAAAAAGTATAAGACATTAGTGTATTTTACCTATTATTCATTAAACACAAAGGAAAAGACCAAAAATTAGAGGTATTTTTGTAAAAGGAAATTAATGCTTGAAACATTTTAAATTAATCCCTGAAAGAAATGGTATACTCAACTTTTTAATTTAGTTTTTGTAAAAAAAGACATGAAAAAATATATAACAAATAATGTATAAGAAGATTCATAAAAGCACCATATTCATCCCAGCAAAATGGAGTTATCGAGGAACTGAACCATCGTTGATATGGTTCGAACAATGTTGAAGAGCAAAATATGCTAAAGGAGTTTTGGGCTGAAGTTGTGCGGAATGCTATTTATGTACAAAATAAATGCCCTTACACAAAGTTAAACAAGAAGACACTACAAGAAGTTTGGAGCATAAGAAAGTTGAGTGTGCACAAGAAGTTTGGCAAATTAAGAAAACTTGAATTTTGAAGAGGTCGTGCAGGAGGAGAAATGAAAAAAAGGCTATGAATGAGGAGATAGGAGCAATAGAACGCAAAAACACATGGGAGTTGACTGATTTTCCTAAAGGAGCTTGGTCCATGAAATGGTGTATAAGAAGTTAAATGTTGAAGGAGATGTCGAGCGATATAAAGCTCAACTTGTTGTTAAAGGTTATAAGCATAAGGAAGGAATTTATTATGACGAGGTGTTCGCCCCGGTGACAAGGATGGAAACAATTCAGCTGTTGATTTCCTTAGCAACTTAATACAAATGAGCAATCTTGTAGATGGATGTGAATTCAACATTTCTAAGTAAAGTTTTGGAGGAGGAAGTATATGTTGAACAACCACTCAGATACATGTAAAGAAGCGAAGAAAAAAAGTGTTGAGATTAAAGAATGCGCTCTATGGCTTAAAACAAGTTCTTCGAGAATGGAATCGAAGGATTGATACTTATTTAGCAGTTTCCTTATGAACATTCTTCTTACATAAGGAAAAATGATGTTTGTTGCCCTTTACGTTGATGATCTCATAGAGGAACAATGCCAAGTTGATTGAGGAGTTTAAAGGAATTATGAAAGAATTTGAGATGATTGACTTGGGTCTTATGAAATATTTACTAGTGTTCTATCGCACCCAATAATCCTACATCGTTTAGAAGTTCAGGCCTAAGGCGGTTTAAATAACCCTTCCTCCTCCCACCATTCGAGGCGCCTTTTAAGGACAAAACCATGATGGAGCACACACTCCAAAGCGGACAATACCTCGAATGCATGGTGATTGACCCTAATGATGTACTGGAATCGGAACAATAGTGTTCACCATGGAGCCGATGACGAGGTTCTACATGTGAACCATCGGTCCCTTAAGCCCTCCATCAAGAATGATACGCTCATTCTCCTTAAACCTCCACTGGGGGTTCCTACTGCACCCAACAGTCCCACATCATGAAGTCGTTGTCAAAAATACTCTTTGAAAAGAGCAAAATATAATTAGGATGAAAGACAAAAGAAATATTTAAATTTGCGAGAGATTTTGTTAGATAAGTTTAAATGTGGTTAGTTGCATTTAATGTTTTGTCATAATTAATTGTTTTCGGGGATTGTAAAGGTTAAGAGTAATTCTTAGTAATAATTATGTGTTCATTAATTATGTTTTGGTAGTAATTGGGTTTAATTAAGACTTAGAGGCCGAAAGACCAAAGTAGAGGTCTATAAGTAGTAGATGTATCCTTAAAAACTTTTTACAGCAAGTAATAATATTAGAGTAATAATATTGGAGAGTATTAGCAAGTAATAGTATTAGAAAGTATTGTTCGATAAAAGATGTTGTTAACAATAGGTGGGTGGAAGCAAGCTCTTTGTGAACCACAACCAATCTAAGGTCAACTTCTAACACTTTCACCTAATCCAACTACATGAAAAATAAAAGAATGTTTGAAAGAGATTATGGGTACCAATAATTTGGGTTATATGAATAAGAGAAACAGGGTAATATTTAGATGAAGATACAATGGAACACGCTTATTCTTATAGTCTTAGGTGAGAACGAGAATTAAGATTTAGCATGAGACAAAGGGAATGGCAGGAGTCTTTGTTTTGGGATACAAATCATGGGTTGAGCTCTGGAAAGGATAAAAGAGGGTCCTTCTTTCATGTCAACACTACCACAATTTTCTCCCACTTTTTCTTCAACCTTCCATTCAAAGCACTGAATCATAGCAGCAAGGGTGGTGTGAGCAACCTTCAGTGCCAGTGAAGTTCCAGGGCAGCCTCTTCTTCCACTTCCAAAAGGCAAAAGCTCATAATGCTGTCCCCTCACATCAACTTCACATGTTTTTGCACTCTCATTCTCTTTGCTAACAAACCTTTCTGGCCTAAACTCAAGAGGGTTATCCCAATGCTTTGGATCCTTCCCAATAGCCCACAGATTAGTGAAAACCTGAGTTTTTGGTGGAATCTCATATCCTGCAATGCTGCACTTTTTGGTTGACTCTCTCAACACAAATGGAGATGGAGGGTGAAGTCTGAGTGTCTCCTTCACTATGGCTTGGAGATAAGGAAGATTATCTGTGTCTAATTCCATCACCATTCTTTCTTTGCCAATCACACTTTCAATCTCCTTCCTTGCTTTCTCCATCACTGTTGGATGGTTCATTAGTTCTGCCACTGACCACTCTACAGTAACTGCAGTTGTGTCTGTCCCACCTGTGAAAATATCCTGACAAATTGTACACACAAA
>Ga0099823_1003732_pt1 | contig 14591 bp, 9 predicted proteins | sample CowpearedBW_FD_76831 | JGI IMG/M metagenome (GOLD analysis project Ga0099823, IMG submission 76831) | Root nodule microbial communities of legume samples collected from California, USA - Cow pea red BW | ecosystem: Host-associated > Plants > Roots > Nodule | place: USA: California | collected...
ATATATATATATATATATATATATATATATATATATATATATATATATATATATATATATTTATATAGTAGTAAAAAATTATAATTGGCTAAGACCTTCAACATAAAAAAGAAATGCTTATTGTTTATGTTAATCAGTCTAAGTAGATACTTTTATTGAATAAAAAAAGTAAAAACTCAATGGATAAAGACAATGCAGCCTTCAAATGCAGATAGTTGGCATTTTTCCCGGATCGGTGTGCAATTCTATTATTGTTGTTTTATATTTTTATTTTGTAAATTTAGGTCTCACAGCCTTACAATATAAGTTATCGTAGATTTAAGTTAATTTTAGTATTTATTAAACATGTGTCTTCTTTATTAAAAATATTTATCTTTTGAATTTATATATTCTGTTGTCTTGACTTGTATGTTTGAACTAAATTAAAAAGTGAGCATAAGAAGTATTATTTGTGATATGCTATGTATTCCGTAACATTCATTCATTTAATTAAAACGGAACAGACCCATGCCTTTTACGTGGATTTATTAATGAACGCAGTAAAGTGGGTCATTCATATTTAATGGTACGTGTATGTGTTCCCCACGTGCGACAAATATAACATATCAATTAAACTACTACTAAAATATGTAGGTATTGCAAAAACCAAAATACACTATAAAATAAGTAGTTTTGGATTAAAACTTAAATGTATACAATATATCAAAATCTCAATGTATATACAGTTATACAAAAATATAATACAAGAATGCATGTAGAGTATATTTATATGCAAGATTTTTCTTAATTTCAAATTAGATTTCATTTTATATATTAAGTTTTAACATACTAAATTGTTTCAAAAATATTACCTTGATGACTATATTATTATTTTTAAATTGAAATCAACTTAAAATTTTCTGCATCTGTTATTTTAAATTTAAATTTATTTTATTTTACCTTCTTAACAGATTACATAATCTCACGTATAATATTGTTTTACTTTTATTGAATTTTCAAAATATTATTCATATAGTAATTTGATTCGCTAAAACAATATAGTAAAGTGATTTCATTTTATATGTTTAAATAATTACATACAGCACTTAAATTAGTTTTTATGTTAGTTTTGTAGCAACGTGCATAAATTTAAGCTTTATTTGAACGAGTTAAGTGATAATCGATGTGTTGTTTTGAAAATGGGATTTAGGCAATAAATCGTTAAACTAAATTAAGGTGGTCGCTAATTTAAGAGTAATATAAAATTTCATCTTAAGGTCTTAATTTATATTAAGTAAATCACATAATTTTTTGAAATTTCTTATCTGTTTTGTTTTATAGTAAGATCTTACATTTTTATAACTTCTTATTTACATTTTTTTAGAATTAATTTAACTATTATAATTAAGTATTTTTTAAGATCTATCATCTTGAGACATAAGTTTTAAACTACATGTATTGACTAATAAAGTGAGTATTAAACATACCTTAACAAATATTAAGTCTATTCATTTAGGTAGGGATTATAAAATCAAATTAAAATATTTTAAATAAAAGTATTGAATTTGAATTTTGTAAATAAGAAATATAATTAGAAGACAAAAATATTATCAAAGTCTTATCATAAAAGAAATTATCAACAATAAAAGCTAAAAGTATTCATTGACATTATATTAAGAAAACAACCTTCGTACATCTTTTACTTTTCACAGTTAAAATAGTGATCGTTATTCTATGTATGATTCAATATGATTTTGGTCCCTCAATTTTGAATGAAAATTATAATTAGTTGATTTTTGAAATTTTGGCCAAATTTAGTCTCTCAACTTCAAAATTATATGGATTTAGTTCTTTGAACCAAATTTTTTTTAGTTTAGTTGATGTTTAAAATACGTTTTATGATAATTTCTTAGCTAATATTGAAATAAAACTGTGTCAAACTGTGTAAACAATATTATCATGAAATATATTTGAAATTTTAAATAAACTTAAATAAATTTGTTTGAAAATAATAAATTCATGCCTTTCTAAAATTAAATTAAAATTTTTATTACCAAAATCATATTTAACGTTTTTATTTATGACTGCACTTGTTTCTCCCCGCTCTCTCTCCACATATATAATTTCTGGACGGAATGGAGTGTCATTAAATCTATTATTAAATAACAGTTAAATTCATTAAATAGATGAAACGTTTTAGAAGAGAAACATTGAATGAATTATACATTTATTTAAAATACAATGAATATCTGTCTGTCACGTAGAAACAGTTTTTGTTTTTGCAGTATTTTAAAACAGAATAAAACACAAAGATCCACAAGGTTTTGCATGTGATTTTGTTAACACCATAACATAAAACTCCTTCAGATTTAGTTACTGGGTTGCTACAATTCTGCAATGTTTCAACAAACAAACTTTCCTCGTTCCTCTCACCACTCATCCCCTCTCTCTCTCCATTCTTCTTCGGTTACCACACCAAACCATAATCTCTCTCTTCATTTCTTCCGCAACTAACTTCCTCACTTCTCTTCGCCTTCCAATGCTCATACCTATTCAAATACAACCTTCTCTCTCCCTCACACTCTCCCATCACTCTTTCAACATCTCACCCTTTTTTTCTTACACCCTTTTCGATCAAAATGGAAAGCAAATGGAGAAAAGTCAAGCTTGCCATTGGGATCAACACCTGTGTTCAACGTCCTAAAACCATCGACAACCCCACCTCCTCCGACCGCCTTTCCCCCTCCTCCTCCGAACACCACCGCTCCGCCGCCTCCACCACCTCCACTTCCGGTCTCCGCCTCTCCAGATCTAAATCCAAATCCTTCAAGGTTAGCATTGCCCTTTAACCTTTTCCATCTTCACAAGGGAAAGTTCGAGTCTTTTTTCCGACCCATCTTTTAAATTTCCCGTTTTGCTTGTTGTAGATTCTGATGATAATTGTTTTTACTTCTTTCGTCGGGTTCATTCATTGCATTTCTTTTTTCCTTTTTTTTTGTCTGTTTCAATTTAGCGTTCTGGGATTAGAGGAGATTAGGTCAAATGCTTTAAAGTAGATTGACATAGATATCTGCTACTAATCACTGATATTATTTTTATAATTTTTTTGGCATTTGTATTTGGCTATATTAATCGAAGTACCATATTATGGAAACATACCCTCTAACAAATGCATGTTCGGGAATTATTTGGATTCACCCAAAATAAATTTAAGTGACCCTGTACAAGTAATATGTTGTACTGTTTCTTCTTCTTGCTCTTGTGTTCTTCTTATTTGTGTTAATTTGTCTTTACTCTAATACTATGACTTTAAAACAGACGGTGAAAACCTATAAACCACTATGGTAAAAGGGTTGTATTGAATTTGTTGCCTTTAAACTCTTTTGTATTGTTTAACTCATTAAACTCCTTTCTTTTTTTAAGTGCTATGAATATGAAGAGTCAAACACCCCTTAATCGAGTCAGACACCCCTTAATCGTTGATTGTGAAAATCTCAGCTGCTAATTAAGAAAAAAATACGCACCGGAGCAATGAATGAACGAATCTTCTTTGATTTCTTCTTATTTTGAGGGAATTTATATTTTAGGTAGGAATTTATATTTTAGGTACCATTATAAATTTATTTTTCGAAAAGTTCAATATGTTAGAGTTTCAATTTGTGTTCGCCTTTAGGAAAGTCGTACGCTGATTGATCTTTATTTTTCTTTGTTGTCATTGCGTTGTGTTTGACCACCTAACGCTGACTTTTTAGATTAAAAAATGAACTTTTTACAGTATTGTGGATTTTCATGGGAATCTTCGATTTTTGGTAACTAGGCAACATAATAGTAAATTGTCGTCTCTTGTTGTGAAGATGGGTGGCATTTTGTTTCATTTTTCTATGCACCGCTCTTACTACTGGATCTGGCTGGATCCAAACAGAACCGGTAGAGTTAGACAAAATAATTTAATAGCGACTTTTCCAAATTTTGCATTTATTTATGAATACTTATATCCTTTATCTTGGTCAGGTTCGCGGATTTTAAAACCAGTAAATGATAATTATGCAAATTTTAATATTTAAATTTAAAAAAAAAATATAATATGATTTTTATGAAATTTGAATAGATTAATAAAAATTACAAATACTATTTTTAAACCCTGACTTGCTTTCTGCTTTTACCCTTCAAAATTGTTGGTCAAATCTCCTATATGCTTTTCAACTATACCCTTTTTCCGGTTTTTCCCCTCCAACCATGATTGTTGATTAGGTATATTCATAATCACTTTCTTATGAGAAATGTTATCAAATTGCATTGCTGACAATGTTTTTACTAGTTGGTGAGATTTACGTGGTGAAGTAGTGTTCGAATGTTGCTACTAGATCTCATGTCTCAACCATATCTTGTGTAGTGTTTTAGATGATATCAACATTTTTCTTTTCCTTTCTCCATCTTGGTTTTAGGGGAGGTTTGTAGGGTCTTGTTTGATATCTCCTCTGTTTACATTTTGTTCTACATTATCTGCAGGGAACATGTGCAATTTGCCTGAATTCAATGAAACCAGGGCAGGGACATGCCATATTTACTGCAGAATGTTCTCACTCTTTCCATTTCCATTGCATCACATCCAATGTGAAACACGGGAACAAGATTTGTCCCGTTTGCAGAGCGAAATGGAAAGAGGTTCCTTTTCAGAGTCGTTCTTCTAAGGTCTCCCATGAAATCAACCGAGTAAATAATTCATCGGGAAATGATGAATGGGCAACTCTTATAGGGAGGTTTGCCTCCCATCAAACTGTTACAGGACCACAGCATGCATATTCTAACAATGTTTCTGAACCAGCTATCTTTGATGATGATGATGAAGTATTGGTTCAACAAACTTCAGTTACCGATGATTTGAACGAGGCTCATCACAATGTAATAGACCCAATGGAGATCAGAACATATCCTGAACTTTCAGCTGTTGCAAAGTCAGACTCTCATGATAACTTTGCTGTATTAATTAATCTCAAAGCTCCTCCTCGTTCAGGGAGACAAAGAAACAATACTGAATCATCATCATCATCATTATCATATTTATCAGCACTAAATTCTCGTGCTCCAATTGACCTTGTCACTGTTCTCGATGTGAGTGGCAGCATGTCAGGCACAAAGATTGCACTACTAAAACGAGCTATGGGGTTTGTCATAGAGAATCTGAGTTCATCAGACAGGCTTTCTGTGGTTACCTTCTCTTCCACAGCCCGGCGCATCTTTCCTCTTCGGAGGATGACTGTTGCCGGAAAACAGGAGGCACTGCAGGCGGTTAATTCATTGGTTCCGAATGGTGTGACAAGCATTGCAGAAGGCTTGAGGAAAGGTGCCAAAGTGTTTGCTGACCGCAGGTGGAAGAACCCAGTTGGCAGTATCATACTACTCTCTGATGGACAGGATTCATCCATAAACAGTAGCAGCCTCAATCTTGGAACCGATGATTACCGGTCTCTTGTCCCAAACACCATTCATCGGAGCAGTTCTATGGGCCAGCACATACCCGTGCATGCATTTGGCTTTGGTGTTGACCATGATGCTACAGCAATGCACACAATCTCCGAGATCTCTGGGGGTACTTTTTCCTTCATTGAAGACGAGGATGTGATTCAGGATGCATTTGCACAGTGTATTGGGGGACTATTGAGTGTGGTGGTTCAGGAATTACAGGTAGAAGTTGAATGTGTTCACCCCCGTCTCCAACTTGGTTCAGTAAAAGCCGGAAGTTACCAAACTAGCACCATAGGCAGTGGAAAAATGGCAACTATCAAGGTAGGAGACATGTATGCTGAAGAAGAAAGAGACTTTTTGGTGACAGTGAATGTTCCGGTGGAGAAGTCCAGTGATGAGATGCCTCTGTTGGTAGTTAGAGGTGTTTACAAGGATCCGATCACAAAAGCAATGAAGGGTATGGGAGTGAAAAATGAAGTAAAGATTGAGAGACCTGATGTAGCTAGAGATGTAGTTGTGTCGCTAGAAGTAGACAAGCAGAGAAACAGGCTTCGTGCTGCTGAGGTAATGGCTGAGGCTAGAGTTATTGCAGAACGTGGGGATTTGTCTCTTGCTGCTTCTGTTCTAGAGAGATGTCACGAAGCTTTGTCTGAAACTATCTCTGCCAAAGCTGGTGATCAACTATGCATGGCACTTTGTGCTGAACTGAAGGAAATGCAGGAAAGGATGGCAAACCAACGTGTGTATGAGCATTCTGGAAGGGCTTATGTTCTTTCAGGATTGTGTGCTCACTCAGGGCAAAGGGCAACTGCACGAGGAGACTCTACAGACAGCACCAGTTTTGTGAATGCATACCGAACCCCTTCCATGGTAGACATGGTTTCACGTTCCCAAACATTGATCATGAGGCCTGAACCTGTAAATCTCCTCAAACCTGCTAGATCTTCTTCTAGCAGGCACCAGCGCAGAAAATAGTATTGCAGATTTCAGTTTTCTCCACACAAACACTTTTCTGTGGAGATCTTTAAGTTTCTTCTTTTACCTTCTTTTTTTCGTTATGGTTTTGGTAAGGTGTGAGGAATTATGGAAAGTGGAATGGAATGAGTTCCTAGTAGTTTTGTGCACATTTTTTTGCTTTTAGTTGAATTGTACATGTTTAGGAGAAGTGGGGGTATATATAGCAACGTAACAGTGGAGAAATTCGAGAGAATTTCTTCATGGAGTTACATATATGGTATACTTCTGATTCTTTTTTATAGTATTAATACTTCTTTAGCTTTTCCTTCTCTTGGTGTATCAATGGTTTTACAGGCTTCATAATTTGTTTATTACATGTCATAGTTTATTCATTACAAGAAGCTCAAGTTTTCAACTTCAACAAAAATTATAGCAAGTAATAATTTTTATCTTTCTGTAATATATCAATCCGTCTCAGCCTTTAGTTGATACCAGAATATAAGTTTCTTCTTCCACCTTCATCGTATGCCCATGAATTCATAATTACATTTCAAGAAACAATTAACTTAATATTACAATTTTCCGGATCTCTCAATTTTTGTAAAGATAACGATGAAAGATTTGAAAAGGGCAAAGTGAGATTTTTTTTCTAAATGGGCTGAATGAAAAAGAGCCCAAAAGAGAAAAATGGCACAGTCAGCATGTTTACTTTTCAGCTTTTATTTTGTTAGTTCTCTTAAAAATATTCCCACGGAAATGCATGTATGATATATAAAAAGGGGGTGAGAATAGTAGCCCATGATTTTTTTATTACCTGGATTGTATAAACTTGTAATTTCACAAAGGATAGAGAAAGGAAAGAAGAGGCTTGAAATGTTTCGTAACATTTTTTTCTGTGCCGCGCTCTTACTCAGTTAATCAGAAGAAGTGCGTCCCACCAGGCGACATACAAGCAGATCGCTGGGCCCGCTTAATTTTAATTCAAGATGATTCACTGTCATTTTTTATTTTTCAGATTTTTTGGTTATTGTTATAAATTAGTTATTTTTTAATTCAAATTGGTTAAAATATTTTTTAATATTAAATGTTTTTATTAATGTCAAATATGATTTTTTAATATTAATAAATATAATTGATTAATTTAATCCATTTTTTGTCTTCACAACTACAAAAAATTACTAAAAAATAAGGGGAAAATGTAATTTCTTTTATAATTATATTTTTTTCTTTAAATCAAATACCTACACCTTTATATTTTCTGTTTATTTATTCTATCTTTTTATTCTCTTTCATTTTAATCAAATGACTTTACTTTGCAATTGTGTTTCGTTTTTTACTTTCTAAATTTTTGTCCTCACATCGGAACAAAGACTTGCTCTTTAATATCAACTCAGCATTAGAGATAAGTTAAACTAAGGATAGTTAAGTGATAATTAAGGCTGAGTTGTAAAATGAAATAAAATTATTATTTATTTATTTACACGTTTCAAAGATAAAATACATTAAAAATAGTTCTATCAATTCATAATATATATAATTTTATTAAAGTTCCTCCTCAAGAGCATTTGTAATGGAAATTTAGTTAGCTATATTATACGAGTTATAATTATTACTTATATCTATTTGGCGATAACTTTCTATTCGACCTAAAAGTAACTGAATGTTTAGGATTAAGTACATTTACATAGTTTAAATGAAAACCCTCAGTTAAAGAAAAAAAAGGAAAGAAAGAAAGAAAAGCCTCAGCGAAATCCTTTTGTCAGGAACCCTTTTTCATTGATATATTTGATTTTCCTATTCTGAGTTTTTCTCATGGAATAAACCAGTGAAGACAATTGACAAAGGCCTTAGATAATGAGTTATGTACACATCTTCAGACACTAATGTTACACCAATAAAAAGAAATGATGTAAACATAACGTAACGATGATGTCTGCTTGTTACCTTGTATGTTTTCGTGATCATTGACCTTGGAAAGTGTTCAATAAAGAGCATATGGTTTGATTTTAGTTAAAATGAACATTATGGGAAGGCGTTAAAGGGTCCCTGTCGGTAAGCAAAAGGGTTGCTTTCCAAGAGGTGCTACACTACAAGGATACTTTTCCAACACTCACTTTGTTTCCCTTTTTGTGTTGATCAAGTTCTTAAAGGATAACCCCATTGGAGCAGATCTCTATTCGGTGCCATTTTCTTTCTCAGTTCTCCACAATATCATTTCTACACTGATATGCTAAGGAGTTAATATTTTATTTTTTCCATTCGTGGAAGTGAAAGTGATGATGTATACAAAACTGAAACATTAAACATGCAGCTTGGTAAAAGATGAATTCCCTACCATTTTCTCAGAAATTAACCTGCTTTTCTTTACTTTAGCTCATTATTGCAATGTCTGTTATCAAATGGAATTTTATTATGACCCCACTATTAGAATGGAGTAGACTAAAGTTTTATTGAAGCCTTTGAGAGTGATGATTACAATCATAATTGCATTCCTACAGTGAAAGTAGCATTCACTCATCACAGACTTTGGTAGATGTACCAGCCTTGCTTTGACCTTCTTACTTCAACATGCTTTTGCTAAAACAACTTCAAACTCTTAGCTTTTGTCACTGCTTTCAGAGGAAACTCCTGAGACTCAAATAGAATTTGCAGGTGGAGTTAACTAGGACGTGTTATTTTGGTAACTGTCAAGTTCATTCTATTTTCAAGAGTTAAATTAAATACCATTTTGGAAGCTAATTCTCAAACCATCCACAAAGGAAGTTCTTGCAGTTCACTGTCTATATTTATTGCATGACGTAACAAACCATCGGTTGATTTTGCATGAGTTCTTCTTCAATTGAACGTGTTATGTTTAGTCATATATCAGTTGTGGATTGATGTGCAAATATGGATTGTTTATCCTGATCTTCAACCTAAAGTAACTGTGCTACGCTACTTAGTTAATCTAGTCCCTACTTGGGTCACTTAATCTTTGATTTTTCAGTGCTTAGGGTGGATAGGATAACCTCAACTCCAAGGTGTTTTGTCGGCTAAACGTTCATTTCTTCTTTCTTACTCATCTTTTGCCTTATTTACATGCACGGCCCACAAATATTGAAGTCAGATAGGGATTTCACATCTTCTTATTCAATATGAAATGATAGTCATTCATTTTTTGCTGCAGCATATGGGTATTTGAGACTCAAAGGCTTTTGCTACTGTTGCTTGTTTCTGAATTGCCTGCGTTTTTTTTTATCAGACTTGATCACGGATGATGATTGGAATCAGCAAGATAATTTGAAGGTTAAGTTTATCCCCTTTAACAGGTTCACCAATTGATGCTACTTCATACACACACAATGGAAAAGTAAATTCCAGTACAAATATTCAAGATCATGATAAGTTCTATTTAGTCTTTAGATTGAAACTAACATAGCTCTTGTGTATTCATACCTCTATTTATCCATGTCAACATGTAGCCTCATGGTGCTTCAGCTGCTCATGAATTTATCTTGGGTCATACTGTACTCTTAACATGAGAAAAATTGTAGCTCAAGATTTGTGTAAAAGGTTCCTCTCCTTTTCTTGTATAGGTTGGAATTGATGAAGCCTCAATTAAATGTTGCTGTGGCTCTAGTTATTAGCTTGCTCTGTATCCAGCATTCATTTTGTGGTCAGTATCACCTTTTATGATACATTTGGTATTTGACCTTCCAGCTGTCACCACTAGTATTCCTTGTGTACTTACTTATAATTAGGTGCTTACCTGCTTGAATAAGTTTTAAGCTTTTCAATTTTCCTCTCAGTCATAGATTGAATCCAAATGAACCTTCATACATTCTGTTTTTCTCTTCTGCTCCTTGTTTTTTACCTACAGATGAACCTTCTGATACTGGACCAAACAAGTGGAAATGTAGATGCTCTTCATTACAAGGGAACCAGATATACTCTCCTGCTAACTGTTCCAAGTCATGTGATTGTCATTCAGGTATAACGATGATTTTTCATTGGCTCAATGAACACAAGCTTTTTGAACCCCTCTCCCCTTCTATGATCTTCTATCTTCTTCAGTTGAATATTTAGCTTGAGACATTATCTAGTGAAATGTATTTTTGCAGAAGATTCCTGCTAGCTAGGATTCACTTAAATTCATAAAGGTGTTTCCTTCATAGTGCAATATAGACTCACTATTTTAGGAGAAAGAGGAAGATTTTGTGATCACATTCTGAATATTGTTTGGTAACTGCTTTACCTTCCATGTAGATGCTGAAGAGAGTGCTTCCACATGGACATGCTTATGTGATTCGAATGGGTTTCCTGAAGTGTCAGCAGATGGCCATAACCTTAACTGTTTTAATGCCTGCAATTGCACGTGGGGTACTTTTCTTTCTCCCTCTCTTCAATGTTTCCTTGTTCTTATTGATGACGGCATAACCTGTACCTTGCACAAACTCAATGGTTTTTTTTCTGAGATCTTTTGAGTGTTCTGCAGGAACTGTGAGGATGCCACAAGGTTCAAAGAAGCAAATTTCGAGCAAGATTGTTGTGGTTATTCTATCAGTATGTGTTACATGCACAACTGTTGCATTTCTTGCCTCAGTTATATGTCAGGTCTGCCGAAGGGAGAGATGTTCTATTCAATCACCAATGATCTCATCAGATAAAGAAACAAGTTACAGTAGCACCACCAACTTATTCAGTCATAAGACTTCTTCGCCTGTTAGTAATATTACAGGTAAACCAGTGTTGTGTTCACTGTTCTTGGAGTCTGTTTATCAGTTTAAATGTTATTTGTTTTAAACTGTTCAAAATTTGTTGCCTTTATATTTTTGTTTGTAACTGTCCTCTTCTCATTTTTTAGGATGCTTTCAGAAGTCCTCTTTGTTGTTTGGTAGCCAAAGACAAACCTTTTATGGAAACATTATTCAATTTTCATTTGCTGAACTGGAAAATGCCACCGAAAATTTTTCAACTTCCAATCTAACTGGACTAGGTGGAAGCAGTTATGTATACCGTGGTCGGCTGAAAGATGGCAGTAATGTGGCAGTCAAGAGACTAAAAGATCAAAGAGGGCCTGAGGCAGACTCTGAATTTTTCACAGAGGTTGTGCCTAATTTTGCTTCTGTTTTCTATGATTGGTCTTTGTCATGCTAAATTACAGTGTCCCACAAAAAAGGATGAGCCTAAAACAATTTTTTTGGTTTGTTTAGATTGAACTATTGTCTAGACTTCATCATTGTCATCTGGTGCCATTAGTAGGATACTGCTCAGAACTAAAAGGAAAAAATGTTCAAAGGTTGCTAGTGTTTGAATACATGACTAATGGAAATTTGAGGGATCGCTTAGATGGAGTTTTTGGAAAGAAAATGGACTGGTCAACTCGAGTTAGAATTGCATTAGGAGCTGCAAGGGGCTTGGAGTATCTTCATGAAGCAGCTGCTCCCAGAATTCTGCACAGAGATGTCAAATCAACAAACATTCTTCTGGACAAAAATTGGCAAGCAAAAGTATGAGTCTTGGTTGTTCTCTGTGGTACTTCTAACCTCTAGCAAATGGGTAATTACTTGAGAAAAGACAATGCAATTTAAGAAGGGTAATAAGATACGGAAAGCAAATTCTAATTTTACTGGTTTTTCACATCTTTTGCCAGTCAAGTTTGCTTTTCAAATCCACAGAATCATTTTTTTCTGAAAAAATAGTTGAATAAACCGTAGGTGGAAGCTGCAACTTAAATGATCGTGATTTTACAGTCCATTCAAATAATGAATTTGCAGATAACTGATCTTGGTATGGCTAAAAGCTTGAGAGCTGATGATCACCCCAGTCGTTCAGATTCTCCAGCAAGAATGCAGGGAACATTTGGGTATTTTGCACCTGAGTATGCAATTGTTGGGAGAGCCTCTCTTGAGTCTGATGTCTTCAGTTTTGGAGTGGTTCTTCTTGAGCTTATCAGTGGTCGGCAACCTATCCACAAATCTGCAGGCAAAGAACAAAGTCTTGTTATATGGGTATTGTAAATTAATGATTCCTTATTACACTAACTTAAACTTGCTTTTGTTCTTATTTGAAGGATTTTTCATGAGAAGGATGAATCTTCGTATAATGTCTCTTGAGATTCTAGGTTGATTAGCGATAAATGGATATAAATCTCACTTTACAAGCTGATTTTGTGAGGTTAATTCAGACCAAATTCGTTTTTAAACATGATATCAGAGCTTATTCTAATAAGATCTGTTGTTTGTTGTGGGGCCTACTCGAGATGTATATGCATCGAGATGTATATGCATCGGCGTGTCCTTTTACAACTTGGATGATTGAGTTTATTGACAATTACCATCTTCAGTTTGAACTTCTTGTATAGCCTGCTTAATCAATTCACTAAGAGATTATGAAACTTCAGAAAATATTGACATAGTTTGCCAAACTTCTATTTCAGGCAAGTCCTCGCTTAAAGGATAGCAGGCGAGTAATAACCGAGTTGGCCGATCCACAGTTGAAAGGAAACTTCCCAGAAGAAGAGCTGCATATAATGGCATACTTAGCTAAGGAGTGCTTGCTGTTGGATCCTGACACCCGGCCAAGTATGACTGAAGTTGTTCAAATTCTTTCCAGTATCTCCCCAGACAGATCTAGAAGGAGAAGAAACATTCCAGTCAGACTTTTTCAGGTGCTAACTGTTCTCAGTTCTTAACTTTGGTGTTCTAGTTTGGACATGTTTCTTAATTCTTCAGAACTTTTGTGTGATGTATATTTTTATGTTTTGCTTGTCTGATAGTTACACTTAATCAACTTCCATTATAGATCATCCTCACATTGTAATAAGAATAAACCATATCCTGAGTTTTCTCTTGCTGAACATGTAAAGGAACCGGAGGACTTGGAGAATCAAAGACAAACTCCAAGTATATTTCCAACTTGTAATTTGTTGCCGTTAGGTGTTGACCACAATCTTAATGATGGGAATGAAAATGAAGATGCAAATACAGTTTCAAGTGAGCATATGGAGAGTTTGATCCTCTTTAGTCCAAAGGGTGAAAGCTGGCATGCATCAGAGGAGGAGATGGTAGATTTAACTGAGCCTCGTTTCGAATCATTTTTCATGTCAAACCCCAATTTCCCTTGATGAAAGCATAGAGCAGAAGAAGTGTGATGAATTAATGTTGTGGACTTGGCTTATACTACACCATATTGTGTATGGTTCAGTGGGATATCTAAGAAGATGCACTCTAGTCTTCAGAGTATGCTCATCTTATTTATGTATTTTTCACTTTCCTTTAAAGGGTCTTGTGCATAGTTTTAGATATGACGAAATAAATTTGATGTAATGTTGTACAGAAAAGGGATAGGTGATTCTGGTTGTACTTTATTTGAAGAAGAATTCGAATGTGATATTTTTGTACAGTCATGATATAGATGACGAAGATCACCTCATGATGATGACTTGAATATTGAAGAAACATCTCAAGATGGAATGTTAGAATTTGAGAAGTTTCTACCTATCTGATATACGTTACATTAAGATAAGTTTTTATTATCATTTTTTTTTAAATTAAACTAAATTTCTTATATGAAAGGATGTAAGGTTTAGCATCTGCCAAGTACATAAATCAGCACTTTCTGTATGTCTACAGAATGAATTCTTATGGTTCATTTGTACTGAGTGAGTTATTTGTGATTGTAAACTATTCTCTTGTGATAACTCTTCAAACAAATAACCCAGTACATTACTACATTCTATGTCCTGAGTCAAATAAATCGGAATGGTTGCTTGTGAGAAACTTTTACATTGAGAAAGTTAATGTGTTAGCTGGGGTGGCATATGTGATTTTGAATGGTAGATGAGAGTGTGACTTGAGGAATGTATGGTTTGGATCTTGGAATAGTACATAAGAAACCTTCATGACTTATTCATTGAACCGTAGAAGTAACCTTTTATGCACAGTTTATGTGATGGATCCACCACCTACTCCTCCAACAACACCGTTGCTAAGACCAGCTCCCACTGGAGGAGGATTCTTAGATACATGGTAAGGACTTGAATTTCTCTTTGCTTAAGTTCTGCAACTGCATATTAATTATTAAACTAAACTATATGAATGTGACACGAAAGTGAAATTGACAGTGTATTGGTTTTACACGATTTTCAGCTTATGGTTTCTGTGCTGCTGCGGTCTATTCAGGTGCTGTTTTCCTCCACTCTTCGAGTC
>Ga0099823_1003738_pt1 | contig 14579 bp, 6 predicted proteins | sample CowpearedBW_FD_76831 | JGI IMG/M metagenome (GOLD analysis project Ga0099823, IMG submission 76831) | Root nodule microbial communities of legume samples collected from California, USA - Cow pea red BW | ecosystem: Host-associated > Plants > Roots > Nodule | place: USA: California | collected...
CATATAGGCTTCATATTGGATAAAAGGAGTTAATAGAGTTATTTGCTTTAAATTGGTGTTAACAACAATATAATGTAAATGACATCTGAAAGTGAAGAGTTGATGTTATTTATATTTTCTCATTGTCGCTCTCTAAATGATGTGAATGTGTAAATCACATATGACATGGAAGGGTTGATGTTAAGGGTTGGTATCATGTTTGTATAACTGAATCACATCGAAAAACACTGCCATACTATTACTTTCTATATGCATTGACTCCAAATAAATTGAAGAACTATATTAAATAATTCCGACCAATACTTAGATCAGAAAATCATTATAATATTTTGAATAATTTATTTTTAATTCTGCATTTCTGTTAGATTATATTTTATGTTTAATTAAGTTTTGAATTCTTTATAACTTTTTTATATTTTTGGTCGAATCTTTATTAAACTGTTTTTTTCTATTTATTGAGTTCTTAAATTTTTATATTTTTCAATTGAATTTTTCGTATTTAATTTATTTTGTTAACTACGTGATATAATTTTGATCTTACTTCTTTATAATCATAAAATTTCATATTTCTTAACCAAAAATTAAAAATTAATATAAGATAATTAAAAATTCATAAACTTATTAAAAACTTAAAATTAATCATTTTTTACATTATATAAAATATAATCTTAGTAAATATTTTATTTCATCCAAGCTTAATATATTTATGAAAAATGTTTATTTACACACCAAATGTATTACGATTTGACAATCCACTTTTAAAGTATTTTACTCATAAAAAATTTACATAATTTACAATTTTTTCCAATGTTATTCACTGCACTATCCAAACTTTTCTCGTAAAACTCATCCAACCAGATTTTCAATTGATGATGGTCCACAAATTAAAATTGAGCATTTTCCAATTTACGTGTAACTTAATTAGTCTCTTTTCTAATTCCAAATGTCAATAACAACCAAACAAATCTTTCAAATGTCAATTAGCATGAAGTTAAATCTAAACTTTTTTCAAAAAATCCATCCAACATATTTTTAACATATTCGTGTGCTAAAATTATAGCACACAAATTAAAATTAAGCATCTTTTAAATTTAAGTCTCATTGTTTCAAATGTCAATAACTTCAAAAGAAAACTTTTTTCAAATGTCAATTAGTATCATTGTCATATTTTAATTGTAATCTCTTACAATAGCTACTCAATACAACTTTAAATCATCCATTATCTTATGATTTTTAAAGTAAATAAATTATTTTCAAGTGGATCTGAGCTACAAAATTTAATTTGATTCAACTAACTTTCATGCATTCAATTTTTTATCCCAAAAAAAACACTTCCCTATTCTACATCAAATACCTGGATCAATCAACATAGTCTCAAAACTGTTTTCATTTTAACTAATGGTCCTATTTGAATCCAACAAAATTTCTTTCAATGCTGTACCCTAATGGCCCCAATGCACATAATCAAGGCAAAAAAAAAACCCAGATTTCTGGTTTACAACAAAAAGAGTACTTTTGTTCTTAATGTAGCAAACAGCTACTAGCTACTGATATAAACTGATATCATATGGCTATGCACTCTTCACTGTGCAACGTTTCCTCCTTAATTAATAATGTGGTACAGATTACAGTTTCATGTCTCTTTCATCAATTTTTTCCAAGTAATAAGGCTTTAAATGAAGGCCAAATCATCATGTCATGTCAACTCCTACACTCATTGGAACTCTCATCAACACCTAATTATGATTACACTTACCATTAATGAATTTCTGCCGACAAACACTTTGGTAACTAATATATCTCATCATGGTATGAGGCATTTGCACAGTAACATTCTATGCAGTTAAAAGTTAACAAATATCTTCGCATGTGTATATTCAAAATACACCGAAGAATTCACCAGAGAACCTGAACTCTGGTATTTTCTTTATTATTTCATTAAGCTAGTAAAGTTAGAGTTTCACTATCAAAAATTTATCTTCAGCAAGCATGGTTATTTTTCTTCCTCTTCTCTTCACTTTTGGTTGGTTGAAGTTATGTGATTAATGATATTAACACTGTTATTATTGAAAAAGGATATGTAGGTGCTTGGTATTTAAGATACTGTTGTAACAACTTTAGTCTATCATGAAGAATAATATTAATACCATAGGGTCATAGTGGACCATGTTTGTAGTTACTCCATTGAAATTCACGAGCTGTGAGCTCTTTGGGTTGGAGAACATTTAAGGCATTCACTATGCAGATACTGAAGGAAACTCCTTTGAACTTCTGCCAGCCAGCTATTTATTTTTGAGTGATTCCAAATCCTCGTATAACATCTTTCTATTACTTCTCTTACTTTCTTTCTATGGTAAAATATCAAACACTTTCATTTTCCTTTGACATTAAATGTTTTATTTTTTCATTCAACATTTTTATTATAAAAACATATCTGTAAGAAATAGAGCATCACCCCCTTCATTTTTCTTGTAGGAAAAGTGTCGGTTTGGCTACTACAAGTAGATGTATAGTATAAATATACCATATATCTGTTAAGGCAAGAATTAAAGCTATTACAAAACCAATGTTGCAGAAGCTGCCAAGTGAGGTGTACAAGATGGCCATATTTTGGTTTCTGGTTTTCTCTGCACATCTTGCCACAGCATCATCCTCTGTTGTGGAAGTTCAAGGCATGAATTTCAGTGGCTTGTTAACCAGTTCTTGAGTTAGATTGTGTTACTGCTGTCAAGTTTCCTTTTCTGTATAGAGAATTTTGTTTTAGTTTACCTGTGGTATCTACAAAAAGAAACAATCTTGAGTTTCGTTTTCAGTATTATAATGAAATGATGAGTTTGTGCAGGTACATATTCATATTAACCTTACAAAAGTTCAATTTTCAGATAAGGATCCAAGGCAGAAGAAAGAGGGCATGCAGCTTAAACTGTACCATGTGAAAGGTCTTGAATCCTCTCAAACTTCCACATCACCATTTTCATTCTCTGACATGATCAAAAAGGACGAGGAGCGTGTCAGATCTCTTCATTCAACACTAGCAAACAAGGATGGTGTCAGAAATTCTGCCTCTTCTGATAAATTCAAGGGACCTAACCTTTTGACCACACCACTGAAATCAGGTTTATCAATTGGTTCAGGCAATTACTATGTGAAAATAGGACTTGGGACCCCTGCTAAGTATTTTAGCATGATTGTTGACACTGGTAGTTCCCTCTCCTGGCTCCAGTGTCAGCCTTGTCTCATTTACTGTCATGAACAAGTTGACCCTGTGTTCACTCCTTCCACTTCCAAGACCTACAAAAGATTTCCATGCTCTTCCCCTCAGTGTTCTTCTCTCAAGGCCTCCACTCTGAATCCTCCAAGTTGCTCAAATGCAACTGGGGCTTGTGTGTACAAAGCAAGCTATGGTGACAGTTCTTTCTCAATTGGCTATTTGAGTCAAGATTTGCTAACTTTATCCCCTTCAGAGGGTTCATCAGGTTTTGTATATGGCTGTGGCCAGGACAATCAAGGGTTGTTTGGAAGGGCTGCTGGTATTATAGGCCTAGCCAATGACAAACTCTCCATGCTTTCACAATTGTCCCAAAAATATGGCAATGCCTTCTCCTATTGCCTTCCCACATCTTTTTCTCAACCTAACTCCTCCCTATCAGGTTTCTTGTCCATTGGAGCCTCATCATTGACATCATCACCATACAAGTTCACTCCCTTGTTGAAGAATCCAAAGATTCCAAGCTTGTACTTTCTTGGTTTGACAACTATTACTGTGGCTGGAAAGCCAATTCAAGTTTCTGCCTCAAGCTACAATGTGCCTACTATCATAGACTCTGGCACAGTAATTACAAGGCTACCTGAAGCTGTTTACAATGCATTGCAACAATCTTTTGTGACAATCATGTCCAAAAAGTATGCACAGGCTCCAGGGTATTCCATATTGGATACTTGCTTCAAGGGGAGTGTGAAAGAAATGTCAACAGTGCCTTTGATTCAGTTGATTTTTCGTGGGGGTGCTGGTTTAGCACTTGAAGCTCATAACTCCCTTATAGAAATTGAGAAGGGTCTTACTTGTTTGGCTCTTGCTGGTACTCCAAACCCCATTTCCATTATTGGGAATTATCAACAACAGACATTTAAGGTGGCTTATGATGTTGCCAATTCCAAGATTGGATTTGCAGCTGCTGGCTGCAAGTGATCATAGAGACAGTGCAATTTGTCTGATGTTGTTTGCAAATATTTGCTTCAATAAAGGTTAATGAACTCTAATGAGGCATGTGCTGTGTATCTTAGTGAAAAAAAAAATAAGAGAAATGAAAATTAAATGCTCACATAAAAATTGCAGTTGTGTTGGATTGATCGGAAATTGTACTTTGAAAGTGAATATTATGATTCGCTCTGCTGCATGTATAGCTGCATAGTTTGGAACATTGACACTGTTTTGCAATAGATTGAAAAATATGAGTAATGTAATAAATATAATGTAAAACATTGTTTTAGATATCTTAAAAAATTAAAAGCTGATTTCTACTTGTTTATTTTATAATCATGAAAATAACTTGTATTGGTTTGAATTTGCACACACTCACAAAGTGTTACTCATGTCTTGGATCCAAGTGTATGCTTAGATCTTCCATGGAGAAGCTAATAAAGGTGTTGGTTTGAATCATTTGTATTGGTTTTGGTAGAATAGTGCAGTTGTGGCATTCAATAGGGAGTGCCACAATGTTCCCCGAATGTCCATCAATAGGGTGTGCCTTCAATAGTCTCATTTGGTTGTTGCCACCAATTTCTGCTAGAAAGTGGAAAAGAGATTAAAGTTTCACAAATCAAATAAAAATGCAAATTATCCTGAAAATGGTAACAATAATCCTACCATCCAAAACTATAAGAAATCAAAATAATATAAACCAGTGGCTGAATTCGGTATTGATAGGTCAAAATCTTAGTGAAAAGTAAGTCTATAGATACTACAAACAAAAAAGAAAGAAATCAAAAGTCCACAATTAACTCGAATTAGATATTCATAAAGTAAATTGAAATTCATTAACCCCAAATGAAGATTTAGATGTAGATCGTGAGATTACAAACAAAAACAGAAAGAGTAATAGATGAAAACTTAATATGATTAAAAAAAATCCTAATTCTTTTTCTTAAACTTTAATATATGTAGGTGGAATGTCCAAATAAACCAAAGCTTTTAAATTATTTATTCTTGAGATTTTTTTTTTCAGAAGAGATCCCATTTTCCTTTTCTGTCCCTAAAAAAAGATGACAAAGCGCACTAGTCCGATCTGTTTTGCCCGCAAAGTACGAGATGGGCCAAAAAGTGGATTTATTTTCTTTACCAGTAATGCAAGTTGGCATGTGTTTGTGATGAGGAAAATAAAAAATTTTATTTTTTCATAATTATTGATATTCATTTCCTATCGAATTAATTCCAATTAGTCTAACTAATTAAAGACAAGAACAAAAAACAATGACAGGAAAATTATAACTAATGTACAATAGTAACATGTCATCTTACAACATGTACAAATTTGTTAACTATAAAAAGATATTTCATATTTGAGAACTAAAATCATTATTTTATATACAATTGATTAGACATAATAATAATAATAATAATAATAATAATAATAATAATAATAATAATAATAATAGTAATAATAAAAGGATCTTACAGAAACAATACGATGAATGGTGTGAGCATTGAAAAAAGAGAATATTTAATTTTTTAAACAGACCAATGGACCAGTCCACCCAGCCTTTCCGTGCAGACTGCGAGCCTATGTGGGACGAGCTTGTGCAGGCCAACAAGTTCAACATCCCAGTCTGCTCCATTTTTTTTTTGGCTTGCGGACTAGTCTTGCCTGAATTGCCACCCTTTCTAAAATACATTAGAATGTAAGAAAAACAACAAAACCTAATTAATGTTGAAACAATAGGACTAGAGAACATTTTTTATTATAAATATCATGTTGGAAAGGGAAAAAACCCAATTAAGTGGAGTAAATCCTTTAAAAAGTAATCAAAGTAAGTTAAATAATCAAATAGATTATCATTATTATTGAAAATGATGTAATATGAGATGTTAACTTTAGTTTGATACAAAAATAAAATGTAGTTGTGATAGTTTCTTCATATGATACATGAAGAAGTCTACAATGATTTTCACAAAGTTATAATGTTAGCAACAAATACATATTTGACACAACACTATTGATGACTTCATCTGTACAGGGAGAACTTTGATGTGAACGGTTAGAAATATTTTAATATAATTTAAAAAATAAATAATTAAAATAAAAAATTTACTGTTACTCATGTTTTTATAGACCTTTAATTTATGGGTTAATGTTTTTTATGGCAAACGGCTATATTTTTTATTAAAATTTACTTATTTGTCTCCCTTTTCTATCTATAAATACAACCTAGGTACATGGGAAAAAATACAACAACAGAAACAACAAACACTAGAGTTTTCTTCGAAGTGTTCTTCTTTTTTTTTTCTCTATATTATTTTTAAGACATTGGTGTTCATAAGGTTCAGAGATCATTTGCTGTACTCGATCGATTTGACTGGTTGTTTTTAGCCCTGTGCAATAGGAGCGTTTTCTCCTAAGGATAACGCTATGCGTGCCTCAACCCAGACTATTTCTACTCCTTACCACATTTATTTTTTATCCATTATTTATTATTATTATTATAATTTTTATTAATAGTATTATATCTCTGATTAATATTCTTTGATTCAGATACATGTTATTATTATTATTGTTCTAATAATTATTATTATATATCTCATATTTTTATTATTATTAGTATTGTTTGAGTAATTATTTTCTAACATGAACTGATGATTTTTTTTTTTTCATGCATTCAAACAGATTCAGATTAATAAATCTCCTCAATTTGGAAACAATAAGTTCAATAATTTATCATCTAAATTTTTTCATCATTCACTTCCTTTTTTACCTTTCAAAATAATGTACAATGAATACACAAAGATAGTTCACACGTTAAGAAATTCACATTACTGCAAAAGTCATGTCATGTGATATGATAACCTCATTTCGCAATTAAGAAGTTCATAGGTATTATTATTGACCACAGAAGAAGAAAGGTGATTGGAGAAAAATGGGTACATTATAGAGCAATGTTGTTACTTGCTTTGCACATTTAAAAGAACTAAACATGTGCACAAATAAAGGAATATCACCAAATTTGTTTTAGTAGCATTTTAATCTTTAAGTAATAGAGTGAAACTCATTAAGTTTTAAGAAGTGACTCATGAACTTCTGTATTCTATGCAACTGCAAATTGTGTACAAAAGCAAAAAAAAACAAAAAATATTGCTTATAGTAAGATGAACTTAGCTTGTGGAAGTGGAATTAACATACTAATTCAAGTGTTATAAGTTTCTATCAAAATATAATAAATAAATTTATAATTCATATTAAAAAAAATAAAAAAAGTGTTGATAGTTGAAGATAATTGTTAATATGTAAATTACAAGTCAACATGTTTGAAATATAATATAATAAGTTTAATAAATCTTAGATAAATTTTATATCATATTATAAAATAAATTTAAATCTAATACATTATCACAAAATAGACTTATAAAAATAATAATTATTTTTATTTCATTTCTGTTTGACATGAGATTTCCATTTATACATCATTATTGATATTAAAATATCGTATTAAAAAATAAATTTAAATCTAATACATTATCACAAAATTGACTTATAAAAGTAATAATTATTTTTATTTCACTTCTGTTTGATATTAAAATAAAATAAAAAGAGATAAACATTTCAAAAGTATTCTTAGAAACAAAATACACTTCATGAATTGCAATGTTTCACCATATACAAAAACTGCAAAAGTATTCTTAAATAAGTCTCTGTCTGCAAGTCATAATTTTTTTACTATCCTAACTCTATGGAAGGTAATAGAAGCTCGAGAAGGAATAGCAAAACCTAGTTTACTTCCTAGCTCAAACTGAATGCAAACTTATGGTTGACGTCATAGAGAATATAAAGTCCATATGCAGAATGGAAAAAGTATCTCTATATTTTGTGTAGACTGCTTTTTGAAAGTGAAATAGAGACTTCAACTAAAGAGTGAGATTGAGGAGGTATTCACATAAGAAAGTGGCAGTAGTGCATTCCTATATAAGAGAAAGGCTGCTCTTACCTGGATTTGCCTAAGCACCAACTTTGGAGGGGTCTTTTTTTGTTTCTTTTCTGGACGGTTTACCTAAGCTTGGCTCAGAAGTTCGTACAATCCAATCTGTCTTTCTCGTCAAAGACAAAAGATGAATAACTTTCCTTTCTTACTGTATTGCCTTATCCTTGATTCGACATTACCAGCTTTAGGAATCGATCTAGACACACAAAGGTGCCTACCACAGTATACACATATAAAACTATGACACTCCTAATTTGCTCCACTAGATCTATCTCCTCTAAGTTCCAGAAAAACAATTCTAGCCTTAGCATGATCACTGCCGCTACTAAGCCATAAATAGTCAGAAATATTATTATCATAAGGCTATGCACTTCCATCCATAATAACCACATAACTGGCCGACCGACCAATGTTGCACCAAGTCTGTATCCTAACACTGACGCAACCATGAGACAAAACATATGCATTTTTTTTTCATTTCTATTTGCATTAATAATATACTCATTACAGTGAATGAGTATAACACCATATAGATAATTAACGAAGATTAGTATCGTGCCTCGATGAGTCATAAGTAGACAACTAATTAACAACCCCGCCATTTGCATGCATGCCATCACACATTTCTTGAAGAAGATTCTCCCTAACTGTACTAAGAATGTTGGTGGAGGTGCTCGTACGGAATTCGCTTCCATGTTTGTGCCATCTATGACCCCACGAACAACAACACCATGAGCAACACGACCAGCAACATGAGCCACATCAGCCTTTCACGATAAAAGTAAAGAATTTATAAAATCATAATTAAAGAAAGTAAAAAAAAAAAATTAAGTAAGAAAACCACACAAAATAAAATGTTTTAATACATACTAATGTGAAGCCCCCAAGGGCAGCATCAACGACATCATCCGCATCAACAGCACCGACGGTGCCAACGATATCGACGGTGCCGACGGCGTCAACTGTGTCAACGATATCATCAGCATCATCGGTATCATCAGTATCATCGGCATCATCGACATCATCAGAAGAAATCACGGCAGCTCCAACGTCGGCGGCTCCGATAGCGGCATCCGCAGCAGCTCCAACGACAGCGGCTGCAGTAGTGGCATCCATAGCGACTCCCGCGGCAGCACTCGTGGCGGCACCCGCAGGTGCACCCGCGGCAGCACCCGCGACGGCACCCGCAGGTGCACCAACGGCAGAGGGACCACCCGCGACAGAGGCAATACCCGCGGTGGCACCCGCGGCGGCACCCGCGACGACACCTGTGGCAGAGGCAACAGAGGCAGCACCCGCGGTGGCACCCGCGGCAGCACCCGCGGAGGCACCTACGGCGGCACCCGCAACAGCACCTGTGGCAGAGGCAGCACTCGCCGCAGAGGCAGCACTCGCCGCAGAGGCAGCACTCGCCGCAGAGGCAGCACCCGCGACAGAGGCAACACCCCCGGCGGCACCCGCAGGTGTACCCGCGGCAGAGGGACCACCCGCGACAGAGGCAACACCCGCGGCGGCACCCGCGACGGCACCCGCAGCGGCACCCGCAGCAGCACCCGCGGTGGCACCCGCGGCAGCACCTGTGGCAGAGGCAGTACTCGCCGCAGATGCAGCACTCGCCGCAGAGGCAGCACCCGCGACAGAGGCAACACCCCCGGCGGCACCCGCAGGTGCACCCGCGGCAGAGGGACCACCCGCGACAGAGGCAACACCCGCAGCGGCACCCGCGGCAGCACCCGCGGCAGCACCCGCGGCAGCACCCGCGGCGGCACCCGCGGCAGCACCTGTGGCAGAGGCAGCACTCGCCGCAGATGCAGCACCCGTGACAGAGGCAACACCCACGACCGAGGCAGCACCTGCGGCGGCTCCCGCGACAGCACCCGCGGCAGCACCCGCGGCAGCACCTGCGGCGGCACCTGCGATAGAGGCAGCACTCGCGGCAGCTCTAACGGCGGCAACTCTAGCAGCGACGCTCGCGGCAGAGGCAGCACCCGCAGCACCAGCCTATCACAAACAAATTCAGTTGACACATTAATCAAGCAACTATAAAGCAATTTCAACTATGATGCAATAAATAGAATGATCAAGTTGCAATTGTATACAATTAGACTGAACCAATGACAAACATTTAAAGTATTTTAGTCATAAAAAATTTACATAATTTACATTTGAGAAAATAGGCTGTACTACAATAAACGCTTCATTACGCTACGTTTTTTCCTAGCGCTTGAACTAATGTAGACAAGACCGGAAGTAAGACTAGTCAAGCATCTATTTTTATTCAAAGTGATTTAACTATTACTAATAGGCAAACATACTCCAACATAACTTATAGACTTACGTATCTTGGATGTCTTGGATGTCTTACCATCCCTACTCAAACGCTCTATTTTCCAATGTTATTCACTACATTATCCAAAATTTTCTCGTAAAACTCATCCAACCAGATTTCCAATTGATGATGGTCCACAAATTAAAAGTGAGTCCAAATTACGTGTAACTTAATTAGCCTCTTTTCTAGTTCCAAATGTCAAAAACAACCAAAAAAATCTTTCAAATGTCAAATAGCATGAAGTTAAATCTAAACTTTTTTTAAAAAATCCATCCAACATATTTTCGAACATATTCGTGTGCTAAAATTATAGCATACAAATTAAAATTAAGCATTTTTTAAATTTAAGTTTCATTTAGTTTGCCTTTTAAGTTATAACACACAAATGAAGGGATATACAAACTGACCGTATGCTAATGACCCCAATCCACCTAATCAAGGCAAAAAAATAAACTCAGATTTATCTTCTGCATGCATAAACTAGGAAAGTTAGAGCTACATACCTCCATGATGGATGGAGATTGACGGAGAGAGAAGAAAATGACCAGTAAAGAAGACGGATGGAAGAGAGAAAATGATATGATGACTGCGCGTAAAAGACGAGACACGAGATAGAATGTGCACGATTAGATAAACCGGTTACAGTAAGACATACTGAAACACGTATATGTTCAGGAAAATGATTTCCTAAATATTAGATAGCTGCTGTTAAACCTGAAAAAATATTTTATGAAATGAGTGAAGTACCAAAAAATATAAAAAAAAAAGACTATTTCAATAACATCATCCAAAATGTCTATACAAACTTAATCCATTATTTAAGCTCATAAGGAAATTCCTTCACGAATAAACAACACCATACGCTCAATGTGATAAAGTCTAACAATATAAGGATTTTCCACACTTACATCCAATTATACATCAACATACATGCTAATCTCATTAATTCTATAGAAAAAAAAAACTTAATATCATACAAAGAACAGTACACAATACTTATGTCCTTTTTTAAGCCACAAGATTCCAATTTCCATTAGTGCACATTATAAACAACACCATCCAATGTAACAAAGTTCAACAACATAAGGATTTTTCACACTTGCATCCAATTATACATCAGCATATGCTAATTTCATTAATTCCATAGGAAAAAAACCCTAATATCATACAAAGAAACGATTATGATCCTATATAACACATACAATTAAAGTACGACACATTATCAAAAATCACAACAACAAAAAGAGTTTGAGGATAAAAACATTCTTGAGAGCATCAGGAACAACCATCCTTTTGGTCTTGTTATACGGAGGAAGGAGTGCGGTATCATTCCACGAACGGTACGCCAGAAGATCTTAGCGGGGCGCGGAAGTGGATTGGGTCATGAGAAGGTTTGTTATTCATGCGTTTATGCAGGAATCTCATGTACTTCATCTTCTGCCTCACGAGGATAGAAACTGAAATTTGGATTAAAAAAAAAATAGTATGAAATAAATAGGGAAATCAGAGAAAAATTTACAATAGATTTTATTAATGTGATAAATTAAAGTTTTCTAATCTATGAATTTGTAAATTTAAATTTGAGAAGATAGATTAAATCTAAAAGGGTTAAGAGAAGAAAAGGTTTGAGAAAATATGCACATCGATCTAAAAATGTTGTAAGTTACCTTTTAAATAAAAGTTAGATAATGCACTGTCTGAGGACGAGATAGTTATTAAATTAGTTTTATATTTGACATTACAAAAATAATTTAAAGATTATAGTTTAGTTTAACATGTTCTTCACTTATCAATTGTAATTGAGGTTTGAAGAGAATCTATATCATTTTTATTCATACCTATCTATAATTTTAAATAATTAACATCATTATAAAAATTTACTTACACTTTATTAAGTTTTGTATAAATTAAATAGTATTATAAAATTATAAATATTAAAAAAATGCGAATATACATGCCCATTTCACTTGTAACAAATTGAAGATATTATAGGTCGTAAATTAAGGTAGATATACAGTTACAAATTGAAGAGATTATAGGCCATAAATTAAGATCTTATTTGTTCTGAGTGTGATACTTGTTGGTGCGTGATGTTGTTTGCACTATCTCCGCATCAATTAATTATTGTTTGAGAATGAGAGAAGCTTTTATTCCAAATGAATCTTTTGGAAGGAATTATCCACAAAAATTGACATTTACAGTTTTCATGATCTGTTTTGGAGCTGCATTAAGTGGATTAATGGCTGGTTATGTACTGGGTATGGCAGGTGGTGTGACTTTAATGGATTCTTTTCTGAAGGAATTCTACCCAGAAGTATACCAAAATCATAACATCATAAACGATCAATATTGTAAATTTGACAGTCCAATATTGACATGGTTAATATCATCTCTGTATTTGGCTGCTATGATTGGATCATTGTTAGCATCCACTTTCACTCGACTCTACGGGAGACTCGAAACCAGGTTCTTTGGGAATTTGTTCTTTCACTTTGGCATTATGGTGTGGTGTTTTCCTCAACAACAATCTTCGATGTTAATGGTTGGTTGCGTCTTATTGGGTTTTGGAATTGGATGGACCTTTCAGGTAATAATCCTATATATTTTTATATAAACTTTTATTCACTTTTTGATACATAATAATTAATGATATATTATGAGTAATAAAAACTGATTTAAGATTTTTTTTTCTCATAAATATTGTTTAATCATGTTTTAAAATTAAAATAATTATTCAGACGATATTTTTTAAATTAATAAACTTAATAGAAAAGATAAGTGTTATTTGATGTAATTTTAGACTTACAATGTGCAGAGATTGCACATTTTTAAAATTTAAACTTATAAGGTAAATTAAGTGTTAAAGTAATCTTTCATTAATTAGGTAAAATGCATCATATGAAAAAGAAAAAGTCTTGATGGTTAATGTTATGTATTGTTATGTTACAAAGTTTTTTTTTCTTTTTGAATAGTCTGTGCCGATATATATATCGGAATTTGCTCCCCATAAATACAGAGGAGCTCTTAATATGCTGTTTCAATTGACAATAACTATTGGCATCTTTGTTGCAAATGTCTTCAACTACATTTTCTCTCGGATGGAGAGCGGAGAAGAATGGTTCGTTAACTTATTATATTATGCAACATTTCCTGCTGTTATGACGACCCTCAGTCTAATGTTTCCTCTAATCTTTCGTCTGGATACACCAATTTCTTTGATTGTACGAGGTTTTAATAAGAGAGCTAAGATAACACTTATTAGGATTCGAGGAACTACAGATGTAAAGGAGGAGTTTGAAGATCTTTTGGTAGCAAGTGAATCCTCAAAAGTAGTAAAACACCCTTGGGTCTCTTTATTAAAGAGACAATACAGACCCCAACTCACATTTGCCATAGTCATTCCCTTCTTCCAACAACTTACTGGTATGAATGTGATTGTATATAATGCTCCTGTTTTGTTCAAAACCATTGGTTTTGAAGCCAATGCTTCTCTCTTGTTTGCCATGATTACTGGATGCTGCAATGTAATTGCCACTCTTGTCTCCATATTCACGGTTGATAAATTTGGTAGGCGAAGTCTTTTCTTGAAAGGAGTAATACAAATGTTTATTTGTCAGGTAACCTTTTTTCTTAACACTCTTTTAATGTTATTTTAATAGTACAATGTGATAATCTATTTGTTGTTTTTGATTTGGCTTCTCTTAGATTGTGATAGCCATAGCAATTGCATGCAAATTTGGATTTGATGGAAACCCAGGAATGTTACCAAAGTGGTATGTTATTGTGGTTGTGTGTGGCATATGTGTGTACGTGACAGGAATTGCATGGTCTTGGGGTCCTCTAGGATGTTTGGTTCCAAGCGAGATTTTTCCACTTGAAGTGCGTTCAAGTGCACAAAGTATCACTGTCTCCATGAACATGATATTCACCTTTGTCGTTATACAAAATTTCACCAACATATTTTGTCACATGAAGTTCGGATTGTTCATTTTCTTTGCATGTTTCATCATTGTGATGAGCACATTCATTGACTCTCTTCTACCAGAGACTAAGGAAGTTC
>Ga0099823_1003750_pt1 | contig 14569 bp, 9 predicted proteins | sample CowpearedBW_FD_76831 | JGI IMG/M metagenome (GOLD analysis project Ga0099823, IMG submission 76831) | Root nodule microbial communities of legume samples collected from California, USA - Cow pea red BW | ecosystem: Host-associated > Plants > Roots > Nodule | place: USA: California | collected...
ACAATTTAATTTTTAAATAAAATATGTGTATAGAAAAGGTATTATTCTATTCAAGATATAATTACATGTTCTGTGATTTTACGTTACTAAAAGAAATATGGAAAAGTGACTGCTATATGAAATAAAAAGCAATAATGACATATATAAAATAAATAAAGATTTGTATAGAAATGAGAAAACTTTTCAAATAAACTATTACATGACAGTAGTAAGATTAATCTCTAGGTAAATAAATTCAGAAAAATTATGTAATGAGACAGAAAATCTATAATTTATAGACTATATACTAATGAATAACTTAATTATACTTTATTATTTTACTTGTGGGGATCTACACCTCTTTTAACACAGGTCTTGAAATACATGACAATAGAATCGCTCAATCTCACCATCATCTTCTGAATATGACTGCTATAATTTCTTTCCCAAAAGCTTTTCTTTTCTATTTTTGTTCATGGTTTGTCTTGACAGATAAACATGGTGTGTGTGTGAACCAAAACTTACATTTAAAAACAAAATAAAACTGTCCACTATCAAGTAGATATTAATTATGGTTCTCAGAAACATGCAGAGACTCCTAATTTCTGGTGGTCCTTTCTAAGACTTCACACCAGATATAGCCGCAGGACTTTTACAACTTCAAAATCTACTACTGCTACTTATAGTTTCTGCTCATGGTATCTTGAGATTCATACCACACAGTCATTTCCTGTCTATTGAAGAATAGGAATTTTGTGCATAAACATTTGATTCCACAGTTTTTCATCAAATCAAAAACATGTAAAGAGAAAAATTCAGTTCTGGTGCTGTTAAATCCACTTACTGATAGTAATTTTTTTGAATTTCAGTTGACCCTAGCCACAAACTCGGTCAATTTTTTGTGTTTGAACCATGGAAGTGAGTAATGACAAATAACCATAAATTTCACGAACACGTTTTGGATACACAATAGCATATGCAGAATATACCAGGTTCTCAGTTTATTAAGAAAATATCACATGCAACTCAATCAATTAATGACACAAAAATTGGCATGAAGACAAAAACATGTACAAAAATCTTGGGAGTTTGTAAGTTTGTTAAAGATATTTCTTTGTTCCTGAGATATTGGATTTGTAAGGTTATGGTTTAATGCTACTGCGTTTACCTTATCTCCCGAAGCTTGATTTTTTTTATTCAGACAAATCAAGTGTGCCAAGAAAACAAACAATGGCTGCTTCTACTTCTCCAAACTTCTCAACACCTTTGCAAAAGAACACTCACAAAACAAAGTTTCCTTCATCAGCAGGGAAGAATATACTGCATAACAAAGTTGGGTTCCCATTTTCTGCGCCATTCAGTAAATCCGTAAGTGTGAAATCCATTGGCACTGCGAAGTATGATGAAGTTGTGGTGGATGAAGAGTTGGACAAGATTAGAAGGCTTCAGAATGGTTCAGATGTTAGAGGAGTGGCATTGGAAGGTGAGAAAGGAAGAAAAGTTGACCTTACTCCACCAGCCGTTGAGGCAATATCACAGAGTTTTGGGGAATGGGTAATCAAAGGTTTAGAGAAGGAACGAGGATACCCTGTAGAGAATGTGAGAGTGTCTCTTGGACGTGACCCTAGAATCACAGGGTCAAAACTTAGTGTTGCAGTTTTTTCAGGTCTTGGTCGTGCAGGTTGCATGGTGTTTGACATGGGACTAGCTACCACACCAGCTTGTTTCATGAGCACAATATTGTCTCCATTTTCCTATGATGCTTCAATCATGGTAGGTTACCAAAATTTGTAACAGCAACAATTTCTAGTTGGTTAATGCTTCTTTGTTTTGAGTCCTGATTCGGATTTTCTACAATCCATGAACTCAAATGAATGCTGCTTATGATACTAAACTTGAAGACTATTACTGAGGCTTATAACACAAATGCTTGAAATTAACTATGCATTTTGTGATGCAGATGACAGCTTCCCACTTGCCTTATACCAGAAATGGTCTGAAATTTTTTACAAAGAGAGGTGGATTGACTTCAACAGAGGTGGAGGAAATATGTGATAAAGCTGCTCGAAAGTATGCAAATAGGATGGCCAAAGTCTCAACTTTGCTTAGTGTTCTTCCAAAAAAAGTTGATTTTATGAGCACTTATGCAATGCACCTACGAGAAATCATCAAGGAGAGAATCAATCACCCTCTGTATCCTGACACTCCACTTCAGGGATTTCAGGTTTCACTGATTAATAGATAAATAGTCTTTATTTCTTTAACTCATTCTATCCTTCCTTATTTCACTACATTCAGCTCATAGAAGCTACAATGTAAGTATCTTTCACACTCTGATTGGAATGAAATTATCAAAATATGCAGATTATAGTTAATGCTGGAAATGGGTCAGGAGGATTCTTCACATGGGATGTGTTGGACAAACTTGGCGCAGAAACCTTTGGGTCTCTGCATCTGAATCCTGATGGGATGTTTCCGAATCACATTCCAAACCCAGAGGACAAAACTGCCATGGCACTCACCAGAGCAGCAGTGTTAGAAAGCAAAGCTAATCTTGGAATAGTTTTCGACACTGATGTGGATCGAAGTGGGGTGGTTGATAACCAAGGGAACCCCATAAATGGTGACAAACTCATTGCTCTCATGTCTGCCATTGTGTTAAGGGAACATCCAGGAACAACCATAGTCACCGATGCTCGTACAAGCATGGCACTCACCAGATTCATCACTGATAGAGGTGGTCACCATTGCCTCTACCGTGTAGGATACAGAAATGTCATTGACAAAGGAGTTCAACTTAACAGTGATGGAGTTCAAACTCATCTTATGATGGAAACATCTGGCCATGGTGCTCTCAAAGAAAACCATTTCCTTGATGATGGTGGGTTCAACTTGATAAGATCCGTGCATGTTTTAGTTTCATGGTTTTCATTTCCCATGTTGTTGTTCACCATGTTTCTTCTTCCTTTTTCGTCAAGGTGCTTACATGGTTGTGAAGATTATAATTGAAATGGTGCGGATGAAGCTCGCGGGATCAGATGAAGGGATTGGGAGTCTTATAAAAGATCTTGAAGAACCCTATGAATCAGTAGAGCTTAGGATAAATATTATCTCTGAACCACAACATGCTAAAGCTAAAGGATCAGAGGCCATTCAAACATTTAGAAACTACATTGAGGTATATTATATATGTTGGAAGAAAAATATTATCAGTATAATCTCTAATACACTACTTTGTTGGATATCTCTTTGCTGATTAAAGATAAAGCATATTTACAAGTAGATGTTAATCTTATCTTACAGATAAGGTTGAATTAAGTTTAAAATCTATATAATAGTTATGTAAACTCTATCTTAGTAAAGATTTGAGTTTAAAATCCACATCTTAAAGATACTTTAATCACTTTCTTTTTCTACTTTTGAAACATAGCAAATCATTGTTTCACTATAATCTCTCTTACACTAACTTTAAAAGTCTTGAACTTACAATAAAAATTGTAGTTTGTTCTTTGTTTTCAAAATCCATGTTTCATATTTGTATCACAAAGTGATGATCATGAATGCAAAATATAAAGAGTTTGTTTGTGTGCAGGAAGGGAGGCTCAGTGGGTGGGAATTAGACTCATGTGGTGATTGTTGGGTGAGTGAAGGGTGTCTTGTAGATACAAATGACGATCCAGCTCCCATTGATGCTCAAATGTACAGGTAGAAACAAGTTAAACAAAGTTCAAGCAGTTCAACAATTCTTATTTTATATATATCTTTATGATTTTCTAACCAAAACTAGTTTTGTTGTGGCGAATTCAGGGCAAAAGTGTCAAACGAGAGACATGGACAACATGGTTGGGTTCACATGAGGCAGAGTATTCACAATCCTAACATTGCTGTGAACATTCAATCATCTGTCCCAGGAGGTTGCTTGTCTATGGCACGAGCTTTCAGAGATGAGTATGTCATTTCACCACTTCAACAATGTTTTTAACAGCATTTGATTTGGTTAGTTAACTTTGCTTATGCAACATTGCAGGTTTCTCAAAGCAAGTGGAGTTTATACATTCCTTGACATCTCTCAAGTTGATAAATTTACTGAAAATGGCTCCATAGCCTGATTTTCTGTTAATGAAAAATGTTGGGAGTTCAGGATGAACAGCTTCATCAAAGCTCAAACTTTGTATCATTTCAACATGATATTAGTTTTGTAGTGAATTATTTTAACATAAACTTAAAGAATAAACGGAACAGAAAGAATATGTTGGACCATCAACCTCACCCCATATGTCCAAACACGTATATCTGAAGAAGCCTTTCTGGTTTAAGGATTATTATGGGCTTCAGAGACAAAAGTCCATCTTTGCTTGTGTTTTCCTGGAAGGGACTTATACAAGAATAAATCTATCTTGCCATGGTATGTAACTGTAATGTTCCTCACGCAATGAATGAAGAATCTTAGTTTTTAAATTTTATTTTCTTTTATGAGTTAGTGAATCACTCGAAGCACTAGAAAATCACATGAATGAGATAACAATAACAACACTTTTGAGCTTAGAAAATGAATAAAAAAATTGAGGAAGAAAAGCATTGATGGTAGAAAGTAGGCAGACAAGGAGAAGGTTGAAGGATCTAAATACCAAAAAGAGGAAAAATTCGAAAGGCGTAGCTACTCACAATAGACACAACCTTACCTCAATACACATAAATGATGGAAGCTCACAATAATCAAAGGAATGGATCCATATACCACACTTTTGCTCATACTTTGTTACCAAAAATGGACATTGTCGACATCCTTTCATCGTTTGGATCATGGAAACTCCCTTCCACCTAGTTTGAAAACTATCACAATTCAACTAATATGACAGATCTATTGATCTTGATGAACATGTGGACGTCTACATTACAAACTCATCCTCAATGTGGTAGGGTGTCGTCTTATGTCTAGTCTTTCAAACCTCATTCAAAGGCATCGCCTTGAACCGGTTCACATGGTTACTGATATACACCATTGATTGTTTTGACACATTGATTATGAATTTCGACTCACAGTTTGCCACAAGTAGGTTTTATCGTCTAACCTCCATTTTATTGGTGAGTATTTGATAAGAGAAGGAGGACTCATTGATCATTAGCATTACCAAGTTTTTATTTTAGTTTATCTTTTAATTTTATTTCATATTTCAAGTTTTATTAAATAAAAGTGGAAAAGATAAATTAATGGATTATATTCTGCAAATAAAGAGAAATCTCAGAGATTTGGAAAGATTATCAACAAAATAGGTGGAATATTAAATAGTGAATCATTATCAACAATATCAGCTATCCACAAGGTTAGTTACTCAAAGTACGAGTTAGAATAATTGAAGAATAATTCAAAGATATAGAATCTCCAAATATTGAAAGATATATATATATATATCAAGAAATATCTCTTAGAATTTATTCAAGGACCAAATCAAATATAAATTTTAGGCCTAGTCCAATTATGAAAGTCTATAAATTGAAGGTCTAGCATAGGCAAAACACACACTTAGAGAGAAAAAACTTTATTTCTCTACATTTGAAGGTAGAAGGGCATTTTGAAGGCTGGAGGCATTCAATTTCAACATCAGTCTTGTATTCAATATGTCTAGGAGCAGTTAACTCCCTCTTTCACGGGGACGATATTTAGACTTGTTCACTTTATTACTTATACGATTTGGTACATTTGTCAACACATAACAATCCTTATGGATGTTATAAAATTATTTGGCAACGTAACTTGTTAAGAAGTGGACTTTAAGTCTAATTCTATCTCATAAAATTGACTTGTAAGGTGAGGTTTATATCAACTTATATATTGTAAACTGGTTGCATCTCTAGTCAATATGAGACTTTCAAAACACCTCCTCACACTAAGCCATATACATTTCAAGTGTGAAACTAGGCATTAATGGGTGATCTAATAACGCCTGATAGGGAATGGAACAATCGACCTAACAAACAACAACTTTTTGTTAGGATAGGGTTTAACTCATGACTATGGTACCGTGTTAAGAAATGGACTTTAAACCTAACTCAACCTCACAAAACTAGCTTGTAAGATAAGGTTTTCATCCATTTATATAATAGTCTTATCTCTAGTTGATGTGAGACTTTCAATATAACTATAAACACAAGGAACCTGAACCTCTCAAAGTGGTTTTGAACCACATGGTCAATGCTCTATGTAAAAACGAAAGATGATTTGAATGTATGTCTTATTAAACATTGGAGATAGGTATATATACATAAATAAACCATCTAAATGAGGTATGTAATTACGCACAAAATAATTACAAAAGATTTAATAACCTTATTATAGGGATTTGATTAGCTTAATTTAGGAGATTAATTACTAATTAGGTTAATTGTAGAAGAATAATTTGAATTTTATCACACATCCAAAGTCGAAGCGAGATTCATGGACCCTTAAGCTAGTCCAAAAATCATAAAAAAGAATTTGACATAGGCCTTTGGTGAAGATATTAGCTATCTAGTGGTGGGAAGGTACATGAATAACTTGTGCCTAACTGTGTGCTACCTTTTCCCAAACAAAGTGAATATATCCATCTCAATATGTTTTGTACGCTAATGTTGCACAGGATTACCAAATAGATAAATGGCACTAACATTATCGTAGTACACCAAAGTGGCCTGAGGGAGAGGAAAATGAAGCTCCAAGAGAAGATTGTAGAGCCAACAAGATTGAGAAACAACGTTTGAAACACCTCTGTATTCAGTCTCTGCACTAGAATGAGAGAGAGTATGCTGAAGCTTTGAAAACCAAGAGATGAGGTTGTCACCAAGTGAATGTGAGATACTATATGTCTCGATCAACCTAAACTAACTCGATTCGACTTCAACTTAAGCAAACATGTCCAGATTTAGCCAACTCGACTACATTTTTTAATTTGGGCTGACTTCGTGCTGACTTCGTTCGATTTTTTGGTGTCGACCGACTTGGCTTTACCTTTTGTTCCGGGTCGACTCAACTTGACCTTTAGCCCAACCTAACTTGTTCCTGAGCCAATGTGGCTTGATTCTTCACCTCAAGTCAACTTCGACCCAAGCCAACTCGAGTCAATTCTTTGATCCAGGTTAACTTGGCTCAATCTTGGGGCTATGATGACTCGGGTATAACCTTCGATCCAAGTCGACATGCCTCAACCCTCGACGTTCAGGCCGACTTGCCTCGATCTTCAACTTAAGTAGACATGTTTCAACCTTTGACCTAGTCTTACTTGTCTTGACCTTCAACACGAGTCGACTCAACTTAATCCTATTAATCATATTAACTTCGCTCAATTATTTGGTTTGGACAAATTTGGCTCGAACTTTCAACCCAGAGAGATCCAGCTTGATTTTTGGTCCTAACTAACTCAATTCAACATAGATTTGATTGAACTAATCCTCAACCACCTTGCCTCAACTTAGATGTGTGCATCTTGATTTTAGATTTTCAAAATCAAAAATATGATTGAAAGATAAATCAAATATAAATCTAATTAAATGAATTGAGTTTAAAATTAAAAATATGAATTTGAAATAAGTCTTTTTAAACAAACTTAAAATAATATAAATTTAGATTATTACGGATTAAATTTCACACTAATTTTTTTGCCCACCTTACATGAATGAAACAATAATACAGATTCTATAAAAGTAATCCCATTGTATTTTTTCACGTGCATGAGGTTTCACGTGTTATTAGTGTTTAGTTTGGAAATTATTGTTGAAATTAAATTTCAGTGCCAACCAACACCATATAAAAGAGTTTTAATATGGTATATTCTTTTATAATTTCTAAACACTTAAAGTTTAAACTTACTAGTACACGTATTAGGATCTCGGACATAAATTATAATAACTATCACTAGTGGCACATGTAAAGTGATGTTATTTATTTTGGCAAACCAATATAATCTGTAGTTGGTGTCAACATTAAATAATTGATTAATTTTCTATTATGTTAATGGGTGTGTGATTCAGGGACATTCAAAGAGAAGAGAAATTGCATAAGTGTGTGGTGTTGTTGATACAAACTCCACTTGGAAACAGATTGCAATTTTCTCTGCCCTTATCGATGAAGTTTTGGTGGTTAAATTAATGTTACCTTTTTGATTAGTCGATTGAAATACTGATAAAAAATTATTTATTTATAGTAGTTGTTGCAAATATTATATTAAACCGGAGTCAGGTTTGACAATCTAAATTGAATTGGTGTGTGATCACGAACCATTACAATATTGATTTATATTTCTATTCTTACTGGGATTTGGTATCTCAAAGACTAGTGGCATGTAAATTGTTTTGCAAGCAAGTCAGTTTTAATATAGAAAAATCTATCAGTAAAAGACTCTAATGTTTAAATAAATAAGAAAACTAAGCATCCTTATTAGAATGTAATAAAAAGTATGAATAAGACTTAAGTTACTCATAAACATATATAATAAAAGAAAATGATATTTTTACAACTAAATAATTATTTCACAAATACTCATTATAGATAAAACTGCTGAGGTTTAATTGTGCATTTAAACTTCCTTTGTGGGCCGTACAATTACCATATTTTACCAATTTTCTAAATCTTTGTAAATAGAAAATAAGACTTTGGTTGCTTTAGTTTTCAGCTGTCTTATTTTATAAGTCGGATGTTAAGAACTTTTTCTTACATGTTTTATACAAAAATGGTTGAATTGGGTTGTTTCTTGTGATTTTTTTTTTTTTTTTTTCTAATTTTCATGTAGCTAATGTTTTTTTTATTAATTTTTTTAAGATTTTTTGTTGATGATCACGGGAAGCTAAACCTCATATTAGAGTGCCAAGTCCTAACTGAATTTGTTTAGTTCTGTTTATATATGAAATTCGATAGATACAAATTTACAATTAATGTTTCTGGGGGAGAACGAACACGTAAAATGATTATTAATTTTCTATCATTAGGCGAAAAGAGTCAGTTTTTATGTGCAGGTTCGTTGCTAGGAAGAGTAGGCACATTAAATAATTTGAATTTTCAGTTTTGTCTGATTAAATGGGAAGAAAATGTCAATTTTCATTGTCGAGGTTATGAGTTGCTATAAAATTTGTAATTTTAAAGTTTTTTCGTAATTTCTAATTGTGTGCTAATACAATGATACTTGAATTACATGTTGCACATGATTTCTTAAAAGGATTTTTCTTCCTTAAGGAAAAATGAAGAAAGCAATAAAAAAAAATTTAAATACACATTTGGTTTATATTTCCGTTATTTTTTCTAAATTTGGTGTTCATTTTCAGTTTGTGTTGAATTAGATTCTCATTTTCGTCAAATTTTGGTCAATTTGATCTTTTTTACTAACGGTGGTTAAATAGTTAACATTTTTTAACCGTGCACGTCACGTGTCAACTCTTGGTTTTTTTGAATTTTTTAAAATTTTTATTTTATCTTTTTAAATCTTTTTTAATTTTAAGAAAATTGACCATATGTGTCAAGTCATAATTGTGTCACGTGTTAAAGTCAGAATCACATGTCAGTTTGTGATTGTTTTATTTCTTTTCTTTCAATTTAATTCCTATATTTGTTATTTTTATTCAATTCAGTCCTTATATTCATAATTTTTGTTCAATTTAGTTCTAGTTTTTGTTAAAATGAGGTAATTTTATTCCTTTTAAATTGAGACCAAATTTATTTTTTTTATAAATATTATATATTTATTTTTAAATTAACATTATTATTAATTATTTTTTAAATTCAATTATGAATTATTAGATTTAATTATAAATCAAATATAATTCTTAGATTCAATTGTCAAGTAAACTATGATTATTTAAAATATTATTAAAATATAATTATTAAATATTTTAATTAAATATATTAACATATGTAAAATTGTTATTTAAATATAAAAAATTTAATATTTTTATTGGGTTTTAGATATTAAAATCTAAAATGTTAGTTTTATAAATAAATATTGGTATACTTTTCTAAAGTATTTCTAATAGTTTGTAATAATTTTAAATATATTTTAAAAGTATTAGTATTTTAGAATATAAATATTAGAAGAAAATATTTAATAATTATATTCTAATAATATTTTAAATAATTGTATTCTATTTAACAATTAAATTTAAGAATTATATTCAATTTATAATTAAATCTAATAATTTATAATTGATTTTCAAAAATTTATAAAAAATGCCAATTTTAGAAAAAAATATTGTATAATATTTATAAAAGATATTAAATTTAGTGTCAATTTAAAAGGGACAAATTTGATTCATTTTAACTAAAATTAGAACTAAAACAAATAAAAATAATGAAAATAAGAACTTAATTGAACAAAATAACGAATATACCACAAACTAACACGTGGCACAATTATGACTTGACACGTGGATAATTTTTCTAAAATAAAAAAAATTTATAAAAATAATATAAAAATTTATTAAAAAAATTAATAAAAATAATATAAAAAATTCAAAAAACCAAGAATTGACATGTGTCATGCACTTTTAAAAAATGTTAAAACTATTTAACCATCGTTAGTTAAAACGACCAAATTGACCAAAATTTGATGAGAATGAGGACATAATTGAACGTAAAACGAAAATGATGACCAAATTGAACATAAACAACAAAAATAGGAATCAAATATATATTTAAGCCTAAATAAGTAACGAAAAACTCATTATATTTCAAAACAACAAAGAACACAAGTATATATAAAAGAAAACAAAAATGACTAGAAACAAAGCAACACTAGAAACAAAAACAAAAAAAATGCAAAAAGGTAAGACAAGACTCCAACAAACACTAAATGATACAAAACACTTCATGATAGATGAAGACAGTAGACAATAGATAACACAAAAAACAATTAACTTAGATGATACTCCGCTTTATCAACTCCTCTCAAATTAGAAAAATATATTCAACATTCCCAATATGGAACATAAATCTTTGAAAGTAACAGCTTGGTGAAAGTGTCAACTATCTAAAGGGCCAAAGAAATAGGAAGGAGTTTAGTTAAGTTGTTTTTGATCTTCTCTTAAACAATGTGACAAATGGTACTTTAATTGCATCTTGCACATGAGTTATTGGAAGGACCTTTCTTCCACAAGCAAAAATGAGAAACAACAAGAAGAAAAGAAAGCAAAGAAAACTGAAAAAAAAAAAAAAAAAACTCATCCTATTCAAAACAACAAAGGATACAAATATATAGAAAAGAAAAAAAACAGAAATGACTAGAAATAAAAAAGCAAAACTAAAAATAGAAACTGATAAAAATAAAGCCCAAAAGATAAGATGAGACTCTAGTGAATGTTAGACTATATAAAACACTAAATGCTAGATGAATACACTAAAAGTTAGACTATACAAAACACGAGACAATAGATGAAGACATTATATGCTAAACGATACTTGACTTTATAGTGTGCCATTATATATTTTCAAATGGGTTCTTAACAAAAAATAATGTAATTTTTTTTAATTTTATTAGTGAAATAAAGTTGTCAAAACAAATCATCCTGCCCGGCTCAGCCTGACCCACCAAGGTTGGTCATTTAGTGAGCCAACTCAACCCAACTCACTTATTGATGAGTCCAAAAAAATTTGAACCCAACTCAATCCACCACAGGTTTGCGGGTTAAACGATTAGCTCGCTTAATTAAAAAAAATGCAATTTTGTTTCTTCAATCCAAAAAGCTAGATCACAATTGTAATCAAAATCTAAATAAACTTTAATATAATCCAAATTACTAAAGACAGGTTGCAACAAATTGCTACATTTGGGAAGCATGGACCATAGAGGCATTCCCATCCACAAGGGCTTCGATAACCTGAAGGAGGCCTTGCCAATAACAAATTCAGCACTACATGGACGTTAGAAAAGAAGTGTCAAACTAATGCCTAACCACATGACCCTCATCAAGGAAACAACATTGGACCCAACAAACTTCTTGGCGAGGCAAAAATTTTGGGTTGGAGAATCTAGTAAGAAAATTCAAGTGCTCCCGAATTGTAGAGCTAAGGAAGGCGTGGAGGAAGGAAATAGGAGGCTTCTCAGGACAGTGTTTCATTCAGTCTGTAAATCTTTATCTGATGAGAATATACAAAATTGTAATAAATTGTTTTGGTCTAAAAAATGCTTCTCGGGTGGTTCTGAGTATGTTAGAATCTAGGAATTAGCAAAAGAACCAGGTGTTAGATTCTTAGGCGAAGAGGAATAAATCATAAAGGAATTATAAAACATAGAGACTAGAGATAGGAACCAGGGGAAAAGAAGTAAAGGGGAAAATACAATTGCAAATGAAGATAATTAGTATAAATATTAGAGGATTAGGAGGGGATATAAATAGAAATATTTAAAAGGAATCATAGACAATGACGCGGTAGAGATGGTATGCATTCAAAAGACTAAGCTACATGATTTGCAATCGTTTAGTTGTTATAACTTATGGGGAGATAAAAATATAGACTAGGTGAACAAAAAGACAGGGGGAAACTTATAGGGGTCCTAACAATGTGGCATAAGGACAAATTCAAGTGCGTACGACAAGTTAAAAGGAACATGTTCATAGGTGTGTTGGGTGAGTATTATAATATTGTTAATGGTAATCCAATCCATGTGGCTATATTTAATGTGTACTCATCTTGGGTGTGAAATTAATGAAAAAGAAAGTATATGGGAAGAGTTAGTTAAAATAAAGGTCGGGGAAGAATGTAAGCAATGGTGTATTTTGGTAGATTTTAATGCGGTGAGAAAAAAATAGTGAAAAAAGGGGTTTAAATTCAAGAGGCGGTACTACAACAAGAGAAGTGAAAGGGTTTAATAATTTCATTGAATCTGTGAAAATGTTGGATGTACCCTTAATTGGAGGAAAGTATACTTGGTATAGGGATAATGGTACAACTAAGAACACAATCGATAGGGTGATGGTCTGATAGAAAATAATACATCAAGGGAAGACAAGTATTTGATCATTGTGCTTTATTGTTAAAACTGGTTTCAATTGATTGAGGGCCTAGGCCTTTTAAAACCTTAAATATATGGAATTCCAATCCAACCCTAAAGCAGGTGGTAAGAGGTTCATGGGAGTCATACATTGGGAAAGGGAACCCAAGGGTATAGTGGTGAAAGAGAAGTTAAAAAAAGCTTAAGTCTGATTTAAAATCATGGAATAGAGATGTTTTTGGATTAATAGGAATAAAGAAACAAAACCTTATATTAGAGATAAGAGACTTAGACAAGAAAGATGACGAAAGCAGTTTAGAAAAAGATGATAAGTTAAAGTGAATGAACCAGTAAATTAAAATTGCTTTTAGAAAAGGAAAGTTCATTGTTAAATCAAAAGACAAGGATTAAACGGCTAAAACAATGGGACACAATAAGTACTTCCATTAGATGGAGGAGGATTAAGAATGAATTAAATGTGGTGGATATGAATGGTATGTGGTGTGAGAATCCATTTAAGATAAGAGAGGAGGTAAGGCAAGTCTTTGAAAAATGATTTACTACAGCTAATAAACTTTTAGAAAGGGATGCTTTGATACTTGGAATTAGAAGGAAGATGAGGATGATGTTTTTTCAGTTAGGTTTGCCTATAATAAGTTGCAAGGAAACTTTGAAGTGGAAGAGGATAAATTGTTTAAAATGTTGTGGAATACAAGGGTAATCTTGAACACATAATTATTAGGATGGAGGATATTCTTGGATAAGCTACCAACAAAGGTTAAATTAATTGTAAGGGGGTTCAACTACAACATAGTCTATGTGAGTTGTGCTTAGCATGTGAAGAGAGTGTAAAACATTTATTCTTTTCTTGTAAAGTATCTCAAAAAGTGTGGGACATGTGTGATAGTTGGTTGGGGATGAGCTTAGTGCATCATGTTAAAGCTAGGGTCAATTTTCAACACTTCCATATTGCGTACCTTAATAGTAGGAAAAATACTATGTAGAGAGGTATGTGGTTAGTAATTGTTGGGAAAATTTGGAAACATAGGAATGGGGCAATCTTCAAGCAAAGGAAAGTTGATCTTGAAGATATATTTAGTCTTGCTCAAGTGACAACTTGGGCATGGATAAAGCATAAAATCTTTTCTGTAAAGTTCTCATATAGTGACTAGTATCCTTCCCTCTCTATGTGCTTAAAATATCTTTGATATGATAATTTCTATGTTTTTAAGTTTGTTAGGTGAGTAAGTGCAGGATTTCTTTAGAGGAAGGGACCAAGGTTCACAAGAAGTGGGATGACTTTATTTTGAACTTAATTTGAAACTCTTATTGTGTTGTTTGGAAACATTGGAGAATAGAAAACTGGTGTGCACATACAACTATATTTCTATTGAACTGTGGATCACAAAGCTATATTTTGATATGTTTTGTCTCTACAGTGCATATGATTGTGATCATTTCAAAATATGTTGGTTATCCCTGTTTTTGTTTTGGCCATGATGTCAAACTTTTGTATCTATTTGTATCTATATGTACAAGTTCTGTATCTTTTGTAAAGGGTTAGAACATCTCATCAAGTATCCTACTTTAATTATTATTTATTCTTTGCCGATAAAAAAATATTTATTTATTGATAATAC
>Ga0099823_1003755_pt1 | contig 14566 bp, 5 predicted proteins | sample CowpearedBW_FD_76831 | JGI IMG/M metagenome (GOLD analysis project Ga0099823, IMG submission 76831) | Root nodule microbial communities of legume samples collected from California, USA - Cow pea red BW | ecosystem: Host-associated > Plants > Roots > Nodule | place: USA: California | collected...
ATTTGGTCCCAATTTTTGAGAAACTGATCGTCTTGTATGATAAATTTTGTTAAATTTCTCGAAACATATCAATGATCTTTCCATTAAAATTGAAACGGTTAATATGGATGATTTGCTTTGTTGATAAAATTAACCTAATCCTATTATTAATTTTTAAATAAAATCAGGGGTCAAAAAAATAATTAAACCTAAATATTTTTATTTTTTATTATATTTAATTTTATGTTTTTTTATGTATTTACATTAAATGTTATGTTTAAATAAAAGAAATAAAAAATTTAATTTTTATTAATTTTTAATATATATTATCTATAATTTAAAAAAATTAATAAATTTTAAATATATTTTTAAATTATATATATATAAAAAAAATAAAAAATAAAAATCTTGGGGGCCAGGGCTCCTCCCTGCCCCAAATAGCTCCGCCAGTGTGGGATGACATGCCTACAAAAACATTTCCACGTCCAACTCGGTAAAATCTTATTGGATAGAGTAAATGTAAAAGAAATGAACAATGTTTATTTTATGAATTTCAATCTATTTATAATATTTTAATGAATTTTTATTAAAGATATCTAAACTATCTTGAAAAAAAAAATAAAGGTTAACACGTGATAAATGTTTTACGTATATTGTTTATTAATGTAATATTATTTAAAGGGTTAATTAAAAATAATATAAATTATTAATGATCGAAATCATCACGAAAGTGAGATTATATTAAACCAATTTCTCACCTTTTGTTCACAAATTTTTAAAACACAAATTTAGAAAAATTAACTACAAATATTTAAAACTAATGTAAATGTAACATCTAAATAGGTAGAACGACAAATAGACAGATAAAGAGATAGATAGATAATTTATGAATTAACTTGTTTCCTATGTTGTATTATGTCATTCAAGTAAGAGTATTTTTCAAGAGAAAGAACTAACACTAAAATAGTGATAATTGATACATTAATATAAAAGTTGAATGAAAATAAGAAAAAATAGAAGAACAATAATTTCAGATAGTGATAGAGGGAGAAGACCTAGTGAGTGATTCTATTACCTCACTACCCTATTTTATTTTCCCTTTTTTCACCTTATTTTATTTTGTTATACATTTTCTGACTTTTTCAAATCACCTTGATTTCATCATTCTTAGTCGTATGTCATGTGTAACGTAATTCTCTTGCACACCTTCCTAAAAGTTTCTACCTCATTTGATATTGATTGTTCCTCACTCATAACATTTCTGACCTTATAAACATCAACCTTGTCCCTAAGGTTCAAATTAGGATAATCTTGTTATATAATAGAAAGATCTTCCCAAGTAGTTGTACCTTCCTCCAATCCTTCCCAAGTAGCTTTAGCTTTCTCCAATCCTTCCCATTAGACTAATTCTTAGGAGATTTTCTTATCTCCACTCAAAACAACTTTGGATTTTTAAAACTTGAGTGGACAAAGAATAAGAAGTTCGTTGCTCAAAAATGGGAGTTAAATATATTGTTGCTGACAATCCCCTTTACATATCTTTAGTAATAAAACATGGGGTGAATTTCGATAATAAGGAGGAGGAGCATTTTATAAGCAACAAGACCAAATATTTTAATAATTGGGAAGGGATCAAAATATCTAAAATCCCCATTTTTTGTTCTTCCACAATGCAAATGATTATTACCTATAAGGTTGAAAATTAACATTTTGTCAAACTCGTGCCGTTCAATTTTAGTAATTGTTACTAAAAATTGCTAGTGAACACATTATCTCAAATATAATTGATTTTGGCATATATGTAGCCTCAAAATGGAATGCATAAAATTTTCTATAATAGATTTGCTTAAATAATAAGCCTTAAGTGGTGTAAAATGACAATATTTTGATAAACCATCAACCACTACCATAATTACAATGTAGTCATGAAAAGAAGGTAAGCTAACAATGAAGTCCATAGTGAGGTCTTTCCGTGTTTGATATAGAATTTGTAGTGCTTTAAGCGACTAAAATCTAAAGAATTAGTGGTCTTGGCTAGTTGACACAATAAACAATGTTGGACAAAATCTTTGATATTTTGGTGTATATATACCTTACCAATAAAAAGGAGACAAAATTATAGCCATATAGAAGGACTCAGACAAGTCATCTACAACAAAATTGCCGCATCCTAGTTTATATTTGATATTAAAATTGTATTCAAGGAAGTTATGCAACCATGCTTATTTCTCTGGTTCTGAATTGTTTGGTTAGTGAGACTACATAAAGTCATTTAATATGTTCTAATGATGAATTTATGTCTCAACAAATAATAGAAAAACTTGGCAATGAATGACTTTTTGTCATAGCATTTGATTTTCGTGTATAGCCAAATTGTTTTTGCATTCTTAGAGGCAATTTCTTCGAAAAGAAGGCAATAGGATGGTAGTTTTGGCTAAGAATAACACCAATACTTGTGCTTGACGCATCTATTTCCATAATCAAAGGCTTGGTAAAGTTAGGAAGAGCCAATGTCGAAGACTCTCTAATTACTTGTTTCAAATTATGAAATGCTGCTCTAGCATAGAATCCAAATGCAAATTGTCTTTTCATAAGAGATTAATTAATAGGGAAACTAGAATCACATACTCTTTGACAAATCTCCTATAATACCACTATTGTCCTAGATCTCTATGAAGTTGTTTAAGAGAATTTGGTAGTTACTAGTCTAGCACAACCATGACTTTATTTTGGTCCATGGTCATTCCTTTCTTGGATACTTTATTGCCCAAATATTCAATTTATTCTAATCTGAAACACAATTAGACAACTTAGCAAATATTTGGTGATGTTGTAGAATTTTTGACACCACTTCCAAGTCTTGCAAGTGTTAGGAACAAGATAAGTTATGCGTCGATATATCATCAAAAAACACCAAAATTAATTTGTGTGATAGGACATAAAACACTGAGTTCATCAAATTTTTAAAATTACTCGGGGGGTTTATAAGTCCAAATGGCATGACAAGCAATTCATAGTGACCTTAAGGAGTTGTCTTACATTTGTCTTCTAAAACTATGAGTATCTGATGATATCCTAATCAAAGTTACAACTTAGAGAAATATTTAGCTATCCTAATCAAAGTTACAACTTAGAGAGATATTTAGCTCTAGTCCCACCCATAGTTTGATAGGGGAGGTAGTATAGTAGCATTCAATGCTCTACAGTTAGTGCAAAAGTGCCAATATACATATTTTTCTCTTAAAAAAAAGAACTAAGGACGAGAAAGGGCTAGTACTTGGCACTATAGCCCACTTACACAGCATTTCCTCAACTATTCTCTTAATTTGTGCCATTTGAATATGTGACTATCAATATAGGCGAACTTTAATAGGATTGGTACCTGGTAGTACGAGAATGCATGGTTGTGGGATTATTTGGAAGCAAACCAATGGGTTTATCAAATAGTTTTCTATATATCTATAAGAAAAAGGCTATATCAAGGTGAATATTAGTTGGTAAATCAATTATTTTGTCTGAAGTGACGTTTGAAAATTGAAATTGTAAAGTATACAATTATATAATGACATGTGTGTTGCATAATCTATCAATGTGATTAAATTGGGCTTAACGTGGTACTTTAGGCTGATCACCATGTAAAGTAATACATTTTCCCTCTAAATAAAATTTCAATCTTAGAGTATTATAGTCTGAAACATGGATTCCCAAGGTAGCAAGTGATGGCAACCATACTATGACCTTTTTGAGGAAATATTCGGTGGATATGATGGAGATTAGCGGAAGCTTGTGTTTGAAGGAACAATGATGAAGTGGAAGTGTGGTGGAGTTCTTAGAGAGACAGGTTTGACCAACTCTCCGAAGGAAGAAAGTAAGTAGCAAAGAATAGAGAGAACTATCCTAAGGTGACTTAAGAACAAGGGAGATGTACAATTGGCAGCTTGACTTTACTCATTCAAAAGTGGATTTACATGGGGTGATCACCTTAATTTATAGGGCTAAAGGTTGAACTAAGACTGCACAAATGGAGGAAAATTAAAATTCAAATAGCCCCACATGTGTCCTGTTTTCATTGCATAGAGAATGGATCACGTGCCATGTGTCCACTTATGCTTTTCTTATTGCAACATATGCAAATTGTAGATCATGTGCACTTCTTCTCTAGGAGTCACTAACTAGGTGTTTCTCTTGGCCTAGGTAGCCCAATTGGAACCCTAAGTAGGTTGTTGAAATCCTAATTTGTTCAACCACAAATACAAGGAGAGGAAGAGTGGGCTTTGCCCAAGAGAGTGGGATGACCAAAAGGAGCTTAAATAAGGCAAGGTTGGCCATCTAGAAGGTCAATGTTGCATGGATCACCTTAGGTTCTCACTTTTAGGGTGACCTACCTTTTAGAAACCCTTGTTTCATGTATTTTCTAATAGGTCCTTCCCATTTCCTATATAAGGAAACCTCTACCTCTTTGTAAGAGGATTGAATATTTTGAGTATAGACTTATATATTTGACCATTTGTGAGAGAGCTCTCTTCTTCAGTGCCTTCTTTCTCTTAGTTTTATCACGAGTTCCTAAACTCAAGTGGCGGCAACCTTACTCATCTTAGATGCCTTTGTACCTCAATTTGTGTGCCAAAACTTCTTCCTTTCCCTTTATCTTGCTCTCCATCTTTTACTCCATTTAATATTATGCACTTGTTCTTTTGGTTCATTATATGCTTCATTCATTATCTATTCTTACTCACTAGTATTTTCTATTTTCTATTTTCTATTTTGATTATTTGAATCCCATTCTCTCTATAGAGTCCTTGGAAATACACCTTCACATCTAGATAACCATTTGACTATCTTAATGTCCAGTGAGAATCTTCTTCACCTAAACACCATACTAAGAAAAGAAAAAATGGATTTATATCACCCATTCTTCTTTTATCCTTCTAGTCATTCCCCTGGTGGTTAGTCCTTTGGCAAGGGGTTTGCCATTATCAAGCCAAGCACTACCTAGAGCCCAAATATGCAATTGACATGGGATGCTAGTAAATTGAAAACTTGAGAGTATGGTCCTAAATCATGACTTTAAGATTTTGAACCAGGCCCTCAACTAGAAAGAAGTTTCCATTCCAAACTAGAACCTCAAAATTTTGAATGGGCTTAATAGGGCTTCAAACTAAGTGAGGCCGTGAAAAATTATCAAAAATTTTACTTTCAAACAAAATTTGCATAGTGAGATCATTCATAACACCTTGGAATCTCATAATCCCCTCACTAAAGGAACCTTTCAAGGCATTAAGAGAAAAATGATCCTCAATGGTGGCATCAGTACAAACAAAACTATGTTGAATCAGGTGGTTCTACTTCAATTGGTGGATGATCAATGTAAAATCCTAGAAAATGGCATTTTAAAGGTGATAGTGCATTAAAAATAAGTGAAAATTGATTATTTTAATATAAATAGTTTTGTTATAAATAAGTTTTATTATTTTAAATTACATAATCTCTCTAAAAACCACTTTTCTAGAGTTATCTTACCACTTTTAGGAGTTCTCCTCCTATGTTTGCCTGATTGAAGATCTAAGCCATATTAGTGATCCTTGCGGCGAGCTCTTTAATTTGGACTAATCAGTTTCTTCACTGTGTAAGTTTTTTTCTACTCATTTTTTATGTGTCTTTCTGTAAGACCCAAAAAAAATATATTTTTAAGGGATAATTGAACGTGAGGAATATTAATTGAATTAATATGTAAGGTCACAAACAAAGGTGAAGAGTAGCTTATCATGGGTTATTGGTCATCGGTTTGATTCCTTATGTGTGCATTTGGAACAAATATTATTTTTTTATTGGGCATAACTTGTAATAGGTTAAAATTTTATTTGTCGTGTTTAGAATTTATTTGGTAGTTTTCCTGAATGCATTGAATGTGTAGGTACATTGAAATGTTGTTATGCGTGTGGATTGATAAGAAAAATGTGATGGTTAACATGGTTTGGAGTGTTGGTTGAGTATTGGTGGTTGTGTGTTCAAATCCTAGCTAGAGCAAAAAAAAAGTTGAAATTGTGTATATTTTTAAGTGAAATTAAGGAAAGTTAGTAAGATGGAAATATCTTAGGAGGGCCGAAACTGTGTGTATATTTGTGTATATATTTTTAACTAAAATTAAGGAGAGTTATTGGGATTGTGGGTGTGTGTATTTGTGTAAATATTTTTAATTGAAATTAAGGAGAGTTAGTGGGATTATGTGTATATTTTTAATTGAAATTAAGGAGAGTTAGTTAGATGGAAAAATTATAAGGTTGAGTGGGAGAGGAAAAGTTGTGAGTTGAAGAAAATTTGTGATGTCAAAGAAAAAAAATTTTATTATTTTTTATTTATTGCTTGTTAAGAGAAAATAGAGAGTGAGAGCATAATTCTTGGTCTGAACGTGAAGAGCAAGGAAAGGGTAGAACAAAGTTAAGGTGATCTCATTGCAGGAATTCCAAGTAAGGGATGTTAAGCCTTGTTCTCTTTGATTCTGGTGTGAACGTGTGTTTGGGGTTTAGGTTCTCTCCATGGAATTGTAAGGGAAGATACTATATTCTAATTTTTTCTGCATTGTTTTGTGATGGAGTATTGCGTAATGTTATATTTCATTCCCTTGAGAATGGTCAACCTTGATGAATTGAATGGAAATTTTAATATGACAAATTTTCACTACTATGCATATGTGTTCATGGTGTCAATGGGGTTATGCGTTTGTCGTCTTGTAGAATTGTGATATCGTGGTGGAGGTAATAGTTATGTTATATTTCTTTTCGTTTTATTGAATTAATTTTTGGTGGAGAAAAAGTCCATTAGATGGTAATTTGAACAAGTTCCCTTGTAGCTTGGTTGTGTTGAATTTGTGTACAAATGAGATGAAAAAAAAAATCACTACATGTGGCATGTTGATTTTCACGGTTGATGATAGTAAGTGGATGGCTATGAATTGGGCATATGGTAGTGGGGATAATTTTTAATTTCTGATATTCAGAATTAGAGGAATGATGCAAGAGAGAAATATAGGTTAAGTTTTTTTAAAATTGAATTAGAGTATAGAATTTGTTTGGAGTAAAAATTGGGCAAATCGGGTTAAAATTTTATGAAAATAAAATTAGATGGCTCATGGTGTGCAAATGTTAAATTAAATGTTTTGGTGCAGTAAAAATTCAGTAGATATTCATGATGTTATACCAATGAGTTATTGGGTTAGCAATTGGTTGAATTGATGTGTTGTAATGGTGAGTTAGGTTCATGAAGTGGAAGGTTTGGAAGCCAGGAATGGAATTATGTGAAGTTTAGTGTATGATGAATGATTTTTTATGTTCCTTGATGGTTGTGTGCCTTTAAAATGACCAAAGTGTAATTACGCGGTTTCCCATATTTTTTCGCACAGTAGGGACCACTAGGTGCTGGCTTCTTTCCACCCAGCCTTCAGTCTTGGGTTTGGGTTCCGTTGGGCGGTGGTTTCCTACCATTGAGCGTCAAGTCTTGGGTTTTGGATCCGCTGGGCGCCAAGTTCTGGGCACCGTGGGCTACTAATTTTTTTCTTGTCTATGTAATTTTCATAACATTACATTTTCCGGTTCGTTAACCTTCTGATTGAGCTTAAATTTTGACAGTTAGTTCATAACATGTTGTTCTTTAGTTTGAACAAGTTGATCTTAGTTTGGAGGTCTGTAGTTGGAGACATATGTTACACATGATTTCTGGTTTTTAATGGTTGTATTGTGTCGATATTTTGTTGTGATAATTTGTGATAGGCTTTGTTTGCAGTATATTGGATGTTGGGCCTGATGGTTGATGTACATTAAATACAATGATAAGGATTGTATGATGTCAATGTGTTGTGATACATGTGATGATGAGGCCTTGATGTGCATTTGTGTTATCTATCATAAATGCGTATAATCGTGTGTTTGTTAATTTATGTGTCATGATGACAATTATATGGTCATATGTATGGAAGGGTATAATGTGGCATGATGTGATGAGATGTTGCATGAATGAGTATATATATGTGGTGGGATAGTATGAATTTCTTATAGTTGTAAAGTCGGGATGGTTCTTTTCACCGAAGGGCTTTGTCGAGTCAAGGTAAGAGGGTTTCGTTCCTCTATAACTCTTTAGCATGAGCTTAACAAGAATGGTATCACTAAGGCTTTGTCAAACGGGTGGAGTTGTTGCTAGTAAGTCTTTGGAAACCAAGGAAGGGATTTTCCAAGAGGCGTTAGTGCACAAGAAAGGTATAATGGTTGGCTATGAGAGAATATCATATTGTTTGGTATCACTTAGTCGTAATATGTTGATGGGTTCATGTTGTGATGTTGAGAACATGTAATGATGGATATTATGAATGAGTTTATGTTACATTATGATAATGCTAGGTGAGTGTATGTTGATATGCATGTTATGTGATGAGATACATGGTTAGCTAACCTTTGTATTTTATGGTTGTGGTTTCCACCTGCAATGATCGTATGACCTGTGTTATATGAGAGTAGATGTTGATGCAGATACTGTTGGAGAAGCTTAGCGGTGAGGAGCTCGCAAGGAAACTTTTGGTTGTTTTAAGACATTTGAAAATGTCCTTTTGAATAAAATGTAATAGTTTAGTGGTTTTTGTGTTACATTTGACTTGAAGGATTTTGTGGCATTTTCGGTTTGATGATATAAACAAGTTGGTTTGTGAAAGATGTTTTATTTTAATGAACAAAGTTGTTTCAGATAACTAATATTACAAATGTCATTTTGAGAATAAAAAATTGTGAAGTTTTTATTTAATAAGATGGTACCAAAGGGTGTGTTTTAAGTTTTGGAAAAAAAAATACATGTGGCATCTTTAAGGGTGTTACACTTTCTATTTTGGCTTTCATGTGAGCCTTCTTTTGGTTGCATGTGAGGTTTCAATCATCAATATGAGTCTTTGTTGCTCATTGACCATAATGATAGGTATAGATCATTCTTGTGATGTTTCTATGTGTAAATAGATCATCATGTATGTTTGAATGTAGTTTGCAATTCTTAGAGTTGTTTGGGTATGTTGAGCCGCTTTGTCAAGTAAGGGAAGCTAGAATGTACGTTTTGAGTTGATTTTGATATCTTTGAATTTTTTTTACATGTCCCTGTTGTGTTCAAATTTGATGATATTGATTTTCTTTGATGAAAATTGGTTTAGTGTTAATTGTTGATATGATATGATATGGCTGAATTGAATGCTTGATTCCATGTTTGTTTTGTTGTTTGAATTTGGGTTGACTTGAGAAAATTTATGACCTGTGTATTTTTACCCATTGGTACGATCTCTAAAGTTTCAAAATTGTTTCTAAACCAATTCACTAAGGAGAAGTACCAATATGAGCAAATAAACAAGTCTAAGTTTCCCCAAAAATCTCAATTTTTTAGTGCTGTCATCTGAGCTAGCATTGAGCAATATCAAAGGGGCGTTGAGTGCCATTGTGTACTGCAAGTTTGGTAGCATTTTTACTTCAAGGCATTGAGCATCAGCTAAGTGATTACATAATGTCACTAAGTGAGAATTTTACCGAGACAAATGGTATTGAGCGTTAGATGCCTTGTTTTGCCTATTTCTACAATTCCACTATTTTTGAATGTTCTGTGATAGATGCAAAGCATATTATATGGCTTTGATTGTTACTAGTATTTGATGTGAAAATATTGTGATGGACTTATTGATGTTCATGACTATGAATTGTTATTAATTTAAGATGAAATTGTTGTGTGAGCATGTATAACGATAATGATGCTAAAGCAATTTCAAGGACAAATTCTTGGTGATGGTTGTAACTTTAGTGTATGCCTTGACATAGGAGATGTCAATAAAGAGGTATCTTGAACTCTAATAATCATTCATACTAGAATATAGTAGAATGAGTTATATGGTGAGACTCGCATGAGGTTATAGTCACTGCACTATTTTGGTCCTAGGCACGAAGGGGGTTTACCTTGTGTAGTTGGGTTACCCCTTGACCCTATGCTCTGCAAAGTCTAGGAACCATCACAGGTTCACACCTCCAATGAATTCTATGTCAACTACTTTTGTACATATATCCTTGTATATTTATTATACCTATGTTGTGTGCATTTGACATGATTTAATAGAGGTGTGAATTTGGCCCAGCCCAAAGGGCTTAACCTTAGCCCATGTGGGCTAGGGAGAAAAAAGCCCACATTAAAAAAAACCCATCAAAGAAGCCCAGAGGGCCAAAAACCCCGCAAAAGCCTTGTGAGTTAGGGCCAAACCATGGGCTTTCATCTTCAACATGAAAAATATATTATTTTTTAAAATATACTATTATTTGTGGGATGGGACGGACGATCCAGACGGGTCTAACTAGAGCTGTCAAAATGGGTTAGAACCTGCGAGCCAACCCGGCTCACCACGGGTTCGGGTCGGGTTGGGTTGAAATTTTTTTACAAATTTCAATACAGGTTGATTTTTGACTTGGCTTATTTAGAACCTGGGTCATCCGGGTTGAACCCATGGTGAGCGGAGTTGGCTCACCAACCCGCAGATAAAAGGGTCACACAAGTGTTTTTATTGATTTTTATTAAGTTGGGCTTTACATTTGGGTCATGTTAGGTTTTTTTTTATCCAACACATAAATAATTTGTATTTTTTTTATTTTGGTTTGTATTTTGATTGTATTAAAGTTTATTTAGATTTTAATTAGAATTACAATTTAGTTTTGACTGAAAAACATAAAAAAAAAATATTTTTTTAATTAAGTGAACCCATGAGCCAACTCGTTTAACCCGCTAACTCGTGGTGGATCGGGCCGGGTTTGAATTTTTTTGGCTCGCTAAAAAGTGAGCCGGGTTGGGTTGGCTCACTAAACCATTAACCTGTGGTGGGTCGAGCCGGGTCGGGCCAGGTTACCCGTTTTGACAACTCTAGGTCTAACGACCCGGACAAACACAACGACCAAAACATGCCTAATGACTCGGACCTGCTCGACAAGCACGACCACACGGACGAGCTCGACAACCCAGACGAGTCCAACAAAACGAATGGGTTAGACGATTCAGACGGGCTCAACTATCCGATCGGGTCCCACAATCTTGACAGGCCAAACGACCCAGACCAGCACGATTGTAAGGACAAGCTCGATGACCCAAACAGACCCGATGATTCGGACTGGCCCAACTATTCGAATAGACCCAACAACCAAGACAAGCGTGAAGACCCGAACGGGCCCGACGAGCTTGATGACCAAGATGAGTACAATGACCAAAACGGGCTCGACAATCTCAACAGGCCCATCAACTCAGACAGTCCTGACAACTCGAACGTGCCCTACGACCTTGACGAGCAATATAACCCGGACGTGTCCATCAAGGTTTTTGGGCCCGTCCGTGTCATTGGGCCCATTCGAATCGTCGAGCTCGTCCAGATCATTTGGCTCGTCTGGGTTATCGTGCTTGTCCAGGTCGTCAGGCCCATCTAGATTATCAAGCACATCTAGGTCTTCAGGCTTATCTAGTTTGCTTGGTCGGTTTGGGTCTTCGGGCCCGTCCGGGTTGTCGCGTCTGTTTGGGGTTTCGAACTTGTCGAGGTGATCAGGCCTGTTTGGGTCTTCGGACCCGTTCGAGTCACGGGGCTTGATCTTTGGCTCTGGCTAAATGTAATATTATTTGAGGGGGGATTAACCCATCTTAGCCTTATCCGTAACCCACTAAAGAGAAGACTTTGGGGGCTGGGACTTTTTTTTGGCCCCCTCATTTGGGGGCCCGCTAAAAGGGGGCTTAATGAAGAGTGGGCAAGGGTTGGCCCATGGGTTAGGGGCCAAATTGACACCTCTACGATTTAATTATTCTAGAATTTTCATTTTTATCACTAACCTACCCTTTTGTATGCTACGTGTTTTCTTATGTTGTTTGTACCTTTCTTTTGCGATGATCACTTATTCGGTGAGAGTATATGAAGTTGCAGGTTTAAAGACACCTCTGAAGGATAAGGAGTCATTAATTAGAGTAGTGGAAGGTCTCAAGGAGCTTTAGTAGTAGTTAGCTTTTGGTATAGAGGTTGTTGGTTTAGTTTGAGTGTATAAATGATATATTTTTATAGTCCTATCTTTTGTAAGAATATATTAATATACTTTATACACTAAAATACTTGTTTCCGGACGAAATTGGCTTGACCTGGTTTTTTGTTGCCTTTGCTCGACCTTGACAAACTTTGATTTTGGATTTTTAAAATCCAAAATGTGATCTAACTTAAATTCAATACAAATCAAATCCATTTTAAATCTAAATTCAATCCAAATCAATCAAGTTAAGTTGATTGAATTTAAAACCTTTATAGATTTATAATTTAGATAAAATAATTTAAATAGACTTAAAATAACATAAATTTGGATTATTTTGTGAATTCAATTTCATAATCTAGATTTTTTTCATAAGTTAGGATAATATCCACCTTTAGGGTTCTTGCCCCGGTCGGGGACCATGTAGTAAGTGTTGCCTGAATAGGCTTAAAAGTATCCAACCTAGAGATAGTGTCGAGGCCAAGTACTTTTTCTTCTTGATAAGTACATCGGCCCCCTAGTCTTTAATATAGGTTATTCTCAAGGATATGTTTAAGGTATAAAATTTTGTTGAGGTAGGGTACTATTCAGCCTTGATTAGTAAATCATCCCCCAAGTCTTCAGTATAGGTCATGCTGAAGGTTTGAGGAGGTTATGCAGCGTTGAAAGGGTAGATATCGATGTTCAAAGTAGGGTATTATTCGGCCTTAATGAACCGCTTAAGGTGGCGGGCTCGTATCAATGTTTCAATTTTGTCCTTGAGTGTCGCACACTTGTCTATGGTGCAGCCATTATTGCGGTGGTACTTGCAATACTTACTCATGGTGGTATGAGATCCGCTTGTAGGGCTTCTTCTAATAAGCGGGATTTGGGCATATTTAGAGGAGCGTATGTTAATAACCGAATTGGTCTGGATTCTTTTAGCCAATAGTTGTTTTTCTGAGTCCTGTCATGATTCTCTCCCTTCTTTTCTGCATGTAGGGCAAAGGCGCGGATTTTATTTTGTACTCTCTCATCTCTTCAACTCGTATGAACTTTGTGGCACGCTGCCTTAACTCATTTATGTTTATAGGGATGCATGCATAAGTCATCTACGAAGGGTCCTACCTTTAGTTCCATGATCATGTAGTGCAAGACAACTTTAGGGTTTAGGTCCTTGATCTTTAGCGCTACCTTCCCAAATCTGTCTATGAAGGATTTCAACGATTCTCCCTTTTCATGTGTGATGTTAAGAAGGGTCAGGGAGGTAAGGCAGTGATGTCGGCTAGTAGCAAACTGTGTGGAAAACAACAATGAGAGGGTGTCGAAGCAGTTTATAGAGTATTAAAGTAGGGTAGTGAATCATTCCAAAGTTGGTCCTTTTAGGGTTGTTAGAAAGACCTTACAGAACGAAATCTTCAATCGAGTACAAGCTTACTTGAGTGATGTAGATAGAGATGTGTTCCTCACGATATGTGTTGTTGTCATAACATTTTAGAGTGGAGGCTTCCCACTGCTTTGGGAGTAGAGTTTCGATGATTTTGTCAACGAAAGGTTGTCGGCTCTTTACTCTAGGTGGTGCGTAACAATTTGTCGTCCCCACTATCAATGAAAGGTTGTTGGCTCCTTAGTGTTAGGGAGTGTAATTGCATGCGACGAGGTTTTTATGTCATGTATGGATCATTAAGAATCTCCTTCTCTTTTCCTTTATCAACGACTCCTTCAGCTTTTACCTTCCGCTTAACTCTTAAGTTCTCCTGCCTTAGTGCATCCATCTCCTCAACACTCTTCTTCTTAAATTCAACAAACTCTTGCTACATTTTAAACTAATTTTCCAAGATGGCGGCTATATTTTCTAGGGATGGTCTTGCTTCTCTGGTTTCGACCATTTTGCTCCTTGTAGACACCATTCAACGATCTTCCTTTGCAATAGTACAAGTTGGCCCCACAATAGGCACCAATATTTCTTACGGAGCTGAAGTTGTATCCTACAAAGGCCTTCAAGTGTTTCTAATTATTTACTTCACTGGTACTCGCCCTTCTTCACGTACTTGTTTCCTTTCAACCAAACAAGGACTGTGCCTGCAAAAAACACTCCAACACTCAAGTGAGCTTCATAAAGGACTTTTGTTTGTCCATATCTCGAGAAAAAGTATTTCTTATTTTTTATTCCTATTGACATAAGAATGAATACTATATATATGTCAAAAAAATTTATCTCTTTATATATGTAGTTGTATTATTGTTATTACTATTATTATTATTATTATTAATATTTTTATCATTATGCGATATTATTATAGTGGTATTATTATTATTATTGTAGTTAGACAGATATTTTACTTTTATTTATTACGGGATCATATCTCAATCACTTGCATTTTTTATTTGTTTTGTTGTTCATTTTATCCTTATATATGTATAATTATTTAAATTAAAAAATAGTTATTAAAATTAGTAAAACAATAAAACTCGCAAATAATTATTTATTATGAAGAATTATTTAAATTTAACAAATAATAATTAAGAGGATAAAATTGTAAAAATAAAAGAGGACA
>Ga0099823_1003761_pt1 | contig 14562 bp, 11 predicted proteins | sample CowpearedBW_FD_76831 | JGI IMG/M metagenome (GOLD analysis project Ga0099823, IMG submission 76831) | Root nodule microbial communities of legume samples collected from California, USA - Cow pea red BW | ecosystem: Host-associated > Plants > Roots > Nodule | place: USA: California | collected...
ACAATTTGGTTAATCTTCGATCCCTGCAGCTCAACAAATGCACCAATCTCGAATCACTCCCAAACTCCATTGTTAATCTGAAGAGTCTCTGTAAACTTGATTGTTCGGGGTGTGTCAAATTAACAGAAATCCCAACATACATCGGTCGTTTGTCGTCATTAACGGAACTGTCACTGAGTGATACAAGAATCGTGAACCTTCCTGAGAGCATTGCCCATCTTTCAAGCTTGAAATCACTTGATTTAAGCGACTGCAAAAAGCTTGAATGCATCCCACAGATTCCACCATTTCTGAAACAACTGGTGGCACTGGATTGCCCATCCATTAGAACAGTGATGTCAAATTCTCTTGCTCAAAACCTCTCAAACTCCAAAGAGAGTGTCTTCAAATTTCATTTGACCAACGCTCAACAACTGGATTCAGGTGCTCGTGCTAACATTGAGGAAGATGCAAGGCGTAGGATGAGCGACGATGCATATATGTCTGTGTTGTTCTGTTTTCCAGGGAATGCAGTTCCTGAATGGTTCCGTTTTCGTGGGAAGGGACGTTCAGTGACCATAAATGAAGATTTAAGCTTCTGCAGCGATGATAGGCTCATTGGTTTCGCTTTGTGTGTCGTTTTTGGAGTGTTGGATACGAATGATGTTGAAGCTAGACGTGGTTATTTTAGTTACAGCCTAAAATTTGAATCCGACGATTATGGAACACAGACTATTCCAAATAATGATGTGTTAAAAAGCTTTTTCAAATGGAATGGTGAAGAGAGACCTGTTGATGAAGATCACACATTGGTGTGGAAATTTACGTTGGAGTCCCTAAGGAGGAGCGGCATGAGTCTTAGGCTCAATCGTGCTCGCAGTTTCAGTTTTGAGATGAGTCCTTACGACTTTGACTTTCGGTGGCCAAATTATGAGGCAGTTGTGGGAGAGTTCAAATCAGTTGTCACAATAAAAGAATGCGGAATATGCCCTCTTTATAGCAGCGGAAGCAATGTTGCACAGTCTTCGAGGGAAACAAAGAAGAATCAGGAGCTAACAGGAAAAAAAATCATATTATAATAACTTTTACTAATTTTTTTATTTGATAATTTAATTTATATTTTAATTAACTAGTGTATTTTAATATTTCATTATTATATATTTCGATTGTTAAAATGCTATAATAATGTGAAAAACTGGTTGTCAAAATTTTATTTTTCCTGTTTAGATGGTTATATTAACTACTAAATCGAAATAATATTTTTCATATTTTTGAGAGGAATAAAATTTAATTTCAGATGTAAGTTTAGAGGCTAATTTTTATTTTTTTTTTACTAAAACCATTTTTTTTCTTATTTTAAAATGAGAATACTATGTCGTTTAAAAAACTAGCAATATAAAACATATTAATTACTACGTCGTTTACTTTATTTCTCATTAAAACACTCTAGGTATTAAATGTTTTAGTAATTAATAGAGTAATTACTACACAAGACGAGAAACTAAACAATTAAAATATTTTTTTAAAACATTCATAATTCAATTATGAAAAACAAAATAATCAAATATTAGTTGTCAATATTAATAACAGAAAAACGCAACGGAAATAATAATTTCAAGTGACGAATAAAATTAATAGTTAAGTAAAGAATACTTTTAAATTTTATTGCAATTTTTTTTTATTTTTCCTATTATATTTAATACATTTTAAGAACATGGTAAGAAAAAATGAAAAAATATAAAATTACTCAAATTAAAATATTAAAATTTAGGCTTAATTTCTTTTTTAGTCTTGATATATAGTTTCAAGAATGCTACATTTAATACATATTAAGAATGTTGTAATAAAAATTATGAAAAATACAAAATTATTCAAATTAAAATCTTAAAATTTTGACTTAAATTCATTTTTAGTTCTAATAATTCTATAAATGTGAAATTTATTTTAGTTTTGAAATTTTTAAATTAAGCATTTTTAGTTTAATTCATAAATAATTTAATTACTAAATAAATGGTGCATGTTTTTCACTCATAACATTGCCTATTTAATGAATTAAAGTCGTACAAGTGTAAAGAATAAAACTATATTTAAGTTTAAAATATAGTGATAGTTAGCATCAAAATTTTAATCGCACTTCTTATAACATATTTTCTGTTATTGCTTAAAAATGAGTGAAAATTGTAAAGTTATAAGTTGATATCACTAAACAAAAAACAAAAAGTTGAAGCGTGGTGACCTACAATTTCTTTTTAATTTCCATAAATTCAAATAATAATCTAGAATATGTTATAAAAGCTGTTAACATTTCTCTTAAAACAATAATTTTATATCCTTCTACACATTCTTCCATAATTTACCAACAAGTGATTGATTTAATGGAATCAAACTCCGAATTCTTAAAGTTTTTGGTTTCAATCTGTTAACTGAAGATGGATGAAATAACGAGGAAGAAGATATAAAGCTATTCCAGTAGAAATATTGATGAAAAGTTATTGAAATTTATGCATATGAAAAGTTAAAAACTAAATATTGCGATTTCAAATACTTAAACATTATTTACATAGTATCATGGAGTCAGAATATTAACCACTTCTAAAATTTGGTAGAATAGTATACATTCTACCACATTTTTTCTTTTAAGTTTTTTGCTGTGAATTTTTTTTTACAAGACTAAACTAATATTATCCTTGGCTATTGTAACTACCGAAACTCTAATTATTATTAACTACTGAAAAAATATCCACTACAAACATTTTTTTATAATAATAAAAATAATAAGATAAACAATAATATTTTATTGTAATTATAAAATTAATAATTATTATTATAATTACTGTTATTGGTAAATTTTTAATTAAAAAATTATTAAGTTTAAAACAGTGGTCAAACATTAAATTAAAAAGATAACTGAAAACACATCCACTACAAACATTTTTTTTATAATAATAAAAATAACAAGATAAATAATAATATTTTATTATTATAATTATAAAATTAATAATTATTATTATAATTACTGTTATTGGTAAATTTTTAATTAAAAAATTATTGAGTTTAAAACAGTGGTCAAACATTAAATTAAAAAGATAACTGAAAACACATCTACTACAAACTTTTTTTATAATAATAAAAATAATAAGATAAATAATAATATTTTATTATTATAATTATAAAATTAATAATTATTATTATAATTACTGTTATTGATAAATTTTTAATTAAAAAATTATTAAGTTTAAAAAAGTGATCAAACATTAAAGTAAAAAGATAACGGTTATTTAAAAGGTAAATTTAGTAAAATAATAGTTTTAATTTAAAAGAGTTATTTAAACGATAAAATTAGAAAGACAATATAAACACCAAAACAATGTATTTTATTTTATATATAAGTATAAATACATAGACATAGATAGAAGGTTTGATATTATATATAGATTAATTGGCTCATAATATTTTAAAGGGTTAAATATGTTTTTTTGTCCCTTAACTTTCAGGGAATTTTGGAATTAGTTCAATTTGAAACATCAATTTAGTCATTTATCTTTCGAAATACGTAGATTAGTCATTTTAATCTAAATTTTTATTAGGTTTATTTAATATTTCGTATGTATTTCAGGATTGTATTTGAGTTGTTTATCCTCTTTAACACATTTTTACTTTAATATTAAGTCAGATACTATGATGAAACGTACTTTAAATGTCAAATAAACTTAAAAAAATTTGTTAAAAGTACTAAATTCACAAATTTTGAAAAATAAATGACTAAATTGATTTGAAGTTATGAGATTGATTAATTTCAATATTCACTGAGAAAAAAAATAAAAATATATTTAACCCTATATTAAAAGTTATAATTAAAAAATTATAATATTATATAAAAATAATGTGATATTGGTAGTGTAAATTACAAGTTGGCATTCGATATCCATTGATCATTTTACACGTGGATATCATCCACGTATTGAACATTTTGTTGTCCTATTTCAAGCAAGTAGAGCAGACAAGAAGCTCAATCTTTGTGCAAAGCAGCAAGGCTTTGTTTGGATTCCAATAGCATATTGACTACCTCAAACACATTCACAACGTTGCACCAATGGCCGCCGCCGAACACGGAATAAGCCTCGAACCTGAGACAAAGAACCTTCTCAACCACCACACCGAGAAGCACTTCACCGCCGGCGAAATAGTCCGCGATATCATCATCGGCGTTTCCGACGGCCTCACCGTTCCCTTCGCTCTCGCCGCCGGCCTCTCCGGCACCAATGCCACCTCCTCCATCGTTCTCACCGCTGGCATAGCCGAAGTCGCCGCCGGCGCTATTTCCATGGGGCTCGGCGGGTACGTTCAATCACCAAACACTTCACACTCACAAAACTTAATTTAGATTCCGTTTGATCAGAAATTTTTCTCTCATAGAAACAAAACAGGCTAATGTTTCGTTGTGCAGTTATTTGGCAGCAAAGAGTGAAAGCGATAATTACGCGAGGGAATTGAAAAGAGAGCAAGAAGAAATCGTCACGATGCCGGAAACTGGTTTCCACTGTTATTTTATTATGCTTTTTATATTATTTTTATGTTCTTGTAACATTCCTTTATTTTTATAATAGGTTAATTATTTTACAGAATCATTTCATGACTTTTTTTCTAAATTATTTTTATTAATTTTGACTATACGTGTTCTCAGGAATTAAAAATTCATTCCGTAAGACTTTGATAACCTGATGTAAATTTCTCTGTGATGAGTTTTAAAAATTATCCCTGAATATAGTTCACTTCCATCGATACTCAGAATCAACAACCACTTTTCTCACATTTTATTGCACTTTATTGATAAATATGTGTTCTGTAACAAACTAAAACAGAAGCGGCAGAGGTAGCAGAAATACTAGCTGAGTATGGGATTGAGGCACACGAATATGCACCTGTGGTGAATGCTCTCAGAAAAAACCCTCAGGCATGGCTTGATTTCATGATGAAGTAAGTTCTTACGTTCTCACACTTCATCACATAGTTTAACATGTTTTTATTTGTTGAAAGTTTTCCTCATACAAGGTGCATAAATTTTGGGGTTTATGATGGTCTATTATATATCAAATGTGGTATGAGGACAAACTAAATGGTAATTGATGACCACACAAAATGGGGAATTTGTGGACAAGTTGAAAAGTAGCACCACCCAAAGGAATATAAAGCCAAGTAACCTTTCACTTTTTGAAGGTGGGTATGGTTATGGGGTCCAATTTTTTAGCACGCGCCATCCAGTTTTGGACATATTAAGGGTTCCCACTTCCATTTAGTTGGCATGTGGAAACTAGGAAAGGGGATGGCCCTGTAGGGACACCACTGACTGCAACATGGGCATCTTTTTCTGGTTTTGTTTCTATTACAATTAATGTTTATTATGAGATTGTTTTTATTTCTTCATACTTGTTAGAAGATATTCCTGTAGAGAGCAAAATGTAGTGATACACTCACTGTTGAGTGTCTGGTTATGATTTTTTTGTAGACAAAATATTATGGTATGATCATTGTGTTATAATTTGTTATGATTTAAAAAAAGAACTAACTGGGTATAAGTTTGGTATGACAGATTTGAACTGGGACTAGAGAAGCCAGATCCAAAGAGAGCATTGTACAGTGCAATGACAATTGCTATAGCTTACATATTGGGAGGGGTTGTCCCTCTACTTCCTTACATGTTCATTTCAAAGGCATCAGAGGCTGTTGTGTTCTCAGTTGTGGTTACCTTGGTTGCATTGCTGATTTTTGGTTATGCCAAGGGTCACTTCACTGGCAATAAACCATTCAGGAGCGCTTTGGAAACGGCCCTCATCGGTGCCATTGCCTCTGCAGCTGCTTTTGGTATGGCAAAGGCTTTCAATCCTTAGATTTTCCATGTCTTGTACTTCATAGTAACTAAGCTTCTTATAGGAACTTTGTTATTCTTCGTAAGAAAAAGACCTTTTCAACTTTTTTTGCGTTTGTTACTTATTACTTATTTTCATTTTTTAGATTACATGCGAGCACAACCCCTTTTATTCAATAGTATGGTCTTCAATATTATCCTTATAATTCACTCTTGCTTTATGTGTTTTATTGAATCAGTTAATATTCTATGTTTTGAAACACCATGAATTCAGTCTCTGTAACTCCAATATTGTATCCATACTCGCGACAAGGTTTTTCACTTCAAAACTATTTGCTTTGGTGATGGTTTAAAATTCGAAAATTTGTTTTCGAAGATGTCTAAACTTAAACTAATTACATATTTTATTACTTATCTACTATCATTTTGTAAATTTTATGCCCCATTTTTTTTGTTTACATTCTACCATCAAACTTTTCAGCATTTTATATATTTTATCACTCCATTAAAGTTTTCTGAAAGAAAAGTGGTATGTCATAAAATTGTAAGAAAACACACAACAAAGTTAAAATTACATTGTTTTTCAAATGTTGATAATAAAATGTTGTTTTAATTTATTTTTATTATATGCCACCGTCATTTTGTTTAAGAAATTGATAACACGCAAAAAATCTGAAAAGTTTATATTTAGTCTTAAACTCAATATGATTGATCAACCATTACAAACACCGAAAACATAATAAAAAATTTAGAAGCAAGATGATATCTTCACACCAAAACATAATAAAAGATTGCATGGAAGGGAAAGTAAAAAACCATAGCAAAGTATGAAAAAGAAAAAGATCATTGGAGATCTATGGATTGAAAGCTTTTGCCATACCAAAAGCAGCTGCAGAGGCGATAGCACCAATTAGAGCTGTTTCAAAAGCACTTCTAAATGGTTTATTGCCAGTGAAGTGGCCCTTGGCATAACCAAAAACCAGCAAAGCAACCAATGTAACCATAACTGAGAACAAAACAGCCTCTGAAGCCCTTCGAATGAACATGTAAGGAACAAGAGGAACAAGACCACCAACTATGTAAGCAACTGCAATTGTCATTGCACTGTGCAATGCTCTCCTTGGGTCTGGCTTCTCTAATCCCAGCTCAAACCTGTTGTTAAACCATTATAATGATACATTTAAAAACAATAAAAAGTGATGCATATGAACTATATGAACTAATACATGTTTAAGTTTTTACTATTTTGTCCACTAAGCACGAAAGGATAATTTTATATGTGGAGTCAAGTTTTTTTTATTTTTGTATATCTAAAAGTTTTGACTTCAAAATCGTGATAAATTAATTATCTTTAATGATTTTAAAGGGTGATGGTGTCATATTGTCTTTGTCTGTAATAACTACAACTTGTTTTGGAAGAATATACTTTAACATTTTTGCCAAGAAATAATTTTAGCATGATCTTGGCTAACATTATACAAAGACTTAATTATTGTTCTGTTTCTGATTTGTTGATTTGGTTCATTTTAGTCTCTTTCTTATATTTTGGTTTAATTTGGTCCTTTAATGGTTTAAAAAAATTTAATTTGGTCCCTACAGTTAAGTTGATGTTAACATTGTATCCATACATGTCATGTGTTATTTTGTGATATTTTTAATTTTCTTATTTTTTTTAAAATACAAATAAAATGACAAATACTTTATGTTAGTTTTTTAAGAAAAAATAAAAAACATTGTATTAAATAATTTTTGTGACAACTCTTCCATTTTTGTTGGTCTTTTTATTTTTTATCACTTTTTCAATTTAGCTTTATGGATTATTTAAATTAGACAACATTCAAGTCATCAATGGGCTATGTAACGTAACCAGCTTGATAATCTTATTTTCAATATCACTTATAACAGTACAAGCAGATAATTTTTATAAGATTTAATTACTATTTTGATCTGTAATTAGTTGATTTGATTCATTTTAATCTTATTATTCTTTTATTTAATTTGGTCTTCTAATTTTTTGAAAAAAAAAAGTTAAATTTAGTCTTTATATGATGTTAACATTGTTCATAAATACCATATGTCATTTTGTAGAAATTTCAATTTTTTTAAATTAAAAAAATAACTCTAATTAAAATGAGTTCAGTAATAATATTTTACGAGTAAGGATAGTTCTGTAAGTATTTTTGTTTTAATTTTCAAATAAATATTTTACTTAAAAAATGGCATGGCTTTACCTTGAATGAATCATAACACTTTCGTTACATTGATGATGTGAACTCTTTTTATATGAATTTTTTTTATCTGTCCGTGAGAAGGAGACTAAATTCACATGGCAACAAATCCCCATCAGCGTGTGGTCAATAATCAACTCATACCACATTCAGTATATAATATAGCGCATCAATTATAACGCCAAAATTTGCACATAAGATGTTAAAGTGATGAAGTGAGAACGTAAGAACTTACTTCATCATGAAATCAAGCCATGCCTGAGGGTTTTTACTCAGAGCATTCACCACAGGTGCATATTCGTGTGCCTCTATCCCATACTCAGCTAGTATTTCTCCTACCTCTGCTGCTTCTGTTTTTCACAAAACCCTCATATTTATCACCATCTGCATTACTACATTCACAAATCCCTAATTCTGTGTTCCAATCCTCAAATTCACAAAGAAAAATTTACTATTTTTTTCTTTTACGAAAATATATAAATATTTTATTTTTAAAACTTAGAAAAAACGTCAAAGCTTACAAAGAAATTTTGAATGATTTCTTATAATTTATAAAAAAAAATTAAATATTACCAAAACATTTTAATACGTGAACCAAACGCATTAAAAAATATACAAAAATAAAATAAAATAAAATAATACAAAACATGTTATAACGGTTAAAATACTATTCGGTCTTCATGCCTAAACAAGTTATATCTTCTAATATTTTAATTTTATATACTATTTTTGTAATTTTTAGTTCTTATGAATTTACACGGTAAAAATTAAAAATAATACATATATATTAGATTAAGATGGTATGTACAAAGACTAATACTTTTTTAGGTATAAAAGACAAAACCTTATTCATCTAGCAGTCGCAATGCAATCGGCAAATACATATGCATAAGTTGATCAACAAAATTGACAATTTCTTTTACCTCACAGAATGTAGTTTAAGGTAAGGAGAATAATAAATATGGACCTTTTAAAAACAATTTTAGTAAATTAATTTATTTTTCAATAAATATATTATTTTGATAGAGACAGATTTTTTGATTAATTAAAAAAAATAATGCTTTGTCAAACAGGAACTCGTCAAATTGTTTTTATAAATGTAGTTAAGTGAGTGTATAATATTTATTAGTTAATTAAGTCCCATCATAACCATCACAATTCAAATCCTCCTCTTACAAGATTCACAATATCACAGCCTATCCATCATAAATCCCATAATATACTCAATTCAATTCAGCAAACAAAAAATCATGTTGAAGTATAGTTTTGTGTTCTCATTTAGAAGAATATATATATATATATATATATATATATAATTCACACAAAATAGATAAACTAGACACATTAAATTTTATAAATTTCTTAATATTTTTTAGAATTATAATAACAATTATTTATATCACAAAACAAAAAGTATATATAGTGATCGCATAGTTAAATATCAAGCATTAATAAAATTACAACATTTTGATAAGTATAATTAAATAACGTTAAAGTAGTTAAAAATTGTTCATATTCAAAAAAAAATATTTCATTCTTCTAAATAAGGAAAAGTAAAAAAAGAAAAAGAAAAAAAGAATGTTGAGTACGTCTAAAGAAAGAGGAATATTTTTATCATGTGTAAAAATGAGTCAACTTATTTTTCTAATAACGTTTTATATATTGTAAAAAATTAATTAATTAAATTGTTAAATTGAATGATATTATTTAAATGATTATGTATACTAAAATATTTATTTATTATTTAAATAAAAGTATTTAAATAGTACATGTTAAAATAGTTTTCAAATTTTATGAAATTTCGAATATAAAATTTAACCGTAAGATGAATTAATATTATATATATAATTAAAAGAAAAAACAGAAGAAACCAGTTTCTGGCACTGCGATTATTTCTTCTTGCTCCCTTTTCAATTCTCTGTCATAATGATCGGCTTCACTCTTAGCTGCCAAATAACTGCACAATGCAACAAACAAAATTTTAGGAATCTCAAACGATACTAGAGAATTGTGAGTGCAAAGAGTTGTTTCGTGAAACGTACCCTCCGAGACCCATCGAGATGGCGCCGGCGACGACTTCAGCTATGCCGGCAGTGAGAACGATGGCGGAGGTGGCATCGGTGCCGGAGAGACCGGCGGCGAGAGCGAAAGGAACTGTGAGGCCGTCGGAAACGCCAATGATGATGTCGCGGACGACTTTGCCGGCGGTGAAGGCTTCTCAGTGTGGACATTGAGAAGGCCCTCTTTCTCATCTTCCAAGGTAACAGCCATTGGTGCGAGTCTGAAATGCAATTGAAGTTCATAAATATAGCCTCCAATCCTTTTTTAGTCGAATATTTTTAAATGTGGTAAGTATTTTTTTTTTCATTTTCATTTTTGCATGCTGTTTTTGGACACTTTTACTGTCATAATCTGAATTTGTCAGATTAAATGTCATATCAAATATTGATGTTTCTTAAAAACAATATTATTAATGTAAGGATTGATATTCGGTCAGACTATTTTTTTTATTTATTTAGAGAATCAGCTAAAGTAAATAAGAATAAAAACATAATTTTAGTTCAATTTGATTTTCTTCTCTTTTTTTTTCTCTCGTACAAAATTTTATAACGTACTTTTTAAATTGTAAAAGTTAAATGTTTCATAATTTTAATTATTTCTAATAATCTCATCTATTTTTATTGTATCATGATTTAACTAAATTTTATCCCTATTCAGGTTTACATAAAAAATATATAAGAGAAATATAAACATTATTTACGGTTAATAATAACAATGAACTTTTATATAGGTTACTTAACATATTTTACATTGTTTATTAACTGCTGTGAAATATGAAGTAGTAAATGTTTAATTAATTACGCACTGATTACGGTTATTTAGATGGAAATGACAAGATTGACTTGATTTTTAAATTTTAAGACATCAAATCAAACTCTTTATGGATAAGTAAATAGTAAATTTTAACTAATGAAATGAAAAGAAAAAGTAAAAGGATAATTTAACCTAAAATAAATATGCACTGTTCTAACTTTCAATACAAATACTTATGAATGGGTAATGTTGATAGTAATTACATTTAAAAAAAAAAAAAGTTCCACTATTATCCGATAATAATTTATTAGGTATAATAGGTTTGTCAATTTTTATAATAATTACTTTAAATTACTCTTATAACGTTATTTATGGCTTAAATTCCTTTAAATTTCTATAAATTACGCCTATAGAAATTAAAGATATATTACTAACATGTTTATACGTTTAAACTGAAAATAATATTAAATTGTTAAACGTATCACGTTTTAAAGAATCCCTATTAGTATCACAATATTACCTTTTGTAAATCTTATAATGTGATAAACATTTAAGTATTTTTATATAAAAAAAATCACTTTATTAATAACACTGTTAATTTGACACTTAATTAACTTAGTTTTATGAATTCAACAATATCTTAAATATTAATACTAAAATATCATTTTCATTAATTTTTCCTTTCCGCTGCAAAAAAGCTAAAGCAATAATTGTATGTATTATGTATATAAACTATTTTATGCAATATGTTCCAATAGTACATTTTACTAAGCAGCATTGTTTAATTTAAAAAAAAAAAAATCTTCTCGAACAACTGCATTAGAAATATCTTAACAAGTAATCGGTGCATTATTAATTACTGATATTCTTTTCCACTTGCTTTATTTTTATATTTTCCTTACCATTTATACGATAACATCCAATTTACAAGTATATGATAAAAAAGCAAATTTCACATCACTTTTGATTTTTATTTAAAAGTTTAATTAGTCGGATAATACTCACTTTTGTTTGAATTTGTATTTGATACTCGTTTTTAGAGGGTGTCAATTAGTCCCAACTTTTGAAAATATGTCTCAATTATGTTTTTTTCAGAACAAAATTATCGGTACTGATGTTTTGACTTACAACATTGAGTATTAATATTTATATTAAAATTTAGTGGTAAAAATCATGAATAAAGTTAACTACGTTAATATTTTTGCATTAAAGAGATCTAATTGAGATACTTCTGTAAAAGTTGAGACTCAATTGACATATTTTTTTTAACCGTAAATACCAAACTAATAATAAAAGTGGATATTATCTGACTAATTAAACCTTATTTAAAAGATAATTTTTAAGTATAACTTCTTGGCCTTTTCAAGCAGTATTCTATTTATTGTTTTAGATCTCAACTGTTTATATAAAAATATGTAAATGACAAAAAATCTTCACCTAAAAATAGATTTTGCATGATTAATAAATTAAACCAATATTTTTTTAGAAAAAAAAAATATAGCACACGACATTTATTACTGAATATGGATACTGATCCAGGAATGCATCCAACAGAAGAGAGTAAATGCAATGTTAAGAGTAAGTGGTATTTGTTGGGATTTTTAAGACACATGTCGTTTTAATGTTGGTTGAGCTAAAAATTGACTTGGTGGGTATGTGCTCCATAGGAATGGCAATGGATATAATAGTACGGTATTCATTTCAATGTGACAACTTTTACCTCATCATGGTTAAATATATTTTTTCACGTCTCTTTATAATTTAGATAAAATTGTTTTTTATAGTGTTTATTCTAATTTTGTATTCATAATTTTTTTATTATAACATTTTTATATGTATATTTATACAATTAAGACAAAATTATTATTTTTAAGATATATTTTATTCTTTTTCATCATTCTTTCTGACTATCTAGCTGTCCATATAATTTAGATAAAATTGTTATTTTTAATATTTATTTTAATTTTTTTATTTTTAATATTTATCATTATTTTATATATGTATATTTTACTTACATTTTTTATTATTATATTATATAAAGTGGATAATTTAATTTGGATTAATAAATATTTATAATGTTTGATCGAATCCTACTTAGAGAGATTGAATTGATTCCAAAATATGTAATTCAGAATGAAAGGGTTTGCTTTGATTGTTAAGAAGAGCAGATAACTCGTTTCTTCTTGTCTTTGTTTCTATTGTATTCCATCTCATCATATCTCATTTTGTTTTGCGATATTTGAGAACCATCATCAATACCTTGGTGTAGATTCGAGATATTCATTTGTTCGACAGTCCAGGACTATTTAAACCAACCAATTAATAATTCTTAGATATACTAGTACTAGCAGTATCAAGTGCATCTTTGATGCACTCATCAATTTTCCCGATAAATAATTACTACTAGCAAACATATTAATGATGAGGAACGCTTTTTTGTGTCATGTTATATTTGTCTTATTATCATTATACCATGTAATACGAATAAAATTGTTATTATTAATGTTTACTCTAATTTTAGAAGGCTATTTATCTCATAATAATTATATATAATAAGATCACTAATTTAAATATCTCATACATTACACCATTGAAATATAAAAGTATCCTTGAATGACATGAATATATTCAAATGAATATTGTTGTATCATATATCTAATGTAAGAAATACATCTTTTAGAAAATAAATAAATATTAAGTATATCATATCAAAGACTATTACTTACCCCAAGTCAAGGAAGTCATACATCTACTTATTTGTTTAGTCTTCTACTATTTAATGTCCTAATTACGTAATTAGATCATTTTGAAGTCATATACTTAATGAATTTACATGTTTGACGTTCTGCGACAAGTACAGATACTATATGAGATATATCCACAACGTATAATAAAGACATCATCATATGTATATCATGTATATATGTATCTCATCTCATATATACAGACCTCCTAATGATCTCATCATATCATTATCATCATATGCATATCAACATATATATCATACATTAATAAAACATCTCATTTATAATTAGTATGAGTATGTGTATATACAACAACCATTCTCATTGCAACACATACATAATAACTAAAATATGTACCTTTTCACAATAAATCATTGCTCAAGCGAAATCATCTTGTTAACCCATAATTAGGATCAAACTTCTTCACTTTAGGGGTCACTCATTGTTTAAGCAAGATTTATCTAAAGAGTGACATTACCTGTGTACTCTCCTCACTTCAATGCTCAATGTTACTTAAGTGTTTATCATTTGAGTGTCTGATCAATGCTTGAGAGATACACATATGTTGGAAATTTCTCAACAAGTTCCAAAGCATTAACCACCATTACACTCAAAACTTGAACATGGCATATGTGTATGAATTCATGCACACTGTCACAACTCTTACTTGAGCATTATAACAGTTGAGTAATATGCATCTAAGGATAGTGAGTTGTATTGACCTCTTCCTTAATCTACACGTGTGTCATTGCTTCAACATTTATGGCGTCAGATGATATGTAATCAATGTATTGCACATCACATAAGTGGTGAGATGTGTTGTTTGAATGATACTCAATCTAAGAGTACCCCAAAACAGAAAAACAAAGAACCAAACAATGTTTTAAACTTCTAAAACTAATCGCAATACATCAAATATATTATTATTTTA
>Ga0099823_1003766_pt1 | contig 14557 bp, 14 predicted proteins | sample CowpearedBW_FD_76831 | JGI IMG/M metagenome (GOLD analysis project Ga0099823, IMG submission 76831) | Root nodule microbial communities of legume samples collected from California, USA - Cow pea red BW | ecosystem: Host-associated > Plants > Roots > Nodule | place: USA: California | collected...
GTCCATGGTGAAGGCCGCGATGCTCGCGGCATATGCGGCCGTTGCGCCGCAGGAGCAGCCAGCCAGCGTGGCGGATCTGCAGCGTGTCACCCGCGCCAGTTATCCGACGGTGGCTGGCGCATTGAAGGAGCTTGCTGGGCGGCGGGCCCTTGATGACAGCGGCGTCCGATTGAATCCACCGGACCCTGATCTCTGGCGTTCAATCGCCACTGGTCTCGTCGCGGATCGACGCACTCGGCGGTACGTCGATCCGACCGGCCAGGCCATGCGGCCCGAACGCATGCTGGTGCTGCTCGAACGGCTGCTCGGCCAGCGCATCCCGGGACGGGAGGCCGCCGGGCCGGGCGGTCTGCCCATGGCGGTCAGCGGCGTTCTGGGCGCCAAGCGCCTTTACCCGGGTCTGGACATCACCAGCGCGATGCGCCTGGACCTGTGCGTCTTCGATGCCGATGACGGCTTCGTGCGGCAGCTTGACCCGGGGCTCGTGCGCACGGAGGACCCGCTGGCCAAGGCGGCGCTGGTACTGCATTTCACGCGCGACGTCCGGCCGCCGCCGCTCCGGCGAAACAGCGAGGAAGCGAACTCCGTCGAGTCTGGAGCGGACGAACCGGTCTTCCGGATCGAGCCGGCCAGCGCGGTGGACTGCTTCGCCGATCTGCTTGAGATGGGCTACGCCCGGGAGGCGCGTGAATTCGCCCTTGCGATGACGAGTCGCGGCGGCGGATGACGTATCGCCGAGGGGGCGATCGCAAATGCCGAAAGCTTCCTCATGCGTGACCCGAAATCAATCCTGGCCGAGGCGGTCGTCGCCGAAATCGCGGCGGCGTTGCCAGATCCGGCGCGGCGCCAAGTGATCCTGGTCGGCAGCTTGGCTGCGGCCTACTACTTCCGGGAGGATCGGCCATCGGATGGCGTCCGGACGAAGGACGTTGACTTGCTGTTTTCGCCTCACGCCAAGGCTGTCGCCGCCGCTCAAGACGTGACCGAACAGCTTTTCGATCACGACTGGACCCTGCGGCAGGCGCCGGACGGCAAGTTCAGCCAGCCCGGCCGGGCCGAAGATGCCGATCACGACCTACCGCTGGTCAGGCTGCTGCCGCCTGGTGTGGCGAGCGACCCGATCACTGGTTCCTCGAGTTCATGTCAGCGCCCGACGGCGACCAGCCGGGCCGCCCCGCGAAGGACATGCGCCGCTTGACGACGAAGCACGGTCATTTCGGCCTGTGCAGTTTTGGATTCCTCGGACTTGCCGAATGGCAGCCGATGGAGACCCGGTTCGGCCTGAAGATCGCCCGCCCGGAGATGATGGCCCTGGCGAATCTGCTGCATCACCCGTTCATCGGTGAAGAGCGGATCGGAGAGTCCGAGGACAAGCGCTCGAACAAGGATCTTGGCCGCGTGATCGCCTTGGCGCATCTGGCCTTCATGCGGCAGGTGCGGCTGGGGAACGAAGAGCTGTTCGACTGGCCTGACCGGATGACGACGGCCCTGCGGGTGAAGTTCGGAGACGCCGCGCCGGATCTGGCCGCGCGGGCCGGCGAAGGCATCCAGGCCCTTCTGCGCAGCCGGACCGACCTCGTCCAGGCACTGGCGATCACGCAGAGGAGCCTCCTGGCCGGGCAGGCCGTCGACCTGGACGGCTTCCTCGCGACGGCCAGGCGTCTGGAGTCCTGGGTGCTCAAGCCGCTGGCCACCGCGTTCTGACAATCGGATGCCCACCCCGGAACCGGGTCCTGTCCGGGGTTTTCAGGGTCGGGTAAAACGGGTACACCTGCGTCATTCCCCAGGAGACGACATGCAATCCCAACACGACGCCGCCGATCCGATCGCCGCCCGCATGCGGGCGATGCTGGTGCGGGCGCCCCTGGCGGTGGCCTTCGTGGCCGCCGGCCGCTTCGAGGTGGTCAGCGAGCATTTCAACCACCTGTTCGGCCATGGCGACGAGACCGACCTGACCGGCACCGACCAGCGCGCGTCCGTCGTCTCCGACGCCGCCCACCAGGCGCTGCACGCCCGCATGGGCGCCGCCTTCAGCGCCGGGCGGCCGCTGGACGAGGAAGTCGAGTTCGTGCGCCGCGACGGCTCGCGCTTCTGGGGCCGGCTGCAGGCCACGCCCGTGCATTGGGAGCAGCCCGCCGGCGAGGCGATGTGGGTCGTCGACGACGTCACCGCCGCCCGCACCCAGCGCCTGCAGCCGACCTGGTCGGCCAAGCACGACGAGGTCACCGAACTCTCCAACCGCCGCGAAATGGAGCGCCGGCTCTCCGAGCACGTCGGCAGCCGCCGCAACGAGCCGGTGTCGGTGCTGTTCATCGACATCGACAAGTTCGCCGAGGTGCTGCAGGGCATGGGCACGGAGGTCGCGGACCATTTCCTCTACGGCCTGGGCCAGATGCTGGTCACCAAGGTGCGGGCGTCGGACACGGTGGCGCGCATGGAGAACGATCGTTTCGTCGTCCTGCTGCCGGATTGCGATCAGCACTACGCGCAGATCGTCGCGGAGAAGATCCGTTCGGCGATCGCGGGTTACCGCTTGCGCTGGGGCCTGCATCGGGCGCGCGTGAAGGCGAGCCTGGGGGTGGTGCAGCTGCAGCCGTCGCTGGACACGGTGGATGCGGTGCTCGGCGCCGGGCAGCACGCCTGCGAGGAAGCCAAGGCCGCCGGCGGCGACAGCGTCCGGGTGTTCATCTCGAGCGGCAGCTTCGAGGAACTGGCCGGCGCTTGAGCGCCAGGGAGAGACAGGCGGCGAGGCAAAGCCGCCAAGGCCCCCCTGTAACACTTTGATGTGAATAACTGGCCGGAAAACGCCATTCTTTTCTAAAGATCGGCAATCAGATGCCGATGACGGCGAATAGAGTGACCGCTTGAGACCCGCCGCAGCGACGCCGGGCCAGCGAACTACGAGGGTTTCGCCATGTCCACCGTCAGCCTGTCGACCGCCTTGTCCGGCATGTCCGCCGCCAACGAGCGCCTGCGCGCCGCCGCGAACAACGTCGCCAACGCCTCGACGCCGGGCTACCGCCGCGAGCGGATCGAGGCCGAGACCGCCCCGGACGGCGACGGCGTCACGACCAAGGTCGAGAAGCTGCCCGAACCCGGCGCCGATCTGGCGGCCGACCTGGTCGAGCAGAAATCCGCGACCTACGCCTTCGTCGGCAACCTGCGGGTGCTGCAGACCCAGATCCGGGCCGAGGGCGCCTTGCTCGACATCCACGTCTGAGCCCGCCGATCCCTCCGCGCTCCCAATGACAGACGGCCGCCTTCAAGCGGCCGTCGTCACTTCCGCGCCCGCGCGCGATCAGGGCTTGAGCTCGAACAGCGACGAGCCGTCGCCGTTGTCCTTCACCAGCCCCACCTGCGGCGTATCCGCCAGGTGCGCCGCGGCGCCATTCCCGGAGACGAACTGCAGCGCCACGCCCGGCACCGGCCGGATCCGCCACGACGGCGCCGCCACCGCCGCGCTCAGCGAGGGCTGGGCGGCCAGGAAATGCGCCACCGCCTCGCGGGTTTCATCCGGCGCGTCGACGACGACCTTGTCCGCCCCCAGCGCCGGGAAGTGGCCGCCGCCGTAGGCGCGGTAGTTGTTGGTCACGACCAGGAACTCGGCCCGCTCGTCGAGCGGCTGGCCATGCCAGCTCAGGCCCACGACGCGATGGCCGTCGCTCACCTGCCTGCCGTCCTTGTCGAAGCGGGCCGGCTGCGTCAGGTCGAGCTCGTAGCGCAGCCCGCCGTCCTGGCCCAGCATCATGTCGAAGTTGAAGCTCGGATAGCTCGCGTCGACGACGTCCTGCCGGGCCGGCCCCTGGGGATCGATGCGGCGGAACTGGCCCGCCGACATCTCCAGCCAGTCGCGCACCTGGGCGCCGCTCAGCTTCACGACCTTGATCGTGTTCGGATAGACGTAGAGATCGGCGACATGCTTGATCGCCACGGGGCCGGCCGGGATGTCGGTGTACTGCGTCCAGCCCTGGCGCCCGCCCGACTTGAACGGCGCGGCGGCGCTGAGCATCGGCAGCTTCTGCAGCGCGGTGCCCTGGACCGCCTTCAGCGCGTAGGCCAGTTGCGCCTGCGCGACCAGCTGCACCGCCGTGCCATCCAGCACCTGCGAGAAATAGCTGTGGATCGGCTTGTCCGCGATGGCGACCTGGCTGCGCACGTGATCCAGCGTCGCCTGATGCTCCGCCGCGATGACGGCGGCGGGCATCGGATCGGCGTCGGCCAGCGGCTGGCGGCTGGCGCGGTCGAAGACCGGCCGCAGGCTGGACCGGCTGCCGACGACCTGCCAGCGCTTGCCGGCGGGCTTCAGCGTCAGGTCGACGATGCCCAGGTGATCGCCCCAGCGGCCCGGCATCACGGCCGGCGTGCCGAAGAGCTTGCCCGACGCCAGATCCACGCCCGGATAGCCGGCAAAGCCGGGCCCGGGGAACTCGGTGTGCGCATGGCCGAGCAGCAGCGCATCGACGCCCTTCACGCGGGCGAGCTGGGCGGCCATGTTCTCGGAGAGCCTGGGGAGCTCGGTCTTGTCGATGCCGGTGTGGGCGATGACGACGATCAGGTCCGCGCCCTGTTGGCGCAGGCGCGCGACCTGCTCGGCGGCGGCCTCCACCATGTCGCGCACCTGAACCTTGCCGGCCAGGTTCTGCCGATCCCATTCGAGGATCTGCGGCGGCGTGACGCCAACCACGCCGATCTTCAGGCGGTGCTCGCGGCCGTCCTCGTCGCGCATCGGGCGTTCGAGCATCACGCTGGGCGTGAACGCGTGGCGGCGGCCGTCGGCCTCCATCACGTTGGCGTTCAGATACGGGAAGTTCGCGCCCGCGATGGCCTGCCGGAGAAACGGCAGCCCATAGTTGAACTCGTGATTGCCGAGGTTGGCCGCGTCGACGCCGAGCAGGTTCAGCACCTTGTAGGCGGGGTGCGTGTCTCCGGCCTTGAGCGGCTTCACGCGGGCGACGACGTCGCCCAGGGGATTGCCCTGCAGCAGGTCGCCGTTGTCGAAGAGCAGGCTGTTGGGCGCCTCGGCGCGCGCCTGGTGGATCAGCGTGATCGTCTTGGCCAGACCGAACTCCTGGGACGAGCGGTCCTGGTAGTAGTCGTAGCTCAGCAGGTTCATGTGGATGTCGCTGGTCTCCAGCACGCGCAGCTTGAGCTCCGCGGCGGACAGCGGCATCGACGCGGCGGCCAGGGCGCTCAGCCCCAGCGCGGGGAGGGCGCGCGAGGCGGCCTGCCAGGCGGCGTGCCAGGTGGTGTTCCAGGGCAGGGCGCGCATCGGGTCAGGCCCAGTCCGTGCCGTCGACCAGCACCGCGAGCGCGCGCTGGAAGCCCTCGGCGTCGATCGCATCGAAGCGCGCGGGCTCCGGGCTGTCGAGGTCGAAGACGGCCCGCAGCCGGCCGCCGGCGACCACCGGCAGCACCAGCTCCGAGCGCGAGGCCGCGTCGCAGGCGATGTGGCCGGGGAAGGCATGCACGTCCTCGACGAGCTGGATCTCCTGCGTCCGGGCGCAGGCGCCGCAGACGCCGCGCGAGAAGGCGATGCGCACGCAGGCCACCTTGCCCTGGAACGGGCCGAGCACCAGCTCCTGGTCATTGGCGGGGCTCACCCTGTAGAAGCCAGCCCAGTTCAGCGCCGGGACGGCGTTGAAGACCAGTGCCGCGAACTGCGCCAGATTGGCGAGCCAGTCGCGCTCGCCGTGCAGCAGCGCCTGCGTCTGGGCGAGCAGCGTGTCATAGGAGGCGCGCTTGGCCTCGGGCGTGGACATGTCCAGCAGCGGGGTGGGATCGAAGCTCATGGGGCGGGATTGTGGCGGAGGTCATCTGAGAAAGCGGTCCGCGTCGTTGAGAATCCGCCCGCTTCGACGCAATGAGGGAGAGCACCACGATGCACATGGCAAGGAAATTGGCGGCGATGGCCGTCTGGCTGGGGGCGGCCCTGCAGGTCTTCGCCGCCGAAGAGCCTGCGGCCGCGGCCAGCGCGGCGCGCGAGGCGTCGCCGCTGCTGGCGCCGTCCGAACAGGTCGGCTGGGTCTCGCAGGGCGAATGGTCGCGGCGCTGGTGGGAATGGGCGATGTCCTTCGACAGCGACACCAGCCCGGTCGCGGATCGCACCGGCGCCCTGTGCGGCAACCGGCAGGAGGGCGATGTGTGGTTCCTCGCCGGCACCTACGGCACCGCGCGGACCGTCCGCAGCTGCCGCGTGCCGCGCGACAAATACCTGTTCTTCCCGCTGGTCAACTACATCGTGTACTCGCCGCGCGGCGCGGTGCTGAGCTGCGCCCAGTTGACGCGCGACGTGACTCGATTGTCCGAAGGTGCCGAGTTGCTGGTGCTGGAGATCGACGGGGTACGCCATGACGATCTCGTGCGCCATCGGCAGGCTGCGCCGGAGTGCTTCAATGCGTGGGCTCGGCGCGGGGCCGGCGTCAGCACGCTGGCGGCGGCGAACGGCTATTACGTGATGCTCAAGCCGCTGCCGCCGGGCCGCCACACGCTCAATTTCGGCGGCGCGTTGCGCGACGTGTCGCAGGCGGTCAGCTACACCCTCTGGGTGGAGTGATCCCACCTCGGAGCGGCGGCCGGCGCGGGCTGCTCATCGCCACAGCGCCGGCAGCGGCCGCGCCAGGCGCTCAGGGCTCAGCCGCGACGCGTTCCAGCGGGCGCGTCCTCGTCGAAGTCATACGGAAATTTCTGTCAAGACAGAAATTGCCATCGACGTTCGCACGCGAACGACAGAATGAAGCGTCGGCTGACCCCGGTGCGCGAGCGCGCCGCCGCCAATGCGCTGATGACGGTGGATGCCTGGTGCGCCGGGCCTTTCGATACTGTCCTCTTTGGCCGAAGAGGAGCTTGAAAAGTGTCGAAGGAACCACGCAGCCGCGCTGATCGCGACCCGGAGGAACAGCCCGAGGACCCGGCGTGCGGGTCCGGCGGATCTCCCTGCGCGCCGGACGCCGACGTCCAGTCGGCGCAGACACCGGCCGCCGGCGGTCCGGGCGCCGGCGTCGCCGCGGGGCTCACGCTCGCGGCCCTGGGAGGGCTGGCCGTTCTTGGAGGTGGAGGAGGTGACCGCGAAGCGGCCGGCGCGGGGCATGCCGCACCGGCGGGCCCATGGCCCGCAGCACCCGGCGCCCCGCCGCCCGCCCCCGCGCCCGCGAAGCCGCCCGTCCCCTCGCACGTGGTCCATGCACGCCCGCTGCCGGCGCCCGAACTGCCGTCCACGGCAACGGTCGAACCAGCGATTCCGCGCCAGCCCTCGAAGATCGCCGGCGCCTCGATCGGCAAGGCGGCCGACGATCCGCCGCCAGCGCCCGTGCCGGCCCCCGACGTGCCGCCTCCGCAGACTCCGCCGGAACGGATGGCCAGCCCTCCGGTGCAACCGGCCGATCCGATCAAGCCTCGGACCGTCACCGCCAGCATCCATCCCGGCCCAGCCGTTTCCCTGGATGACGAGACGGACGCCGGTCTGTCCGGTTCCCCATCCTCCCTGACCTTGCGCCTGAAGCACGATTCCGGCGAGAGCAGCAGCGATCGGCTGACGCGGGACGCGACGGTCGTGGTCGAGGGCCTGGACCCGCTCGTTCATTCGCAGTGGTGGTACAGCGTCGACGGCGGACCTTGGCAGGATGGGGTCGGCGACACCATCCCGGACACCGCCTTCCGGGCCGAGGGCCAGCGGCACGTGGACGTCGAGGCGGCAGACGCCATGGGGCAGGTCACCGATCGCGGCTCGCTCAGCGTCGAGCTCGACCGGACGCCGCCCGATCCGCAGCGCCATTGGGTGCGTCTCGAGGGTGCGAGCGGCCAGTTCGTGAACGAGCTGGGCTCACCCGACCCGCTGGGCGCCTACCAGCTGGTGCGGGATGCCACCGTGATGATCGGTCCGCTGCCGCAGGACGTGCGCTGGAACTACGCCATCCGGCCGGGCGCCGCGGACGATTCCGCCGCTCGTCAGGAAGGGCAGGGCGGCGAGATTCCGCACGCCGCGTTCCAGCCAGGCGCCAACGAGCTGTCCATCGCGTTCCGCGATCTGGCGGGCAACGCCACCGACACCATGCACCTGCATCACCTCTACCTGAATCCGCCGGTCGTCTGAGCTGTTCAGCGGCCGCCGGTGAGCACGCCGACCTTGCCCATCCACGCCTGCGCCGGCCCGGCCAGCCAGGCGCGGGCCGCGGCCGACTCCTTGATCTGCGCGTCCAGGAAGGCAACGCTGACCTGCCGGGCCGCGATCACGCCGAGCTGCTGCTCGTGCAGGCGCCGGTAGTCGGGCACCGCCGGCACGGGCGCCATCCGCGCCGGGGCTCCGCGGCCGGCGCCATGCCGGCCCTGCGGCGGCTGTGACTGCGCATCCTCCTCGGCCTTGCGGATGCGCTTGTTCTCGCGCTCGACGTCCTCGGGGCGCGGCTCGTTGCCGCCAAAGGCGGCGTGCCGCACTTCCGCCACGCTCAGCAGCCAGCCCCGCCCCGCCGGCATCGCGGCGAAGGGCAGTTCCCGCCAGCGCAGGTCGCGCACCAGGCCCAGCACGTCGCTGTCCTCCGGGCCGGTCAGGCCGAGCACCGGGATGGCGATGTCGCGGTAGCGTGCCGGGTCCGGCTGCGCGAGCACCTGAGGGCTGATCACGATCGCGGCAGCCGGCCGCAGCACGCTCGAGGCCAGCACCGTCCCGTCGGCCTGCCGCTCGCCGGCCAGCGCCATCGCCATCTGCGCGCCCAGCTCATAGCCCGCCACCGCCGTGCGCGACCAGTCCAGCCAGCGCCAGGGCGCGGCGCCTTCGCGGCTGAGCCGCTGCGCCTCGGTCAGCAGTTCGTCGAGCCGCGCCAGCCGGCGGCGTGTCTGCACGTCCGCGTAATGGCGCCGGCCCAGCTCGGTGAACTCGGCCGAGCGCGCGAGCTCCGAGGACCAGGCCATCGCATCGTCCTCCAGCGGCTGCAGCGACAGCACCGCGTAGCCCGCCGCGGCCCAGGCGCGCCGCCAGCGCAGGCCGGCGGTTTCGGATTCACCCAGGCCAGGCAGGTAGACGATCACCGGCCGCTTCTCGGCCTTCGAGCCGTTCGGCGCGGGCAGCGCCAGGCTCAGCCGCAGGTCCTCGCCGCGCAGGCGCCAGACGACGGGCTGCACCTCGGCGCCGCGCGGCGCCGGCTCGCCCGCGTAGCCGCGCGACTCGAACTCGCGCTGCTGCTGCTGTTCCTCGAGCCGCGCCTTTGGCGGGCCGCCGCCGCAGGCGCTCAGCAGCAGCGACGCGCCGATCGCGGCGCAGCACGCCAGGAACAGCGAACGCGCGGTCGCGCGCAGACGGGCACCGCCCAGGGAGGTGAGTTCGATCATGGCGCGCGACGCTATGCGGGCGATGTAAAGCAGCGATTGCTGCGGACGGCGCTCAATGCGCCGGCGAGGCCGTCGGCGCGTGCTCGTCCGGCATCGAGGCGTTGAAGCGCTGCAGCACGTGCCGGCTCATGCCCTTGGCGAGTTCCTCCTCGCCATGGAAGACCGTGCCCAGCCCCTCCTTGCGCAGCAGCGCCGATTCTTCCTCGCCGTGGGTGCGCAGCACGATCTCGATGCCGGGATTGAGCTGGCGCGCGGTATCGGCCATCTGCCGCGCCTTCATCGAGTCGGGCACCGCCACCACCAGCATCGCCGCGTTGGCGATGTGGGCCTGGACCAGCACCATCGGGTCGCTGGCGTCGCCGCTGACCGCCGCCAGCCCGCGCCGGCGCAGCGCCTCTACGGTCTCGCGGCCCTGGTCGGCCACCACGAAGGGGATGCCCTGCTCGGTCAGCGCATCGGCGATGCGCCGCCCCACGCGGCCGAAGCCCACCAGCACCACCTGACCCTCCAGATACTGGCGCCCGGTGGTCTGCGGCAGCTCGGCGTAGGGATCGTCGCGGGCCTCCAGCCTTCTCGCGAAGGCCGAGCGGTCCAGCACCCAGCGCCGCAGCGGCTGGATCATCGCGAACATCACCGGATTCAGCGCGATCGAGATCAGCGCCGCCGCCAGCACCAGGTTCATGCCCGCCTTGGGCAGCAGGCCCAGCTGCAAGCCCAGCCCGGCCAGGATGAAGCTGAACTCGCCGATCTGCGTCAGGCTCGCCGACACGGTCATCGCCGTGTTCAGCGGATAACGGAACAGGATCACCAGCGCCATCGCCGCCAGCGCCTTGCCCAGCATCACAATCGCCACGACGCCCAGCAGGTGCAGCGGCTGGTCGACCAGCGTCATCGGATCGAACAGCATGCCCACCGACACGAAGAACAGCACCGAAAACGAATCGCGCAGCGGCAGCGATTCCTGGGCGGCGCGGTGGCTGTACTCGGACTCGCGCATCACCATGCCGGCGAAGAACGCGCCCAGCGCGAAGGACACGTGGAACAGCACGCCCGCGCCGTAGGCGATGCCGATCGCCACCGCGATGACCATCAGCGTGAAGAGCTCGCGCGAGCCGGTCCGCGCCACCTGCCACAGCAGCCAGGGCAGCACGCGCCGGCCCACCACCAGCATCAGCACGACGAAGGCGGCCATCTGCGCCAGCGTCTCGGCGATGGTGCGCCACAGCGGCTCGTCCGGCGCTCCCTGCGCGCTGCCGCCCAGCACCGGCGCCAGCGGCGGCAGCAGCACCAGGATCAGCACCGTGGCCAGGTCCTCGACCACCAGCCAGCCCACCGCGATGCGGCCGTTGACCGATTCCAGCGTGCCGCGCGCCTCCAGCGCCTTGAGCAGCACCACGGTGCTGGCGCAGGACAGCGACAGTCCGAACACCAGCGCGGCGCCGGTGCTCCAGCCCCACCACATCGCCAGGCCCATGCCCAGCAGCGTCGCGGCGGTCATCTGCACGACCGCGCCCGGCAGCGCGATGCGCTTGACCGCCATCAGGTCCTTCAGCGAGAAGTGCAGGCCGACGCCGAACATCAGCAGCATGACGCCGATCTCGGACAGCTGCGCGGCGATGCCCACGTCCGCGACGAAGCCCGGCGTGGCCGGCCCGATCGCGATGCCGGCCAGCAGGTAACCCACCAGCGCCGGCAGGCGCAGCCGCTCGGCGATGAAACCCAGGATCAGCGCCAGACCGAAGCCCGCCGCCAGCGTGGAAATGAGGGAGACGTTGTGTTCCATCAGCCCGCCGCTCCCGGACCGGCGAGGGCGGCGAAGGCCTCGCGGTGACGGGGGCCCTGGGCGAAGGCGCCCAGGGCGGCGGCGATCCGGCGCTCCGTGTCCGCCGCGTCGGGCAGGCCGGGGCCGTAGATCTCCATCCAGGTCTGGAAGACCGGATCGTTGTCATGGCGCCGCAGCAGCCGCACCGGCTGCGCGTCCCGCGCCTGTTCGAAAGCGGCCAGCGCGGCCGCCAGGTGGTCCGTGTGGACGCGGTAGTAGACGTAGAGCTCGACCGGCGGCGCGCCGGCCGGGAGGTCGGGAGGAGGGGCGGCGGTCCGCGTCGGCGGCGAAGAGGTCATTCCGGTTCTCCGATGGCGTAGGGCAGGGGGCGGGGCGTGAGCACGGCGCCTTGCGCGCTGCCCAGGTGCAGCGTGCCCGACTCGAGCGCGGCCAGCTTCACCTCGGCCAGCAGCAGCGGGCGGCCTTCCAGCCGGCCGAAGCCGGCCACCATGCCGGCCGGCTGCTCCGGATCGGCGCTGTGGAAGATCTCCTGGCCCGGCGTGGCGTCGGCGTCGCTGCCCTCCAGCGCGAACAGGTGGGTCCGGCGCTTGACCGTGCCGCGGTACTGGCTGCGCGCGACCACTTCCTGGCCGGGGTAGCAGCCCTTTTGGAAGTTCACCCCGCCCACCAGTTCCAGATTGACCATCTGCGGCACGAACTGTTCCACCGTGCCTTGACGGATCCAGGCCAGACCCGCGGTCACGTCCAGACCCTGCCATTCCTCAGGATCGATCGGCGTCAGCGCGGGCGCCGCGGCGCCGGATGGCTGCAGCAGCAGGAAGCGCGGCGTCAGACCGTCATCGGGCAGACGCGTGGCGAAGGCCGCTTGACCGTCGGCCAGCGCCAGCCGGCCCACCGACCAGACCTGCGCCGGCGCCGAGGCGCCCAGCCACTCGCGCGCCTGCGCGCCGGACAGGCCCCACACCGACCAGGCGGCGCTCTCGTCGCTGAGCTTGCACTTCGCGCGCAGGACGAACATCGACAAGCGCTTGACGGTCGCCGGCACCAGTTCGGCCGGCAGCGCCAGCAGCACCGATTGCTCGTCCGGCTTGACCGCCAGCATCGTCGCCAGCAGCCGCCCCTTGGCCGAGCAGTAACCCGCCAGGCGCGCCTGCGCGGGCGTCTGCAGGGCCAGGTCTTGCGTCAGCTGCGAGTGCAGGAACTTGGCGGCTTCCTCGCCCTGGGCGCGGATGACGCCCCAGTCGGCGAGCCGGACGGCACCCAGCGCCGAGGACGGCACGGGCGGCGGAGCGTGGTGGAGGTCTTCGATCATGGGGCCGATTATCATCAGCCCCCGCATTTCACGAAGGGCTCCGGGTCTTGTCACGCGCGAAGCACAACCCTCGCCGCGCCGCGAGGAAATCGAAGAAGCAATCGGGCCGGATCGGACGCTGGCTGCTGTCCCTGCTGGTCGCGCTGGCGGTGCTGGCCGCGGGCGCCGCGGGTGCCGTCTGGTGGTGGCTGCAGACGCCGCTGGCGCTGGAGAAGGACAGCCTGGAGCTCTCCATCGAACCCGGCACCCCGCCGCAGCAGGTCGCGCAGGCCTGGGTGGGAGCCGGCGTGCAGACCGATCCGCGTTTTCTCTACGCGTGGTTCCGCTACTCGGGGCAGGCGCGCAAGATCCGCGCCGGCAGCTACGAGGTCCATGCCGGCATCACGCCGCGCGAACTGCTCGACAAGATGGTCCGCGGCGACCAGACGCTGGAGCAGCTGCGCATCATCGAGGGCTGGAACTTCCGCCAGCTGCGCGCCGCGATCGCGGCCGCGCCGGCGCTCAAGCAGACCACCGCGGCGATGACGGACGACCAGATCATGGCCGCCATCGGCGCGCCGGGGCAGCCGGCCGAGGGGCGCTTCTTCCCCGACACCTACGCCTACAGCCGCGGCGTCAGCGACCTGACGGTGCTCAAGCGCGCCCATGCGCTGATGCAGAAACGGCTGGAGAGCGCCTGGTCCGGCCGCGGCGACGGGCTGCCGCTCAAGAACGCCGACGAGGCGCTGATCCTGGCCTCCATCGTCGAGAAGGAGACCGGCGCCGCGGCCGACCGCGGGCTGGTGGCGGCGGTGTTCGTCAACCGGCTCAAGGCCGGCATGCCGCTGCAGACCGATCCGACGGTGATCTACGGGCTGGGCACGGATTTCGACGGCAACCTGCGCCGCATCCATCTGCAGACCGACACGCCGTTCAACACCTACACCCGCGGCGGGCTGCCGCCGACGCCGATCGCGATGCCGGGCCTGGCCGCGCTGCAGGCGGCGCTGCATCCGACGCCGTCCAAGGCGCTGTACTTCGTGTCGCGCGGCGACGGCACGAGCCAGTTCAGCGAGGACCTGGCCGCGCATAATCGCGCGGTCAACAAGTACCAGCGCGGCCGCTGAGGCGTCCGCGCTGCGCTTTTTCCGGAAGAGCATTCACGCGTGAGCGGCCGATTCATCACCTTCGAGGGCATCGACGGGGCGGGCAAGTCCACCCACATCGCGTCGGTCGCCGACTATCTGCGCCAGCGCGGCGCCGAGCTGGTCCAGACCCGCGAGCCCGGCGGCACGCCGCTGGCCGAGTCGCTGCGCGGGCTGTTCCTGCACCAGGACATGGACGGCCTGACCGAGGCGCTGCTGGTGTTCGCCGCGCGGCGGGACCATGTGCAGCGCGTCATCGCGCCGGCCCTGGCCGAGGGCCGGACAGTGCTCTGCGACCGCTTCACCGATGCGAGCTTCGCCTACCAGGGCGGCGGGCGCGGCATGGACCTGCAGGTGCTGGGCACGCTGGAGCAATGGGTGCAGCAGGGCCGTGAGCCGGACCTGACCTTCTGGTTCGACGTCGATCCGGCGATCGCCGCCCAGCGCCGCGCCCAGGCGCGCGACGCCGACCGGCTCGAGCAACTGGACCTCGACTTCTTCGCCCGCGTGCGCGAGGGCTACCGGCGCCGGGCCGAGGCGGCGCCGGGCCGCATCGCCCGCATCGATGCCGCCGACACGATCGAGGGCGTCGCGGCGCAGATCCGCGCCGAGCTGGAGCGCCGCGGATGGTGAGCGAATCCTCCGTGACCGCCGATGGCGCCGCCGCGCTGGCCGATGGCGGCCAGTTGCCGCTGCCCTGGCTCGCCGCGCCGCTGCATCAGGCGCTGACGCAGGGACGCAGTCACGCGCTGCTGCTGCAGGGGCCGGCCGGCGTCGGGCAATTCGACCTGGCGCTGCTGCTGGCGCAGGCCTGGCTCTGCGAAGCGCGCTCCGCGCCGGAGCAGCCCGGCTGCGGCCGCTGCGCGAGCTGCCATCTGCTGCGCTCGCGCTCGCATCCGGACTTCCAGGTGCTGCTGCCCGACGCGCTGCGCGAGCCGCTGGGCTTCGGCGCGATGGAGGCGGAGGGCGAGGGCGGCTCGTCCGCCAAGGCGAGCAAGACCAAGCCCAGCCGCGAGA
>Ga0099823_1003773_pt1 | contig 14552 bp, 19 predicted proteins | sample CowpearedBW_FD_76831 | JGI IMG/M metagenome (GOLD analysis project Ga0099823, IMG submission 76831) | Root nodule microbial communities of legume samples collected from California, USA - Cow pea red BW | ecosystem: Host-associated > Plants > Roots > Nodule | place: USA: California | collected...
ATAGTAGGAATAAGCATCATAGCCCGTGAGGTAATTCATGTTCGGCGGCTCAGAGATCATCAGAACGTCGATCCCGCGCTTTTCCATGGCAGTCTTGACCGCGGACAAGCGCGCCTGAAACTCGCCCTTCTCGAAATGCAATTCTTTTTCCACGTCTATCTCCGTATCCGATGTCGTGAAGCTTGCTTGATTTTCAGCGCAGTGCCGACCTCACTTGCTTTATTCTACGGCTAAATCGCGCCGTGAAGAAGCAAGAGTCAGCAAGAGATTGCAGTTATCCGACAACATGGACCACATAATGCAGAATTGAATCCGCTGAGCGATTGCTACTCCACTTTCTGATCGGGGCCGCCGCTTGGTGAAGGTAGCTTCAAAATTCGACACTTTCCTGCATGCGAGGACCGCGCGTGGACGTATGCTGTGCAATCGATCTATAGCTATTGCGCCATCGCCTGCGGGACTTTGGGCCTGGCGCGCCACCATGTGACATAGAGCGCCACCAGCCAGAGGACCGGCAGCAATTGAGCAGGGATCCGATCGCAGCGATCGTCGGATCCAGCTCGTTCCGCATGTTTTCCGACATCTTGAGTGGAAGCGTGCGGATCGTGAACCCGCTTACGAGGGACGTTTGCACCACCTCGTCGAACGAACGGATGAAAGCAAACAGGGCCCCGCCGATGATGCCTGGCCGGATGAGCGGCATCGTTACTCGCACAAATGTTTGGATAGGGCTCGCCTGCATGCTCAGCGCGGCCCGTTCGAGGCGGCGGTCAAAAGTCGCCAGTGTGGCCGACACGATGACGACCCCGTCCAAGATGGGTCGCCAAGAAAGGAGCGGTACCATTGAAGAGACAAAGTCGACGGCGGAAACTCCAGATACGCTCCGCCGCTGAACAACATCACGACAACGAGGATACCGGGCAGGAGCAGGAATGTCATCACAAGAACTAGAAAGACGGAACCGGCAAGAGCCCACCAGTTGCCGGCGCTATCTCGCAGATACAGCTGTCGCGTCCAGCGTGCGGCTCGGAACTTGTCGGCCACTCCTTTCATTCCCCTTGTAACAATAGAAGAGCGAAACATTCGTCCAGCCCAATGCTCGTCGCGGAATTGACCCGAGCGCACCTGTTCGCCTGACATATCCAGCCCGAGGACGGATAGTACTGCCGCGGCGATCGCAAGCAGTATGAAAGCTGCGGCCGCAATGACCCCGATATTGGAGGAAGTCTCGATTTGAGTCGCGATAAGGTCGAGAGCATGACGTCACGCAATCCGCCCAGAGCCTGCGGGGTGATATAGAAGCCAAGGCAGATGACGAAGACGAGAACGGCCCCGCTGCGCACGCCTGGAAGACTTAGAGGCATGAACACGCGCCAAAATGCGGTGAAAGGCCGCGCGCCCATACTTCGCGCTGCTGCCACCAAGGATTTGTCGATACCCTGCATAACACTCAGCAGCGGCAGGATCATAACCGGCAGCATGATGTGGACCATGCCGATGTAAACGGCTAGTCGGTTGTAAATCAGCGGAAGCGGACTTGAGATCAGACCAAGATCAATCAATGTGCGGTTGATCAGCCCATTGTCCCCCAAAAGAACAATCCATGCATATGTGCGAACCAGACCGCTCGTGAGCCAAGGGAGAAAAACAAGTACGGTCAGGGCTACTCGGGCTCGTTTGGGTGCAGCCGTAATGAGGTAAGCTGTTGGGTAGCCGATAGCGAGGCAGACGAGCGTGGCAATGACGCTAATCTCGATCGTCTGAAAGAGTATGCGGACGTTGGCACCGTGGCTCAGAAACGCTTGATAGTTCGAGAGCGAATATTCAGGAGCGTTCAGGCTTGCAAAGAAAAAGAAGATCGTGGGAATTCCGAAAGCGACAATGAGGATGGCCAAGGCCGGAACGGTGAGCCCGAGCGGATTGCGCGAAATGCTGCGGAAAATATCCATCGGTGAGCCTCTGCGTATCATTCGGCGATGAATCGGACATCTGACCGCAACCAGCTCAGTTGGACCTGATCGCCGGGCTGGAATACAAGCTGTCCCGCGGCGACGTGTTCACGAACGATGAAGCCCAGGTCTCTGACACGAACATGGTACTTCCGCAGGGGCCCGGCGTAGGTCATCTCTTCCACGTGGCCCGTTACCGACTGTCTGTTCTCAGCATCCACCTGTCGGGAAGCGAGCGAACCTATGGCGATACGCTCAGGACGGATCATAGCGACCTTGCCGGCTGGCCAGCCGCCTTCAAACGTGTCTGCCTCGGCTTGAGAAAAGATATTGGTCTCTCCCAGGAAGTTCGCCACAAAATGGGAGATCGGTCGATCGTAGAGCGCCTCCGGCGTATCAACCTGCTCTATGCGGCCGGCGCGCATGACAACGATGCGGTCGGAAAGTGTCAGGGCCTCTTCCTGATCGTGGGTTACACAAATGGTCGTTTTTCCGAATTCACGATGAAGATGCTTGATCTCGCTCTGCATTTGCTCACGCAAATTTCGATCCAGAGCGCCAAGAGGCTCGTCGAGCAATAAAATGGGAGAATCCGCGATCAGCGCCCGAGCAAGCGCCACACGCTGTTGCTGACCACCGCTGAGCTGGAAGGGCATCCTCGAGCCAAAGTCTTCCAAGTGAACCCGCTCGAGCATACGGTCGACGTTGGCGAGCCGATCACTGGCTTTCATTCCGCGCATCTCAAGTGGAAATTCGAGGTTCTGCCGCACGGTCAAATGCGGAAAGAGAGCGTAACTTTGAAAGACAATCCCCTGGTCACGGCGGAACGATGGAACCGCGGTAACAGATTTCTCGGCAATGAAGATATCCCCGCTGGTGGGCGCTTCGAACCCCGAAAGGATCATTAGCGCAGTTGTCTTGCCTGATCCGCTGGGACCCAGAATTGTTAGAAATTCGCGTTGGCGGACAGTCAATGAGAAGTCCCGAAGAGCGACCACCCCTTCGTACATCTTTGTAACCTTGCGAAACTCGATTTGCGCAGGAGGACTTCCGCCTACCCATGCACCGTCAGCACAAGCTGATGCAAGATTCCCGATATGTGCATTCACCATTTGCCCTCCTCGATCGGCCTTTGTCGGCAAGCCGCAAGACCGTGCGCCGGCGATGACATGACGCAACACTCTGCTCGCCCAATTTTGATCAAGCCGAGCTTACCGCAAGATCCAGTCGTTCCAGCGCTGAACAAGACGCTGCACATTCGATTTTCCGTCCGGGCCAAGCTCGCCATACCAGGCTGCCCCGAGGATGATGCTATTGCCGATATAGTCGGGGTGGGTGGCAAGCTTACGCGCCGTTTGGTCCGGAATTAGTTTGTAAGCGGCGCTGTTGCTGGGAGCCTGCGGCCAAAGCTGCGCAAAAGCGGTCTGACGAATGCACGCGAAGTAAATTCAAGAAAACGTTGCGCGTTCGCGACGTTCGGACTTCCCTTAGGGATCTTCTTCATCATTGTTCTCTTCCGTTCCAGCGCGGTCCAAAGGGGCCGTTAGCTGAGAATTAGCTTTTCTCGATTTGGAGATCCACGCAGCCATGCCGGTCGCCCAAGAAAGTCTCGAACAAGTCTCCTTTCGCGCACAGCCGTCCACAAATTGAGATCCGCCCCAAGCCCCTGCTTCCCGTTTTAGGACTCCCAACCACGGCACGGCAAACGAGGCTAGCGAGACGAACCGTACCAAAGCGTTCACTCCGAAAGCGATCCGGTGGCGATCAACGGAGAATGCCCAGCCTCGAGAGGCGACTGCTCCAGTATCAGTCCCGTTCCGTACTGCACGACGGGGCCGAGCCACATTGCAGAGTTCGCGCGCCCGACGAGCTCAGGTCGGAAGTAGTCTTGCTCGGTCCACCCGTTCGACACCACAACCCAAGGCGCCGCCCACAGGAACTGCAGTGCCCAGGGAGACCCGATGCTGGTCGCTGATAACGCCGCAATTCGCCAGAAGCGCGCATCGGAATAGACGGTCTTCAGGGTGGCAGCTTCCAAGCGTATCAGGTTGCCAGACGATTGCCTCGCGGCGCGACGCCGCCAGCCTGAGTAGGCGCACCAGATCCAGCTCAGTTAGGCGCCCAGCTCATCGGGCCGGCGAGGGCTGCGACGTCCATTTGAGGAGAACCGCGTCCTGAAGGACTCAGACCAGCACCGTCTGCCCATGCTTGGCGACGGTAACTTGGCGGTCTCGAACATGAGCTTCGAACGAAATCGAATTGCCGTCCTTCCAGAGGTTGACCGTAATTATCTCGCCCGGGAACAGCGGGGCAGAAAACCGGACGCGATGACGATGGAAGGCAGAGGGATCGTAATCGGCATACGTTTGCAAAAGGGCCCGGCAGGTCAGTCCATAGGTGCACATGCCGTGGAGAATGGGCTTGGGGAAACCGGCCCGATGCGCGAATTCCGGATCACCGTGTAAGGGATTTCGATCACCCGACAGACGATAGATCAAGGCTTGGTCGGGCCGGATCGGGATGTCGATTGATCTGTCCGGCTCTCGGCGTGGCACTTGGTGCGGCTCGGGTGTTCCCTCCGATGGGCCGCCAAAGCCGCCGTCGCCCCTCGCAAAGATCGACGAAACAATTGTGACGATCTTGTCACACTTATCATCCTTCACGACGACTTCATTCTGAATGATTGCGCCTTTCTCCTTACCCTTGTCGTACACGCCGCGCACACGTGCATCCGCAGTAGCGCTGGCCTCTGCAGGAATCGGCTTGTGAAATGTGATGTCATGTTCGCCATCAAGGAGCATGACCTGGTTGAGGTCGATCACTCCGGGTCGCGCCCCCCAGACGCAGACTGAAGCAAAGCTCGGGACCACCTTCAGCGCCTTTGGCGTTGCATATGCCTCGTTGACAAACTGTAGCTCTTTTTCGTTCAGAGGATCGGAGCCCATCCCGATACCAAGCGCATAGAGCATCACCTCGCGATCGCTCCATGAGTAGGGAGCGGCTTCGGTCTTGAGATCGAGTACCTTGGGATAGTCGATTGGCATCGGGCCTCTTCCCTTATTTCCGTTCCTCCTTGGCGCCAGGCCAGGAGACGCGGCGGTTCTGTTAAGAATAGGTTCTGCTGGGCTGCGATCTCGCCCTTCTCCTTCCGGAGCTCGTCAATGAGCTTGACGAGCTTCTTGTTGCCGCCGAAGACGATATCCTTTTCTTGGAAGTCGGACATAACTGCAACGTCACGGACGTATCGATAAAGTCGTGCCGGCGTAATAGTTGCGTCGCGCCGCCCCCAGGAGTACTGGCCACACCTCACCGGACCATGGCTGATATGGATCATGTCCTTGATCGGCCGCCAGACCACGCTCTTTGAGCCCGCATAGGCGCAGCCGTCGATCGTCACCACGCCGGGGATGGATTTGAGATTTGACTTTACTCCGCAATCCGACCTCCCTGCCTCATGAACGTTCAGGTGCTTGGCGCGCCGCTTACCGGTCTTTTCCGGATAGACCGTCAGCACCTCCTGGATGAGCTCCTTATTGCGGGCATTGATTCCTTCGATGTTCTTGGTCGTGGCGAAGCTCATGCTGATATCTTTGGAGTTAGCGAGACGGTACTCAGCCAAGAGTTTAGCAATGATCGTGCCAGCCGCGTGCAAGCGCTAAAATCAGTGCGGTTGTAAACACATAGAGTATTCGGCAAGGCCAGCCGGCCTGTGTTGCAAAGCCCACATCGCAAGCTTTTCCAGGGACAGGCCTCGCTTGCGCCCGTTCGATAGAACATAACGACGAACGCGCGTGCCATTGCACCGCTGAAATTGCACGACAAAGCGGTAACCTTGGGCGCGCTTGGCGCGCGCCCGCCGTATGCTGTGTCATCGACTGCCGGATACCGAATGGCTCCAACCGGCCGCACGAGCTGATGCGTTGACGCGCTACGCCGGAGAGCTAACGGCCCCGAAACCTCCATTGCCGCGCCAAGACCACAACGTCGGAGCACGCATGATCGCGAACACGCTCTAGCGCATTGAAAACGCAACCCTGGTCGGGATGATCGCGAAAGATCCAGCCCGCCCGAATCTCGATATCGCTCGCTCGCATTACCAACGCCCCGCTTGTCCTCCTGCGCGCAGGCCCTCGTTCTTCGCCCAAGGAACCACCTCACCCGCCGGCAGAAGCCGCATGCTATGAGGGCCTCACGCATTGGTGCGGCGATGCGACGAAAGCATCCATTATCGCTTGCGGCCGCTGCCGCCCGTTCATGCGAGCAATTCATGGACCGCAATAAGAGCCCGCGCGAGTGCATCAATGTCTGCATGCGTGTTGTAGAGCGCCAATGAAGCACGGCACGTTGCCGGCACACCGAAGCGCTTGATCAGCGGCATCGCGCAATGCGTGCCGGCCCGCACCGCAACCCCCTGACGGTGGATGATCGTTGCGACATCATGGGGACGGGCGCCCGTCAGCTCGAAGGAGATCAGCGGCCCCTTGTCCTTTGGCATGCCGATCAGCCGCAGCGACTTGATTTCACGCAAGCGCTCTTGCGCATAGTCGACGAGATCCTGCTGATGTGCGGCGATACGCGCCTTGTCGATCGAGTTGACATAGTCGATGGCGGCCCCCAGTCCGATCGCCGGGACTACCGACGGCGTGCCGGCCTCGAATTTGTGCGGTGGATCACCATAGCTGACCCAGTCCTCCGCCACCTCCCGTATCATCTCACCACCGCCATTGAAGGGCGGCATCGCAGCAAGTAAGTCATGCGTGCCATAGAGCACACCGATCCCGGTCGGCCCATAGAGCTTATGACCAGTGAAGACGTAGAAATCGCAACCGATGTCCTGCACGTCGACCGGCAGGTGCACGGCGCCCTGCGCGCCATCCACCAGCACCCTGATGCCGCGGGCGTGCGCCAGCTTGACCACGTCCTTGACCGGCACCACAGTGCCAAGCGCGTTCGACATATGCGTGATCGCGACCAGCTTGGTGCGTGGCGTGAGGAGCTTTTCGAGCTCCTCGAGCAGAAAATTTCCGTCATGGTCAACCGGAGCCCATTTGATCACGGCGCCATGGCGCTCTCTGAGCAAATGCCACGGCACGATGTTGGAGTGGTGCTCCATGATCGAGAGCACGATCTCGTCGCCCTTGCCGATATTTGGCTGCCCATACGAGTAGGCTACGAGGTTGATCGCCTCGGTGGCGTTGCGTGTGAAGATAATCTCGTCTGAGCGGCGGGCGTTGACGAACTGCGCCACCTTGGTCCGCGCGCCCTCATAGGCTTCGGTGACGGCATTAGTCAGGTAGGGCAGGCCGCGATGCACATTAGCGTATTCACTTGTATAGACCTGCATGAGGCGGTTGAGTACCGCCCTGGGTTTCTGGGCCGAGGCAGCATTGTCGAGATAGACGAACTGCTTGCCATACACCCGCATGGCAAGCGCCGGAAAATCCTCGCGAACGCGCACCACGTCGTAAGTGTCATTGCGAACGGCCGAATGCGTGCTCATCGCCGCATCTCCAGCCAGCATGCAACCTGCGCGGTCACGAACTCGCGTAGACCAGCGTCTGCGATCTCCTCGATTGCCTCCCCGAGGAATACCTGGAACAACTGCGCATGCGCGTTCTTCTCAGGCAGGCCGCGCGCGCGCAGATAGAACAAGGGGCTCTCGTCGAGCGCCTCTGAAATCTCGGCATGGCCGCAGGTGACATCATCCGCTAAGATTTGCATCCGGCTTGTTATCGGCCTTGGCCTCGTCAGACAGGAGCAGAGACCTCATAATGATGGTGGACTTTGATTTCTGACCGTTGACGATGATGCGTCCCTGGAACACGGAATGACCGAGATCGTCCACCACGGAGCGGAGATTCTCTTCGCTCGTGCAATGCGGCGAGGCATGATCAATCAGCCAGCGAGCTGTCACCGCGCTGGCTGTCTCGAGCATTACCTCCCGGTCAGGCCAGGAATAAGAAACTCAACAGGTTCTTAAGTTCAGTGCGGCGGGATAGTCGATCGGCATCTGAGCCTTTCTAGGTTTAGAAGAGGAGTACGGCCGACCATCAAGCTTAACGGCTTCGTAGAGCGGCGGCGCACGGCACTCGCGCCAAGTTTGTGCGTTTGCTTGCGTGCAGACCTTATCGTTCGGGCAGATTAGCTAACGGACAAGCGGCCGCTCCGTCGGTCGAGAGAACATCTTTCCAATTCTATCGAGAGCCTTGTTGCGGCTGTTTTGAACATACGCGCGGCTATCGCCTCTTGAGTCCAATATCTCTATCTTTCGCGTGTAGTGAGGCATGATGTATTTGACTGTCTTGTCGATAACGCGGAGACGCTGGTTCGACGAGGCATCGCAATTTCTGTTTCTCGGCCCAATGCAACCTGACAATGCGATGCTCTCCTACCAGCCTTGCTTGGAACTGCTCATGATACAATACAGCATCGCCAGAGGATAGGTACCCTACTTGGTGTGGTGGGGGACTATTGGACTCGAGAGTACTAGGAGAGGCGCACTGTTACTTGCCAGGGCTGCGCTGTAGCCAAGTTGTGTGCCTCAAGTTCAGCAAATTCTATCATGGGGTCCGGCCGAGCCATCCTCACGGAGCCGCCGTCGCTCGCTTCCCCCAAGCGCAAGCGTGGTAAGCGAAGGCGGCGGAGAGGGGTGGCCCATCCCCTTGGTAGGCCTGAGCATCGTCAGGCTGCCTGGCGTAACTTCGATACTCTGAAGCAGACACCCACCTGTGGTTCACAAGCAATCATGCTGCGGGAACGGTCAGCCCGTTGCATACACGCGAACTGATTGCTGATCGCTTGTCACTTGCGCGCTTCCCAGCGCTTGTTCATGCGCGACCAACGACGCAACCGTCTTGACGCACTTGTTCGTCAAACACCGGCCAGCGGACGCGCCCGGTACTGAGGTTCAAGGGAAAGGACATCTTCGTCCTTGCCATTACGGCGCACCCGCGCTCCAATGTATGCTCGCGGGTTTTGGCAATTCTTCCTCGGCCCCCACATCTGCTGCTTGGTTTTTTCGGAAGAGTTGTTCGCGAGGTTCCATTGATCGATCGTCTTGCCCACGACATCCATGAGCGCGAGCACAAATAAGGGGTTTGGCGCCGGATCGGCCGGAAGGCCGCATCCCCAGGCTTTGTTCAGGTCATCGATCGGATTGAGGCCGAGTGACGCAGGCAAGTGAATACGCCGAGTCGTTAGGACATTGGATTGTTGACGATCAGTGCCGATCGCGTTCACCGGCAGCTGAGCAACGTTGAAATAGTGGCGTCCGCCGATCTCCACCCAATTCTTCTCACCCTTCGCAGAGCGATCTGGGTTCTCCGGCTTCCAGAACGAGTCTTCCGGCCACTTTGCGTCGAATGCCGGATCGTTGACCGGCCCTCGGTGGCATTCAAAGCAGTGTGAGCGATAAAGATCGCGACCTTTCTCAACGAGCTTTTCGTCGATGGCCCACCGGGTCGCCTGGAAACCTGTCCTGCGCATCCTTCCATCGTGGCGCGACAAGCCCGTTGAATTGCCTGCCGCTTGCCTCGCCCGGGGAAAATGGATCGGTGCCGCGCAAAAGCTCCTCGAAACGCGCAATGTCCGATAGATGGATGGATGATTCAAATAGCGGCCGTCCCGGCGCGGGTGCCCTCATATTAATTTTCGCGCTGACGCCGAGCGCTTCGCCCGAATTGCGAACAAGCTCGTTGAGAACAGAGGCGTCATACTGCGCCCAAAGGAAGTACGGCGTGTCCCAGATTGGCGGAAAACTCACAGGAGCGTCGTTGCGTGCGAAGTTGCCCTTGAGGTGCGGATCTGGGAGTTCTCCGGTCGCTGGATCGAGAAAATTTGTGTAGAAGACCTGGTTGCCGATCCGGTTCAAGGCATCAAACCGACCGAGACCCTCGTCGAGGTTCGTCACGCCTTGCCTCGTCAAAAGGCCGTCGTTTGCGGCCTTTTGCTTCTTGATGTTTTGAAGTGCGCGCTCCAGATCACCTCGAAGCTTCTTGCGGTCGACGCTTCGACCTTCAATGCTTTCCAGCCGGTCGGCGAAGCGCTCAAACCGCCACGGCAACATCAGCGTATATCCGATCGATAACCCAATGACCCGCTCAACCTCGCCAAGATCGACCATCGCCGGCCCACCATCATAGCGAATGCTGACATTCTTGTACTCGAGATGACCTGTATGACAGGCGGCGCAGGTTAGTCCAATCTGATCTTCGTAAAACTCTCCCGTTGTCGGGTTGACGCCCCCCTTTATCGCGAACCCCACAGGCAAACCATTTGCATTGTCAGGCATGCTCGCTGTCCAAGTGGAGCTAACGCCCTTGGCATCCTCCTGGTAGCCGTACGCAGGTGAGCTAGCGTCAAAGTCCTTTGAGCTCGGACTTGGGATAAAACCAAGGCGTCGCAGGTACTCGTTGTCCGTCAGGCTCGTGTAACGGACCGACAACTCAGGACGCTCTAGAGCCAGGAACCATCGATAGGGCACAGGAATAGTCGCCGTGCCTTGGGACGTGTGGTGGAACCAGTAACGCTGCCGCGCACTCCAGTTCTGCGGCAGCCAGTATGCGCTATCGATCTTCGATGGCGCGGGCAGCGTCGCGGGCAGCAATTGGGCAACCAGGTTTGCGTCATTCTTGATCTTGAGCGCCGCATCGCGAAGCTTCTCCGGTACGAAACACGCCATCCCTATTGACGCCGCCACGACGAACATAATCGCGAACAAGAGACAGACGACATGAGGCCGCCGCCTCACCACGCCACCGACCCAAGAGCTGAACGAACGTGCCCCCATCCCAAACTCTCCTTAATTTCAAATTGCGCCTGCCGCCGCGCGAGCGCGCCAGCCAGCAATGGCGCTTATTACTTGTTCAGCAATTAGCTATTGATGAAGGTGACGACGTCAGCGGTCTCGGCTGCCGCCCGTCGCGTTATGGTCGCGGCCGCTGGGCCACCATGCAAGAACGAGGGGAATCAACCGAAATTGCGAACATTCCAGTCTTCTTTCGGTAGAACAGCTCGGTTCACGCCCGACACCGCGAAGCCTTGCACTTTCCTGGCGAGTGGCTGCGCCGTTTCGGTGTGACAGCTCACGCAGTCCGTATTGAAGAAATGGCTCTTCTTCGTATCCGCAATGACATTGACGATCTCGAGTACGCGGCTATTGGGGACGTTGGCATCGATGAAATCGGCTGTCGAAACACCCTTACGATTGGCAAAGGGCAAGGGAGGATTCTGCAGCGCCGCGTGGCGACACGTCGTTGGATTCTGATTATTCGTGGCAGGCCGCGGGACCACGTGCGTCCCGCCGACGATGCTGAACATCTGCGCGGCATGAAGGCCATCGAGCGTCGGACCAGGCACCGGTATCAAACCGGCCTGCGGGACCCTCAGCATCGAGACGAAAACCCAGGGTTCGGGCGGTGAAATCCCCATGACAGCCATGGTGTTGAGGCGCTGCGGCGAGAGATGCTTTTCCAGCAAAGATTTGACCGCATCACGAAACGGTTTTGCGGATGCACCGACAAGGCCCGGGTGCACGTTCATGTCACCGGCAGTCGAGACCTTGACATTGCCGAACTTTCCCGCCGCAAGTTGATCACGCAAAGATGCGACGTCATGAACGATTGCCTTGAAGGCTTGATCGTCAGGTTTAAATCGCGGGAATGGCGCACATCCGCATGCTCGTCGCCGAGCGTGCCGGCGAACTCGCGCTGTGGAACGACACCTGTCCGAGACGCGCTACGTTTGCGAGATCGGCTTGGATGCAGGCCCGCGCTTCTACAAGTTCTTCGAGGAACAGAAGCTTGTTTTTCGTACAATCCTCGAGCGCTGCGCGGATGCAGGAGGAAAGATTCTCAGCGGCCACAGCGTGAGGAGCGCGCCGACAGTATTGGACATGATAGAGAAACATCTGCCCCAACACCGCGGCATCGTCGTTCTTCACTGGTTCACTGGCAGTAAGCGCGATATGCAGCGCGCGGCCGCCCTGGGATGCTATTTTTCTGTCAACGCCGAGATGACCCGCTCGTACCGCGGTCGCATCCTAGTCACCGAGATGCCGTTGGATCGCATCCTCACCGAAACGGACGGCCCTTTCACTCAAATGCAAGGAAGGCCGGCAGAGCCAGCAGACGTTCGACTGACGGTCGCATCTATCGCCGATGTCTGAAAGATGGCAACCAGCACGGTCTCGGATTCCGTTCGCAAGAACCTGCAGGCGCTCCTGAAGGCCTAAGCTCCGCTCTCACTCAGGTTCCTTCGGTGGTGCATGACTTGGAATGCGATCCGGATGGTGGTCGAGCGTGCGCAGTCGCTCGACGAATTTCTTCAAACCTGCCCGACCGTCCAGATCGGCGACATATTCGTCCCAGGAGGGTAAACTCTTCGTGAGATTCGACGCCGCCTCACGCGTTGCCGCCTCGATTAATTCCGGTGCTTCGTCGAACAAACCGACGAGAAACTCGTCCGGTAGCAACACGCGAACACCGAGCTTGGCGTGTCATTCGGCCTGCAATATTGGCTCTGACTCACTTTTGATGCAGTTTGGGGGATGTCTGGCGCTTTGATTGGGGAGAATCAGCGCCATGCAGCAAGCACTCCAGCGCTCCAGTCTGGTGCCGCGTGGGTTTGTTGTAGAGAGTGCGTACTACGAAGGCGATAAGGCCGTTATTGTGGTCCGGGCGTCTGGAGGCGTTGGTCTGTGTCCGTCGTGCGGAACGGTTTCCCGACGCGTCCATAGCCGGTATCGACGACGCGTGACCGATCTGCCGCTTTCGGGGCGGATCGTGCAGCTCCTGGTGATCGCTCGCCGCTTCCGCTGCGATGCCGTCCTCTGCGGGCGCCAAATCTTCACTGAGCGCTTCGCCGAAGGGGTCCCTCGGCGCGACGCACGGCGAGGCTGGACTCTATCGTCCATCACCTCGGTCTGGCGCTTGGCGGTCGACCGGCAGCAGACTTCGCAAGACGGCTGGTGCTGCCGGTGAGTAAAGACACGCTCCTACGCGTGGTCCGACGCCGTAGCCGTCCGCTGGCTGACCCGCTCAAGGTTATCGGCATTGATGATTGGGCGTGGCGGCGCAATCACCGGTACGCCAGCATCATCTGCGACCTGGAAAGGCGCTGGATCGTCACGCTGTTGCCGGATCGGGAGCCCGCAACCGCCCAGGCCTGGCTGGCCGCTCATCCCACAATCGCGATCATCGCCCGTGACCGTGGTGGGGGCTATGGCCAAGCTGCGGCAAAGGCTTTGCCGCACGCGGTACAGGTTGCGGATCGTTGGCACCTGATGGAGAACGCCAGTCGGGCCTTCCTCGATGCGGTCCGCAAATCGATGCGACAGATACGTACTGTCATCGGTGCGACCACGATCGATCCCAAGCTGCTAACAGCCGCCGAACGCCTCCAGTATGAGGGTTATCTGCGCCGCGAGGAGGCCAATGCGGCCATCCTGGCTCTGTCGAAGAACGGCATACCTATCAAGCAGATCGTGCGCCAAACTGGCCATAGCAGGAAGCTGGTACGGCAGGTGATCCGCGGCGAACGTAATGATGTTTTCCGGGCCCGGCAGAGTTCGCTCGATCAGCACCTGCCGTGACTCGACGATCAGTGGGCAGCTGGCTGCCGAAACGGCGCTGAGCTCTGGCGTCGCCTAACGGCGGGTGGCTTCCGAGGCTCGCTCCGCGTCATCAGCGAATGGGCGACGCGCAGACGACGGGCTGAAAAGGCCGACGCACAGAACCTTCAGCGGATTCCGTCGGCCAGAACGATTGCGCGCCTCATGACAATCGGGCGGGATTTGCTCACGAAAGCGGAGACCATCACGGTGGCGGCGATCGAAACTGGCGTACCGAACCTGGTCGAGGCGCGCGAAATTATCGCCGAATTCCACTTGATGATCCGGCGCAAGGCCGAGGCGGGCCTCACCCTGTGGATCGACCGGGCTCGCGCTAGTCTTGTCTCCTCGTTCGCGAGCGGCGTCGTGAAGGATGAAGCGGCGGTTCGAGCGGCAATCACGTCGCCCTGGTCGAACGGACAAACCGAAGGACAGATCACTCGCCTCAAGCTCGTCAGACGTCAAATGTACGGTCGCGGCAAAATCGATTTGCTGCAGGCCAGACTGATAGGTGCTGAATGAGTAAGCTGCACCAAAATTGCGTCAGAGCCCAATATTGACCCCCCGTATTGCCGCATCTGCGAATGTTACCGTGATGGCGCCATTGCCGATGACGATCCGATGTCGATTAATCGGTCGCGCCAAATGGCTTTCCCGGCTTGCTCGACGAGAGGGGCTGTGGTCGGGTCGGGCCCTACATAGCCCGAGCCGTCCACAACCCCGGGCAATGGGGCAGCGGTCGCGGCGTCGTCGAGCGGGCCCTGGGCGACCAACTGTTCGGCAGCTCTCCGTCTGAGCGCCCTCAGCAGACGTTGCACAATCGAATGCTGTCTCTTTCCGAACTCCTCGGGGTATTTCTCTCGCAGCCGGCCGACAATTGCGAGCGCCGTCAGCTGCGGCTGCTCTGCGAGCCACGCTTCGATCGCGGCAATATGCGGGTCGAGCTTGGACGGCATGCGAACTCTGGTCTTATAGGGCCGACGAGTTCGCCGGTG
>Ga0099823_1003775_pt1 | contig 14550 bp, 5 predicted proteins | sample CowpearedBW_FD_76831 | JGI IMG/M metagenome (GOLD analysis project Ga0099823, IMG submission 76831) | Root nodule microbial communities of legume samples collected from California, USA - Cow pea red BW | ecosystem: Host-associated > Plants > Roots > Nodule | place: USA: California | collected...
CACCCTTTCCTTTTTCCTTTTTTTTCCTCCCAAAAACACTCTTATCAAAAAGTAGTTTTGGAACATACTAAAAAAAATTGTGATCTTCTGATTTTTAGTTTTTAAATTTTGAATTTCCAATTAATATTCCAAAAGCTGATTCTCATAGTGTATTGACAGTATTCACATTTCAGAATTTATTTAAGCTATAATTAACGTTTTCGTAAGTTCCAAAACTAATTTCTATTATAAAATAAGTTTTTAATAATTTCAAAATAATTGTCTAAATAAAGTGTTTCCAAAATTTATTTACTTGGATTAGACAATTAATTATTTGCCAAATAAATAAATCAAGAGATAAAATTATTCGTCAAATGCAAAATGAAAATAAAATACAACTCATTTATATAACAAAAATTATAAAGAAAAAAAAAAAAGTCATTTACGAGTACAGGTAGCCTGAATATGAGTAGGCCAGGCCGAATATTGAATGTGTCTCGGGTGGTGATCCACACATTAATTTCCTTAGTATTCGTTCTCTCGTTTTTTTTTTAACTAAAATAATATATAATTATTATTTAAATTTTGTTTTGTTAAATTATGTAACTTTTTTATATTATCAAATTTTGTATTTTGAGATAATCTTTATAAATAGTTTGAATTTTAAGATTTACATATAATAATGTGGATAATTTATTTATTAAAATATAGCAGAAACGTAAATACATATTAGTTTTGGTAATAGTTTCTGTCGATTTATAAATTGTTGAAATTATACGAAATCTTTTATCTGATTATGTATATATAATGTATAAATTTATTTAAAATTTGAACTTATTTTAATAATATAATTTATAATTCTTATTATATTAAATATTTTGAATAAATTATATAGTGATATAAAAAAAATCATAAAATCACTATTTAAATCCATATTTGTTAATTTGAATCTTAAAATAAATAATCTATCTCTTAACTTTTACTCAAATTGAAATAAAATTAAAAAATATTTAATGAAAAAAAGTAATAGTCTTTATAAATTCTAGTATCATGTTTTTAATGCCTTCTATGCATAACCATCAGAATGATAATCAGTCAGCATATACCTATCACACTCTTTGATATTGGACTTATTGACCAAATTAACATTGGGCCTAACACCACACAACCTCCTTAGTCTTAGCATCGCAAAGTGTAAGACTAAAAGTTCTTTAGGCCAAATCTAAAAATCTAATCACTGACCCAATCGACATTGGACTTATTGATCTAATTGATATTGGGCCTAACACCACACAATCCCTTTAACCTTAGCATCACATAGCGTAAAGCTAAAAATTATTTAGGTAAACTATCCATCCGCCTTTAAGCGCCTTAAGATGTCGCCCATTTTTTTGTTTGGTGCCTTAAAAAGTCACCAATAGATAATGTCTTGAAAGTTCATCCTCAAATTCCTTAAGAGGTCACTCAATTTTCTTCAGGTGTCTTGAATGATCATTAATGGAGAACATCTTGAAAAGTCATCCTCAGGTGCCTTAAGAGATCGTCTAATTTCTTTTAGGTGTCTTGTCGACAATATTCTCCTTTTTGCTTTATAGCATGTTAACATAGGTTCAACGTCTATTATAAAACGTTGTTGATATTGAAAAAACAATGCCACCTTTAGTATCTAGGCCCTTATCTTAAATATATGCCTTGGTTTACTAAAAGGTTATTTTGTATTGTATAAACAAATCACTTAATTTGGGTGCCTTGATAGAATTCTTTAAAATATTATTTTCTTTAGATGCTTTTGAAAGAATATTTTTTATGGAACACCTTGAAAGGTCTCTCAGACACCTTCAAATTGCCCAAATTTGTTTGATGGAATGCGTTGAAAGGTTATTCTCGAGCACCATCATACTTCTATCTTTCCTTCATCTCAAATCCACTTCCAAAAACAAACACAAGTTTACCAAATAGTTATTTGAATTAGTGTTTAAGTTGGCATTGTAAGGACATCAAAATTATTTCTCAATCAATGTTACTTAGAGTTTTCTTAATCGATACCAACAAGGCTTTTTTTTTTTACATATCTCAACTAAGTTTTTTTGCTGTTCTTAACATCTTTTATGGTTATTTTTTGTTTGATATTTGTATTTTTATTGACATCATTAATGTTTTTTTCCAAAGTTGTTCGTAACTTTTTTTCCTAATAGTTAATGATGGAAAACTTTCAAAACTATGATTAAGATTGTTTTGCTTAATTCAGTTGGGAGAACTTTTTTTTAGCAAAGATCACATTGAAGACCGTATTTAGAACTATATAATTATCATAACTAAATTCACAATTTATTTATTTTCCAACATGTCTTCAAATATGGTACTATTTTTTATAATTACTTTCAAGGCCTTCTTTATTCTTTTTTGAAAGGTGGGTTTTGTGTTTCGTACATGCAAGTTTTTGTTACCTGAACATAATAGTTATCATAGAATTTTACATATAAATTTTTACAAGTAATTGGCAAGGAAGCATTTAACATACATTGTCATGTGTATAAAAGTACTAATATATTTAAAGCACGATAATTTTCCCCTTTATTTTATAATGAAGATTAATTTAAATACCTGATGAGTTACAATTAATTATGCTCATTTTTACAACGAAAAAATTCTAACTAGTTGTTTATGAGAAAAGAAATGTCTTATGTTATGAATTGAAGTATAAACATAAAAAATAAAAAGATTCGATGGGTTTAGGACGTAATGTGGATTCACTATTATTGCACGCTAAAAAGAATGATAAAAAAAAAATAGAAGAACTTTAGTATAAACATACGTTGGGGTCAGATTACGCAACTTTGCTGTTTCATACATTTTGCTGTTACGTATTTGTTTGGTAAGCTTGAATTCATGAATGAGTGAGAAAAAATGATTGCTGAAATAATTGAAAAATGACAAAAATATATATATATATATATTTATACACATTTTCATATATTTTAAGTGGCAAAAATAGTCCAAAACAGTGTCACTATGAAGATTACAAGGCAACAAAAGTAGAAACCAAAAGCTATCTAATTTGACCGTCAAACACAGAGAGTTCACAATCAACGAACAAGTCCACCGTTGAGACACAAAACACAACGATGTGAAAGAGTTCAGTAAGTACGTGAACTGCAGTTTCCCCGGTAACCACCCAGAATCAAAAACATACCATCATTTACAATTTTTTCTTTTTTTTCCTTTTACGTATCATGTTCAAACTACCACGGAAATCACTACAGAAAACAAGATTAACAAGCAAAAAACCACTCTCTCCAAAAGCGCCATCATAAAAATTACAAAGCCAGAAGCGAACATAAGGGAAAAAATAACCAAAACAAAGTGGAAGGCAAAGTATATGAACACAAAATCTAATAATAAGGTAAGAAAGGGCATGGTGATGGATGGTATATGAATAGTATTGCATCATGGATGAACCCTATTGAGATGCGACAGCTACAAGGCAACAAGGGTTTCGCCTTTGGTACTTCTAACTTGAGACCCAGAAGGCGTAGCTGCAACTTGTTTCTTTGATGCCACACCACACTTATTATTATCCTTTCGCTCATCCTGCTTCATCTGTTTTTCTCGGCATTCTGAACTGCAGAAAGCACTGTCACCTCTGCAATTTTCATTTTCAAGTTTTCAACTCATATACAACCATAAAAATTTCATACATAGCAACAGAACAGAAGAGAAATTACCTACCTGTACATGTAGATGTCACGAGCAGGAACTAAACGGCGTTTGCAGAGAAAGCAAACACGCAAAAACTCAGGGGTGTGTGCGGAATCTTCCGAATGCCTTCTATGGTTTCTGGGTGAAACTAAGGCCCAAACCCTGCTCTGATCTAAGCCGTTCGACCCAACTGGCGGTGGGTGCTTCGTCCATGGGTCCGGCCCAAGTCCTCCCTTGACGGGGTTGTTCTGAACATCCTCGTCCAAGGTTGTGTTGAGATCGAAGGTTATCTCTGACATGCTGGTAGTTCTCTTCATTGGAGGACGAGGTCTCTTCCCTAACAACATCTTATAATAATAATAATAATAATTATTACTATAATTTATTTTGTTGTGTGGGTTTTGTGTAACTGAGTGGAAGAAGGGGGAGAGAAGTAAGAAAGGGTATGGGAGCAGGTTTCAAGTAGGTGGAGAGGAAAACGGCGAGGCTTGGGAGATGAGATGAATAAAACAAGAACCTAAAACCGAGGAGTGAATCTGGGCCGTTGATGATGCCTGTGATGTTCATCATTAACGAGAAATGAAATCTCACGTCAACCTTTCCTTTTCAGTTCCCATCATTTTATTTTATTATTGAAGTTGTGTTATTAACAATTTTTCCCTTTTTTTAAATGCAAATTGTAATGGGAACTTAGGATACTTTCGAGTCTCCCCAAAAAAAAAAAAATCACTTAGGAGGAGTTTCATTGGCCACTCAAATTTCACATCATTGTAGGAAAGATTGGGATCCACTGCATTTAGTGGTAAATCCGTACCTACTAAATCTCAGTTATACCCTTCATTTTCCCCTGAATTACAATTTTATCTCCTTCACAATCAAACTGTTCCCAATCACATTAATTACCTCTAACTTCATTGAAATTTTAAATGTTTCTTGAGGTCATTATTGAAATTTCGTATCAAACTTACGCTTCTTTTTATTCTGTGCGGAGGAGTATTTCTTGTTTATTGAATTTGTGGAGGGTAAAACTTTCGTTCAAGATGTTCCACTCATAACGTTAGTTTGTTACAACTCAAACTTGTTATGGTTTACTCCTAGATTAAAAAAAAAAAAACAAGTTATCCAACAAAAGAAATAACCAGGTAATGAATATTTAAACTTTAAGTAACATATTTAATATAATTATTTTCATGTTACTCTAATTTACTTTACTAATATGTTGTTTTCTGCAAATAAAACTAAGTTTAAATCTCCTAAGTAAATCTTGATTTAAGGAAAAATAAAGCAATAAAAAAATTAAAACTTTTATAAAAGAAACTTTTTTATACCCTTTCCTAGTATGGTAGTGTTGTGATGTTGCTAAAATTTGCTGTCAAAGCCATTATAGATCATTGTGAAATTCTTGAGCTTACATTGTAGAAAAGACACTAAGGAAGAGTGTGTCTGCATTTTTTTTGTTCTGTATTCTATTTGCATAGAGTTGAGTGAGACATGTCAAGGTATCAAAAGTGGAGAATCTAATTGGTGCGTGATTTGTTTGGGTGATGGATCCAAAAACAGTAAAATGAGGCATCTTTAGTTGCAACCATTAATTTTAGGGTGAAAATATCAAAGATTACTTTGGGAGCTGAATGTAGATAATAATGGAGAATCAACTCATGTGAGATCAATCAATGGCTTAAGTTTGAGTTTTGGATGAGTATTGTTGTTAAATGCTTTGAGGGATAGTTTTATTATTTATAATGGTCCTACTCGAATCTCGCCAACTCGCCCCCAATTAAGGATATTTGTGCTTTCTATAACTTTCTTGTTTCATAAGTTTTTTCTTTTTTTCATTTTACTTTGTACAATGGTGGTATTGGATCGATGAAAAATAATACATTTTAAAAAATTAAAAATATCTACAATGAAATGAATGACAGAATTTTTAACATAATTTTATTATTTTATTTTATAAGAAAACTTTTAAATAATAATTGATTTTAGTGATTAAAGATTGTTATTTATTATATTAACTAATTTATTTATTATATTCACCAATTTAGGTTACAAAATAAAATATTATTGATTATTAAAATAGTTATTATTATAAATAAAAAAATATAATTGATCGTTAAATTGATTAATTTAAAAATTAATTTCTTTTGTAGTAAAACGTTGGTACCTAATATTTAGTGACCAATTTATAAACTAATTTTTTATGATAACTAAAACTGTGGTAGTTAAATTTTATAAAAAAATTATAACTTTTTGTTTATAATTGTGACTATTTTAATAACCATTTTTTTATTTTATAAATTGTTATCTAAATTGGTCATTATAGTGATTAACATTTTTTTTACTAAAATTAGTTATTAATGAAAAATTTTCTTGTAATATCAGACAACAATTGTGATTTTTTTTTCGATTTTTTAGTGTTCATGTTATATTATTATTTGAATGTTTTTACATTATTGTTTGATGGCTTTTACTTTTTTTTATTATTAGGGTAATTATCAAGGTAAAGAGATATTGATGTTTTCAATTCTTTGTTTTTCATCATGTCCCTGTAGTTGATATGGATTAAGTTTAGGATGAATTGTTACCATAATGATGATCATTGATTCATGCATATATCCATCAAAGTGGATGAAAAAAGTTACACATTAAAAGACGTTATCACTTGATATATTACTCAATGGTGGATCTAAGATCTTAGTCAGTGAGAAAAATTAAAAATTATTTGGATATCAATTCAACAACGTTTTAAAATAAAAGTAAAATATTTGAAAAAGCACAATTAGGGAGAGCAAATAAATAAGACGAGGGAGAACAAATAAATATTTTTCAAATATTTGATAATAATTTTAAGAAAACAAAAAATTATACTTACTGATTTTCATATACACGTAAATCCACCACGGCTAATAAAATGATTTTGTATATCATCATTTTACATTATTTCCTTGAAAAGTCTAGCATGGGACATGGAAATAATGGGACATGAAAATAATGTATACTTTTTTTTGAAGAAACTCAAAATTATTCTCTTTTATTTTCCTTTATTCTTTTAAGTGTAGAAAGTGTAGGTCGGTGACATGAAAATCATAATAAAAAATGATTTCTAGTTATAATATAAGTGGTTCGTCTGTTATATCCTTCGTCTATAAATAAAGAAACTCATGATAATAAACAACTCTTTCAAATACTCTTACACTTCGAACTCAAAAAAAAACAAACAAAATACGTGAAACAATGAACACATTTAATATTGACATGAAGGTATGGATCTATTGTGATTATAAATGATTGTTAAAATATTTTCTACATTAGCTATTCTAAAAATCGATTTAGAAAAATATTTTATGAAATTGTTCCTTATAATTAATGTTGAAGTTTTTTAATATTTTTTAAAATTATATTACACTTACAACAACATCACGTATGTTTTGATAAAGGTTGAGTCTAACTTTCTACATTCCAATATAATTGTTTAAAAGGTTGACACATTTGTAAACCTTAGATTCTAAATTTAACTTTCTATATTAGTTTACTATAAAATAAAGGGTTAAATATGTTTTTTGTCTCTCAAGTTCAAGTAAATTTTAGAATTAGTCAATCTTCAAAAATTTTGACCAATTTATCTTTAAAAACATGTGGATTTAGTCCTTTTAATCAAATTTTGTTAAATTTATTTGACGTTTCAAGCACATTTCATGATAATATTTAAATTATTTATCCTATTTGACACATTTTCACTTTAATGTTAACTGAAATTTTATTACAAAACACATTTGAAACGTCAAATAACTTAACAAAATTTAGTTAAAAAAACTAAGTCTATGCATACATAGGACTAAATTATGCCAAAGTTTCGTAGATGAACTAATTTCAATTTCACCGAAAGTTAAAGGACATAAAATATTTTTAACCCTAAAATCAATGTAAAAAAAGGTATTATTTAACATTCACCGTGTTCTTTAAAAACATTATTCACAAACAATACAACATCCTTAATTTCTACTTTTCACTCTCAAACAATTAGAATTCCTCTCATTGTTTCCTCGTTCTCTTTATTCCAACCCTTCCTTAAATTGTTTCAGGCTCGTTGTTCTTGTAATTGTGGAACTACTTGTTCCCTGTCATGTTGTTAATTACTTATTTTCTCGTTCATTATCATTTAATTTACTCGTGTTATATTATTTATTCTCTGTTACTGTGTTAGGTCTTTATAAGTGAGCGCGTGTTTGGTTCTCTTTGGTGTATATGTGTTAGTGTGTTTGTCATTGTTAGTTTGTTTTAAATGTGAAAAAAAAGGCACATGCTAGGTTGGTCATTTTACTTACTACAAAAAAAAGACTACTCAACCAATAAATTTTAGCTAAATAATTGTAAACAAGAAAAATTGTAGAAATGACTCAACCAAGACAGTGAAAAAAAAAATGAATTCGAACAATCAAGAAAATCAAAATTTTGTGATAAAATAAGATGTTTAAGTAAAGAGAAGGGATAATGTATGTAAACTATTATTAATTTCGATTCGATTATTAAACGATGTGTAATTATTGAATATATTAGAAAAACAACGTAATAAGGACGTGTTATTGTTTAATTAGGCTTTCTTACAGACTTATATCTTTCGTGAAAAAAATTTGAGGAACATTCTTTTTCATAGTTTAACTTGCTGTTAAATCCGTAATACACCCCGAGGAATGAGTGGTATATTGCTGATCTTTTTCCCATTGATTTTTGGCTCGAGTGTGAAGGAAAATGTTTTTATAAATTTTAATTGAAGTTAAATATAGAATAAATCTCGTAACCTACAAAATATTGATTATGGTTCATCTTGCTCATTGTATTTAAATAGAGTTTTTAATCTTTCTTTTTTCCATAACATTTTTTATATATTTCCTACTCACAACTTTACATCGATTTCATGGATGCCTAATTAATGGATTAAAGATGAACTTTAATAAAAATCTGTAAAGTCCAACTTAATATGTACGGTGTTTGTGCTAAAAAGTATAGTTAAGTGTTGATTTTATTTATTAAATTCTTAAATATTTTTCATATTGTAAAATCTCCCTTTTCTTAATTTTGTTTTTTAATTAGTTTTGTAGTTTTTTTTTTAATGATATATTGTTCTTGACGTGACATTTTTTGTAACATACGTAATGATTCAGTACTAAATTTTTTTTATTATATAAGAATTTTTTTATAAATTTGTTAAAAAAAATCGTAAGAAGAGAATTTTTCCTATTACTTTTTTATAAGGTCTAAATTGGCAGTTATTTCTTTCGTAAGTAATTATTTTTTACAAAATTATAAAATTCGTAAGTATTTCTTACAAAATTTGTTGCAAAAAGTGTTTTATACAAAATATTTTACAAAAAAAATTGACAGCAATTTCCTACAATTTTTTTATAATAAAATTTATAAGTATTCCATACAAAAAAAATTTAAAAAAATTAGCAGGAGATATGAGTTTTTTAGTAGTGATTAATGAGTAATCACTATGTTTATTTGATTTACACAATAATGATTTCATGGTTTTAACATTGGGTGGACAAAAAATTAAAATTTTTTGGCCCGATCAATTTTTCTCCAAATATATTTAAGATTCATTTTATTAAAAGTTCAATCTATTTTATTGGATATGGATTTAATTTGATTTATATTTTATATGTTTTATGGATTATATATCCATTTTCTAAATCTAGATTTTTAAATATGGATAATCCAAAAAATCCAATCTAAAATTTTAATATAAATTTTAGTTGGATTAGGATGAAGGTCGAGATGGACTAGTCATTTGGCCATATTCAGTTGAGTGGGCGTTGCCCAATTTTGGACGTATCGGCGGAGTCGGTCCTGTTCGAAATTTGGTCGTACTTGACCTAATTTAGTCGAGTTGACCTCGATCAAAATTTGGTCCAGTCATACCTAAACAAAATTTGGCCATATTCGACCGAGTCAGTCCTAACCCAAATCTGACCCCATTGGACTGAGTGTGTCTCAGATAAAATTTGTAAAATTTGGCTATATTCGGCCTATTTGTCGAATTCAGTTTGGTCGGGCACGACAAAAATTTTGTCGAGTTGACCTTAAACCAAATTTGACAATATTCAACCAAGTAGATCTCGAATGAAATTCAACCGAATTCAGTCGAGTTGGTTCTGATCAAATTTTTTTATTTTACTTATTATGACAAATGCATCATAATATATCTCAACTTTTTAATATTTTTTTGAACATCTTTGAGAGATTTCACATTTTAATAACGTGTGTGAAAGTTTTTTTCTTTCAAGATTCAATGCTTATTTTTCTTAAAATTCTTCGAGTTGTTATGAAACAAAATCATCTCTTAAAACGAATCGGTATATAAAACAAAAAATGAATAAATATATTTTTTAACCTCAACTGCAATTATATTTGATCTCTATTTAATGTTTTTATCTGAAACTTTATTATAAATTTATATAATTTTATAATGAAACCTTTGTTGATATGACAAAAAAACATTGTCAGATTCACACAACATTGTCACATATTTACATTCGCGTCCATATCTGTATCCCTCTTACTTTGTCATTTTTTTTTCTTCCTTCCTCTCTCATGGTATAATTTTTTCTTACTTTATTTGACAACATTTTTTATACGTGATTTAACGTGAATTATTAATTAATATATATTTAATAAAAAAATTAATGATTCACACTAAATTACGTCATAAAATAAAAGATAAGAATAAAAAAGTAGATCATACTATAATTTTCCGTACATTTATAAGTAAAAATCTATAAATACAAGAAAATATTAATAATTCAAGTAGTTAAATTAGATTGAAAGAACGAGGCTTCTAATTCCGTAATTGCATTCATCTTTGACGTAATTGGTGCTTATGGCTATTAATCTGACTCATGGCATTACGAATTAATGTGAAACACTCAACATAAAACACGAGAACCTCAAGTAACGAACATGTTTTATTTTATTTTTTTAATTTTTTATGTAAATAAACTCATAAACAACGAGATTAGTGGTTGACTAAATGATGATACTCAACCTCAAGGACTTTACACAGTAGAGTAAAATAATGTATAAATTCTAGCAGTCACGAATTTGAGTTTTAATTATATCTTTGAAACAAAATAATTTTACATAATTTGTTAATAACAAAAACAGGGGGATCGATGAAGTTGAATAAAGTCTCGGATCGAAAGATGAACACTGATCCTCTGGTATCCCATATGGCAGAAACTTTAACGACTCATCATTTACTTTTTCCTCATCAACGATTGTCACAATAGTCAATCAATGGTGAAACTTTTGCAGCTAAGCATTTCTTTTCCGTGATTTTTCTTCATAAAAGTAAACATAATCTTATAAATATTTAAGAAAGAATAGAAAATCCTTAAAATATTAAAATAAATAAATTATATAATGTAAACCATTATAATTATAATTATAATACAATGGTTACAAGTTCGAATTTTTATTGCAAAAATACAAATTTAGATTTGAAAAACACATTCTTTCTATAATATGTTTCATTTAATTTTGATGTTGATATTTAGGAACATTACTTGGATTATGAAAATAATGCGACTTTTAACACTACTACAGAGAGGATCCAGGTTCCAGAATGCAAAATTTTCGGCGCGTCACGCGGAATTAACAGATGCACTTTCATTTGGATGAGCGAACAGCTTGTGTTAACTTACCATACATCACATGCCATCACCGACAGCGCCAGCTGCAAACATTATTGGACAATTCATTCACACCGCCTCACCTCACTTCCTTTCCTCTACGCTCCTCTCTCTTTACACCCTTCCCAGTATCTCCATCACAAACCGACAATCTTTTATCGTAATGACGTGGCACGTTTTACTTGCGTCACCACCTTTCTCTATGGTACGCTGCAGCGCAGGTGAACTTTTACCACGCGCTTTGCTTTTGTTTTCTTTATGCCCGTTTCTCCAACTTTACCACACTCACACCACCCCTTTTATTGAAATCTTGAACCCCAATTTGCTCTGTGCTCACTCATTCCTAACCAAAGCCTCTTCTTATTCTCCATTTTTTTCTTCTTGTTCTATCCGTGACGAGCATTATGGCCTCAAGGGCAGTGTTATTGTTGGCTTTGTGTGTGCTGCTTCCGGCGATGGTTGCGGCCATTCGCCCAGCCAAGAACCCTTTATGCGTGAAGGGTCGCGTCTACTGTGACCGTTGCCGTGCTGGTTTTGAGACCTCTGCAACCACCTACATTGCTGGTAACTGCAAACCGTTTTCTTCTCTCTTTTCTTTTTCAAACGCTAGTATTTGTGTCCTATGAACTAAAATCTCAGATCTGTTTCCTAAAGTGAATCCGCGACGTTTTAGTGTAATTTTGAGGTTTTCGGTGGCGTGCTTTTGTTTTCTGACTTCAGTTTCGCCTTCCCACTCTTAGGACCGTTTCGTTTAGGATAATACGGTAGTTTTCATTTCGAATTTCGCAACTGTGGTATCCGATCTGACTGTGTAACAGGTTGTAAACTTACAAATGAGTACTTTGCAAGATCTAGCGACGAGGACGTCGAATTTATTTTCGCCAAGATCATTGTTAGTTAATAGTGTCATGTTAAATTTTTGCACCCGATGTTGCTATGTGTTACTAGGTTACCCTTGTTTGCTTTGCTGTTAATTGTGGCGTGTTTGGGTGGATCTGTTCAAAAATTAATTTAGCACCTTTGATGTTTGTTAAGATTGATTTTGAACCAAAGGGTTTTATGCTTGGTGGTTCAAAAGCAAGTTAGTGGTAACATATTTCACTTCGAAATCTCAAGTAATCTACGATTATTTCTCTTCAAAATCAATTATAGATCTAGAATGAATACTCTAAATATGGATCACACAAGTGAGCATTTACTTAAAATTAGGTATTCTGAGGTGGTATCGAATGATCGATCCAATGAGAATCCAAACATGCACTTAGTAGTTGTTGGAAGATTGTAAGATGTTTTTGTTGGCAGGTGCGGAGGTTATCTTGCAATGCAAGAGCAGGACGAGCAACGAGGTTGTTTACACAAAGAAGGGAAAGACTGATTCCAGTGGAGCATACACAATATACGTGGATGAGGATCATGCAGATCAGATCTGTAATGCTAAGCTTGTAAGCAGTCCCCACCCTGAATGCAGAGAAGTGACCCCTGGCCGTGACGAAGCCCTTGTTATTCTCACCCGCTTCAATGGCATTGCCTCCGACGACAGGTACGCCAATGCCATGGGTTTCATGTCTCAGGATGTTGCTGCTGGCTGTGCTGAGGTCCTCAGGCAATACCAGGAGTTCGACAATGAGAACTGATTAATTAATTAATTAATTGATTGATCTCAGTATATTATCACTATCCACTTTCGTTTTGGGTTTCCTAATGTCTATTTAATTCAATCTTGATGTGGAGTGTTATCTCGACATTTTCATATTATGTTATATATAATATATGTTGAAGGACCCTGCTTAATTATATTATTACATCAAGACCTCTCTTGGACTTTGGGGTGTGTTAGTTTTTCGTTGAAGGTGCTTTTCCTTTAGATTATACTAATAATAGACTTGATTGTGAAATAAATCAACAATTTTTCATATTTATGGCTTGATGGTTAAGCTTTCTTCTGCCCTTTGGTGGCGGTTAAAGGTTCCTGCATTTTTTTTCTTCTTACAATTATTGAGTTTTGGCAAACAATATTGAAGTCACCAATCACTTCGATGGTACAGCTCAAGTGTGATTGAGGACTGGGTTGATTTCGAACGGCATCCGTTTTAATTGGGTTTTGTCTGCTCTAATTGTTTTCCGTTATAATTTCTTAGAATATGATCAACGTCCACTTCAGTTTTTTTCTTTTTACAATCAAATCATTATTAAATATGGTTGAACTTAATAATGGCGTCAATTGTCAACAGTTATATATAAAAACTTCCGTAGAAACTGTCACGGTTAAATTTACTGTTTCTGTACGAGGATTTTGGGTGCAGACAGATTTCTTTGGGGTTTAATCAAATTCATCACCTGATCTAATTCGACTTAGTTGGATTTTTGCATTTTTTTTACAACATTTCTTAGATTTTCATTAGATCTATAGTCTATACATAAAATTACGATTTGAAAACAACTTTTTAAATCTTTTAAAAATGGATTATATCATTCTTAATGTTAGTAACTAATTGGGGCCCAAAGTAAGCGCCTTGTGGTTGAAGCGGCCCAGACACCGAAAACTATGTGGTGCATGGTTATAATACATGCATTAAGTCGTGATTGTGAAAATGATGTACATAAGTTTAATGTGATGGAAAGAGCATTTGGATTAATTGTGAAGTAAGATAACCAAAATGTCAATTTTTCATTAAATTATTAATAAACATTAAATTTATGCACCTATTAACATATAAATATAACATTTGATAACATATTATGTCAAATATATCGTGGAATAAAAACTGTGTGAATATAAATTCATAAAAATTAGTAAAAAAATAATTTAATTCTGACTATTTGTAATTATGGTTTAAATATCACGAAAAGAGGTGACAAACGGGCCAGCCCGATCTGTCAAAAAATGGGCCGGGTCGGGCTGGTCTGTCAAACAGAAACGAGTTAATAATCACAATCTGTCCCGTATAGGACGGGTTAACGGACCGGGTCGAGCTGGCTCGTCTAGTTTTTTTTTTAATTTTTTAATTTGTTTTACTTTTTCAATTTGTTTATATATACATGTAAATTATTATTAAAGTCACATTTAATCAAATAAAATATTATTTTAACTTTTAATTAATTAGTTAACGTTTTTAATTAGATAAATTAAAATAATTATTAAATTTACATATTAAATTATTCAATTATAATTAATAATTTA
>Ga0099823_1003785_pt1 | contig 14535 bp, 7 predicted proteins | sample CowpearedBW_FD_76831 | JGI IMG/M metagenome (GOLD analysis project Ga0099823, IMG submission 76831) | Root nodule microbial communities of legume samples collected from California, USA - Cow pea red BW | ecosystem: Host-associated > Plants > Roots > Nodule | place: USA: California | collected...
AAAAAAAAAAAAAAAAACAATCACGTACTAACACGTGACATTTAGATAACTATGTTAGTGTACTATTAACATAAATGACCTAATTGCAACTAATTTTTCAAAATAAAAATCTAATTGAGACAAAAAGACGAAGGAAATCAACTTGAAATTTCCGTTAAAAAAATGAGGACTAATGAAACGATTTATCCTATAATCATTGTTAAGTAACCTTTTAAGAGTAACGTTATTTTGAAAACTTTTTAATAAAATTGCCACAAGTTTCATTTGTTTTTCTCTAATTTTTTGGTATTTGTAACATTAAGGTACTTATTACTGCTACTTCCGATTTTCTTTTCTTTTTTAAAATTTTCGAGACATTTCCCACTACTATGAATATTGGAATCTTCATCATGTTTGATTGGTTTACATAAAGAAAAAATGAATGCTTATATCTAATTTTATGGATTCATAATTTTGTGTAGCTCCCAAAATTTGAAAAGTTCCCTTGATAATTTCATTAATTATTCATTCTTGTTAAACATTTTTAGCATATGTTCTCAACACATCTCATCTCACTAGGAAGGAATCACATAAGATGAATAGTCAAAACTTAAAAGACAATTAAAAAAAAAAGAAGAGAAAAGCATTAGAGTTTATTATACTTTAAAATTCAAATTAAAAGTTGTCACTTAAATTATTTAACTTGTATTTCATAATACTACTCTAACTCACACATTTTTTCACCTTTATAAGTTAATCACTTCTACTAAATTAAAACTTTTAACGGTTAGGATCGAGCGCTTACCACTAGGCCAAAAATTATACCCATTAGTCAGGGCGCAACTCCTTTTACTTAGCTCATTAGTCAATGTGCAACTTTTTTTACTTAAGACTGTAACATTCCTCAAACGCCATGATTCAATTAGACTCAGTCCACTTGGATTCACAGGACAATTGATGTCACATGCAACAATCTCCTCCTCAATCATTGTCCTACTAGGAATCTCACTTGAATTGTGACTTGACCCACTAACATTTGTCATCGGACAATTGTACAATCCACGACATTAACTCATATTTAAATAGGTACAAAACTATTTACAAAAGATATCCAAGTACAATTTACATGTAATGGCATGTGTTCATAATTTTGTAACTCTGAACTTTTCTTTTCATAATAACTTCATTGAGTATTCACTATTTTAAACATTTTTAGCTTTTTTTTCATATTTCATTTTTATGTCTTCGTAATTTTATACTTCCAATATTTTTTTAATATTTTAATTAGTTTTTCATTATCTTTAAATATTGTTAGCATCTCTTTTCTATATTTAATTTGGCAATTCGATCGTAATTCACACATTTTTTCACCTTTATATTAAAACTTTTAACTTATATTCAAATCGTAACATCTCATCTTAGCATATTACAACAAATAAAACAGGACACTTCATCATGATATTCAAAACAGGTAATTCAACGTGTATAAAATATATTAATATATTAATATAGTCTTATAAAAGAAAAAAAATATAGGACTATAAAAGTATATCATATATACACTCGAACTAAACCAACAAACTCTATAAAAAAATTGACCAAAACTAAAATTCTTTAACATTTCACTACTTTGACTGATAGTTCATTATCTTCTAATGTGCTTTCATCCAATAGGTGATTATCACAAACAAATAAATAAATAACTACACAAAAAACACAAAAGGGTAAATTAGTGTACAAAATAGTTGTCCTATACCATTAAAGCATATTAACCATTAATAAGCATGATTAACCAACTTCACATATTTTGAGGAAAATAGATACCTAAAGAATAATTAAACATTAGTATAATTAGTAATTAATTTTATATATAACTCCATATGTTGATCGGAAGATATTCAGACACATAATTTTTAAATATATTTTTAAATATTCATAACTATCATCAATTTTATAACATGGAAAATTCATCATCATTTGATTATTATGAAAACAAAGGATATCCTGTATTCTTTCAACAACACAATATTTTGATTAAGTTAGTTTAATATGTTGGTTAAATTAAAATAATATAAGTTAAAATTCAAAATAGTTAAATATATTTTTAATATTTAAATTTTAACTAAAATTGAGATTCGTTTCAATTTCAAATGTGTATTCATTTAAAAATAATTAAATATAATTTTCTTAATACAACTTTTTTATATTTTTTTATGAGTAAATGTTATGTCTGATTTGTTTATGACATGTAAAAAAATAATGTGTTTTTTTCTTTAATGTCAATTAAAAAATGTGTTATTATATAAATTTATAATCAAAGTATAATAAAACAATAAGACAAAAGTGAAATAAGTACATGAACTGTACAATTTTACACAAATAAAATTATATGACACTTTATTAATTTACACCAATGTCAATGAAAGAATGTGATAAAGTTTTAAAAAATAAATAAAAGAAAAAATATTGAAGTTTGTATTCTTATAAAAATGAGGTATATCTTGTAAAATATTTTAGAGTACTTCAAATATCACATCTTCAAATAATATCCATCCTCAAACTCTAAGTATTTGAATTTCACAAGAGAAATGTGCTTGCAGGATACACCTTGGTGCTAAAGTCGATCTGAATCTGATGTGTCAGAATATAATAAATGTTAACGTAAATACGTTAGTAATGTACGTTGTAAAACGTGTCAAAGGATAATAAATATTAACATAAATACGTCATTAATGTATTTTGTAAAACGTGTTACTTGTGTTACTTGTACTATTGTTCATGGACCTTACCTATGTGGACTTTGATTTAAGACACTAATTAAATGATAGTTTTGAATTATTGTGATTAACCTTGTGTTTATCCTAATGAATGATAATGATTTTGTCTCCACTAGCTAATGTAAGTTGGATACATGTCGTTTTAGAGGACTGACATGTTTTCATACTTACCGTGTACTCTGTAAGATCGAGTAATGCCTTGGACTTATACAATATAATTTGAAAACATTTCAGATGTCTTTTTATTTATTTTCTCTAATTTAAAGTGAAATGTTTTTCTATACATTGATAAATTTTAAGGAAAAAATTATGGACTAGACAAATGTTGAAAGATAATGACAAATATTTAGTAAAATAATAGTTATTCAAATGAATTAAAAATTAAAGATATAAAACATTAAAGAAGATATATTTTATGTTAGCTCAGAATAACCAACGCAAAAATTGAGATTCAAACATTTTTCATGTAAACAATGAGTAAAACTATTATAAAGGAGACAAATATTAAGTATGAGACATAAACACTATTTTATTAAATTAATATAATAACATTTAATTTAAGCAAATAGAAGAAAGGGGAAAATTTGTGTTGGGAGGAAAACACTGCTGAAGTGGATCCAGATTCTTAAAATATTTTTTATTTACATTTTTACCCCTTTGAGATCTTATTATAAAAAACCCTACCTTTTTGTTCAGTTTTTGGTCTTTCAATTCCTGTTCTCAACTGCTTCCTTTGCCAAGGTACTTCTCCCTTCTTCACTCCACCTATTCCAACAACAACACAAGTACATGTATTTTTATTTATTTTTTCTATAATGTGTCTATTAAGTTAGAACCATTGTCTTTGTTGTTGTGTAAATTTGGTGGTGTCGCTGTCTCACCAAAGGAATTGTGTTAGCTGTTATGTTTTCGAAAATTTTGTTGGGATTTACCGTCCATTTCAAGACTGCATTGGTAATGGCCCTGAGTAAGGTCTGGCACTGTTTTTTTGCTTAGTTGCTGCTTTATGGAGGAAAACCTGCAGGGTACTGTTTATGGGTACTGGCCAAAGAATGAATCAGTGACTCAGATTGATAGAGAGGAGATGCAATAAATGGGTTGATTTAATATTTACCAATATGTCTTATTGAATGAAAACTGTCTTACCATCCACCAAAGTATATTTTGAGTTTAATGTTAAATTAAATAAAGTGGTTTGTTATCCATTTCAAGAACAAGAAGTGAACGATGTCTTCACATTTGTTGGCGCTAGTAGTGTGTGTGTACAATCATTTTTAAACCAATGAATAATTTTTTATAGGATTATTGTTTAACCAAGTCGACTTGCGTTGAAACTGAAAAAGATCCTTGGCATAGCATTCGTTTGTTTGGCAATTACTTTGGGGTGACATTCAGTTTGGTTAAACAAGAATACAGGAAGTGGGATGAATCTGTTAGTGTTTAAGTTAATCGGCATGTATAAACCACTTGGAGTGTGCTGCAAATCTTTCAATTTCATTTTCACGAGGTAGTCTTGTTGAGTTTAAATGATCAGTATGCAGATAGGTGCAGCTTAACTTTTAGGTAGGCAGTGTTGAAGGCTGTCATTTTTCTTTTTTCCATCATTTGACCTGCTGTTGACCCGAGCCTTCTCGAAATCTATTCCTTGGAACTTCCTTTATCCACTTTGTCCCTGTATTTTTTGCCTCTATTTTAAGTTGGAAAAAGCTTTATTACTCAATTGATTCTCTACAATACCCCCACAACAGTTTTAACAGTGGCATTGTTTTTTTGCTACACTTTGGTGACTTTGGTGACCCTTATACATGCGATAGGTTGATTGCAATGTGGCTTTTTACTGGGAATTGCATACCTTTTTTTATATCATAATATATTTCCTGAGAGGTCAGATTGTCTTTGAGCCATTGCTGCTAGTCTTCTAGAGCTGATATTTATCTATTTGTAAATATTTGCTGCAATCATTCATTTTTCTTGACTATCAGTATTTACCTCATCAATCCTTTACCATTTTGGAATTGAATTCATTCTTTGGAGCACATTGAATGTGTGAAAGTTGCAACTAGATCAATTTTTAGATGTGTTAATCTCTCATCATTTCTCAAATGAATATATTGTCCCTTCATTTTTTCCTTTTGATGTTGATGCATATTTCTATAATGCTAACACCATCTACTATTGGTTAAATTTATTGGAAACTACAAAATCCCGAATGTGGCTCATTAAATAATAAGTGATACCCACAAAAGAGTGTAATTTTTGTGGTGATGTCTTATTCTGATGAATGTTATATCTAGGTTTTGCAAATAGAGTAATGGAAAGTGAAGCTCTTGAAATGAATTGTGTAAAGAATGGGGAATCTGAGAACAGTCCTAACAAGTTAGCTTCTCAAGCTCATGCACTCGACAACTTGCTTTGTGTTGACAATGATGCAGTTGCTGACCGTGAAAAGCTACCAAAACCACATCTTGATGAGAGCAAGTTTGATGTGCAATTCAAATTATGGGCTCTACAAATCCCTTGTCAACATTGCAAGGTTGCCACTCGAATCCTCAATGGGTCGGTACCTTGCTCTATCTATTCTTTCGATTCATTATCATTTGCTTTTAATTTCTGCTTTATTGAATGTGTAGTTACATGTTCGACAAGCCTCGAGTCAAACCCATCATTGAAGACCCTACATGTGACAAAACCCGTTACCTTATACTCTCTGACAAAGTTCAGAATCAAGGTGTGTGTGAACTTTTTCTTCAATATTCTTGCACAGAAATTCTTATCTATAATTTGTTTTGAATGTTGTGGGGCAGATTTATCTGATATTCCAAAACAAAAGGTTGATGAGCTCAATGGCTTGTGTAAGATTGAAGTTGTGCCCTATTCATTGACACTAGGGTATTCTTATTGGAGTGCAGGTGAGTGAGTGCAATGTGCTGTTAAACCATACTGTAGAGGCTGCCTTTCATGTTGAATTTTTCATATTGATGGAGTAGTTGCTTCAAAGTACCTCTTTACTCAGGAGTATCATAATAACTGATGAAAAATTTACATTTTATTCTTATAGAATTACAATAAGTGGAAACATATAAGTATCTTGTTATTTAATGAAGTGATGTTGCTATGCTATGTTGGTATTACATTAGTTAGAAACATTTTTTCAATGATTCTATTGTTTCCTACAGTATGCTTTCCCCATCCATCCTAAATCATTTACAATCGTACAACAAATTTTGTGTTTGTAGATCATGTGCTGAAGCAGATATTGCCTACTGGAGTGGAGGTGCCTTCATCCTTTGAAACAATAGTTAAGTATTTAGTTTTTTGACCTTTTTAACTGCTACAAATATAATTTATTTAAATTTTTTATCAGCTCAGCTCAGCTCACATTCTTTGTTAATTCTTTAATCATGTTTCTGAGGGGAGCGGTGTTCATTTTATTTTACAATTGAATTTATTTGGGTCAGCCACTGATATCAGGTAAACTAACACCTGTTCTACCTATACAGGTCAAATTGCTCATTTAAACCTACACGATGAATTACTTCCCTACAAAGATGTTATTGCAAAGGTTATTTATGATGTATGTGTGACTACACTAAGGTTTAAGACTTCCAAGTCTTGGTTTCAATATATGTATATTTAAATAGTCTTGTTTATTTGTCAGATATGAACATGCGATGATTGTCTTCACTGAACTCTGTTCTTTTAATTGATTTTGGGTCAGAATAGTCAACATTTGACCATTCCCTGTTTTGGTATATAACATAGCTATTGCTGCAGCATATGTGGCTTCATATCACTGCTACTTGTAGGGTAATGTCAGAAGGAGCAGAGAGGAATTTGGACTGTAAAGTGATATAACAACCTTGCCTACTTGGCAAGGTGTATTATGGCAAAAGGTGGTGACTGGTTAGCGTAAAGAGAACTGGGGAGGGAAGGATCTAGGAGAGGTAGGCTAGATTGAAGTGAATGGAGAGGCTTTGGGTGGGTTAGGTTATTCTATGCATCTCTAGAATTCCCTTGCTATTTTTTTATTGTCCCCCTTTCAGTCTTAACAAAGGGGACTAGCTCTACTTTAAGGAGTTTGGTCTCCCAATTTTGTGCTCTAAGTATGAGTTCCTGTTGGATCTATTTGATGCTGCTTCCTCATTTTAGTACTATATGCATATTTCTGTGTTGGTTCATGTATGTTTGAAGCAAAAATGAACGATGTTATTCTACAGACTAACATATTGCATTGATGTCTGTATGTGTTTCAATAGCATGCCCTTTGCAATTTTTACAAATATGTCCATTTAAATATCCATTCACGAATTCTATCTTTAAACTGTCAAGCATGTTGTATTATACTTGTTCTTCCTATTATTTTCACGTTTTCGCTGTTTGTGCAGAAAAATTATCCTAGAATCAAAACTATTGTCAACAAAGTTGGAACCATTACAAATGAGTTTCGCGTTCCAGAGTTTGAAATTTTAGCAGGAGAGCATAGTATGATAACAGAAGTGAAGCAATATGGTGCCACTTTTAGGCTGGATTACAGTTTGGTTTATTGGAATTCGAGATTGGAACATGAACACAAAAGGTTAGTGTCAATGTTCCAAGCTGGGGAGACCATTTGTGACATGTTTGCAGGGATAGGTCCTTTTGCCATTCCTGCAGCGCAAAAAGGATGCACAGTCTATGCAAATGATTTAAATCCAGATAGCATTCACTATCTGAGGATTAATGCCAAAATCAATAAGGTTGATGATCGTATTTATGCATACAACATGGATGCTAGAAAATTTGTGTCCCAGTTGATGGAAGTGCCAAATACTGAGGCTACATCTCAACTCTCATCCGAAGTTCCCATTTTGGATACTTGTCACACATGCAGGATACAAGACAATGCTGAATCAAATTCTGAAAATGAGTTGCTAACTGGTAATATCTTTATGGTAAATTACTGAAAGTATCTTAATTATGATATGGAAACATGTTGCGTAGTAGTTAATACTAATATTCCCATTGTAGTTCATACAAAAGACAATAATAGTGGTTTAGGGGATGTCAAGGGTTCAACCAGGCACAGTGCTACATCTGTAATTGCTGGTAAAAGATCCTCTAGTTATCATGAAGGTATTCCACGAACTGCAATATCAAATCAGGCTGTCACTAGATGTAGTAGCTGTTACTTGATTGTCTTCTAGCTTGTAAAAGATTTAAAAGACAACCTGTTTTGTTAATAGTCCCCATCCTCTAAGGAAACAATTACAATATTGATAACAATAATCCGTGTAGGTTTTTAAATAAAATTACAGTTGTTTTCGTTTGACAGGGGATGTGGAGGCTCATGAAACTGGCATCCTTGAAGGTGTTAAGAGAAAAGGAAGCACAAACAAGAGAATGAGAAGCTCTGAAATGTCCGTCACAAAAACTTGGGAACATATTGATCACATAATAATGAATCTGCCTGCATCTGCTGTTCAGTTTCTAGGTATAGCATCATTTCATATAATATGGTCTTTTCTTTTGTACAAATCATTTTGCCTTACTCCCTTAGGTGAGACTTATTTTTCTCCATGTAATAGAATTAGGAGTATTCAAACATGTTCCTTTGCTTAGTACATTGAAATTGCAGGCAATTTGTCTTCTACCCCCTTTGCTGGTGAGCAGCTCTACTGTTTTGGGTGGATGTAGATTGATATATATTTTGACATGCATATGTTTACAATCAATTTTAGTGAGTTTTTCTTATCTTCATTTTTTTTTTGTGTGGGAGATCCATTGACTATATCTGGTTGACGCTTAACTTATTTCTTTTGATGAGCTATCATAATCTAAACCAAGATTCATTAGTGACTTTATTAGCCTTTTGTTTGTGCTCTACTATGTGATTGAATGCATGCAGTTTTTTTTTTATTATCCAAGATTGAATGTATGCAGATTTTTTTTTATTAACCAAGATTGAATGTATGCAGATTCTCTTGCAAGACTTATATATATATATATATATATATATATATATATATATAATTTATTACCATTTTAAGAATTATAGACAGATATCTGACTTAAGATAATGGCCTTCCAGATTCATTCAGGGGATTAATCCAGAAGAAATATTGGAAAGGATGTTTACCATGGATTCACTGCTATTGCTTCATTAGAGCGACTGAGACTCCAGAGACTATCATAGCTGTGAGTTCATTGTGCTAAAAGCATTTCATGTTTTCCTCTTTTTTCTATGTTAAAGTTAGAATATAAACGACTTTACTGTTTTGTTGTATTTAAGATCCTCCACATCCTGATGGTTTACGTATCATTAGCTACTCGGATATGGACAATAATGATAGAGTGCATGTATTTTATTTTCTCTGATAGCTAATTGAACTATATCTTTCAGGTGGCAGAATCTGCTTTAAACGCTCCTATACATGATTCAAAATTTCATAGGGTTAGGGATGTGGCTCCAAACAAGGTATGAATACTTCTATTTCACGTTCTTGATTGTTCGGTAACTCAAACTCGTTCTTCTTGTTACTAGAACTTGTATTGTTACGTACTCATGACTTTTTCTTTTTATTTACTTTGCAGGCAATGTTTTGTTTAAGCTTCAGGTTGCCAGAAGGATGCGTTAAAGAAGATGTTCAATAACATAGTCCTTGGTGATGCTGAAGAAAGGATAGCTTTACATAAGTTGCATTGATGGATTCAGTGCGACCTTCTATCTGACTCAAAAGCAAGGATAGTGAAATATGACAAATTTAACAGGAAGGAATAGGCCATATTTATTGAAACTATAGAATGATTTTAAAGCTGCGTTTGGTATACTTTCTTTGGAATTATACACAATGAACAGTAATACTATTGTACCTTGCACTGTGTGGATTAATCTACCAATAACTACTATACAAATCTATGCAAATATAACAGTTTGCTAAATTGTATTCATCTAATAACGCCACTGTTTCAATCCATCTAGATCTTGGGGTGTCTTCATCACATAAGAAATATTTGATAATTTAAGTTTAATATTACTTTTTATCAGAAAACCGGAAAAAGGGGGATGAGTAACAGGGTGTGCAATCTTGAATGATATCATGTCCCCTTCTTTCGGCAGAAAGGAATATATATTATTAAATACGACGATGGTATATATATCTGGGTTCCTCAGGTACAGTCACTTTGATTACTAATTATCTGTATAGAAAATATTTTGGAGAGGCAATTTACTTTGTAATACCCATATTTCCTTATCTGTTACTGATTAGGGAAATCCTTTAGTAAACTCCAAAAAAAAACCTATGCAATCAATCGTTCAATCGTAATCTCTTCAAAGGATTAGATTTTGAACAAGGTCAAGAGTTTCCTGAAAATGGTGGTTTTTGATTGGTTGGTAAGTAAAGTGATAAAAAGAAAGGAAAGAAAAAAAGGTGACAGAAGTTAGTGGATTATTACAATGGACAAGTGGACAAGTTTGTGACCGGTTTATCTGCTTATTTTGTTTAATATGAAGCACCAATACAAATTTGGTGCTTCCTCTGCAAACAATCGTTCATTCGTTGAAAGTTGGAACTGACAAATACTGCGTCACATTGACAAGAAGTAACATCTTAGCCTAGCATTAACAAATATATTAAGAGTAAAATCCTTAATGGTATGAAAACTTTTTGTCAAATAGTATGTACCATTGTCTTCCCTACATTTCCGTCAAATCCATGCTTTTGCTTATTAGCTTTCCATTTAGCCAACAAGAATAAACAGGCAAAAACACTTAAATGCAGCAATTTTGTTTTCAAAATTATCAAAATGGTATAATTTTGAAGTTGTTCAATGTCACATCATAAAGAGTTTGAAAACATTAACAATTTGTTTTTGTTTTCCTAATGAAGTCTGATATATATTAGTATTCACTCGTAACTGTACATTATCAATTTCCTTAGTATTATATTGAAAGTCAAATTATTTTAATATTACGAAACCAGTTATTGTTGCATCAAGATAATCTGAAAATAGTAACATTACAACACTATTAAGTGATGTGAAAACCATTAATGCGCAATGATTAAGATTCATATTCATGTCATTATCTGATGACAGAACAAGAGATGCATATGCACTTCGGTTAATGAAGGAGTGGTAGATTTTGAATTAAACTCTGTTTGATCACATAACTCATTTTGAAAGAAGGTCTTTATCATAAAAAAAAAAAAAGAAGAAGAAAGAAGAGTCTTTGTCCATCATTTTGAAGGTCTTAATCATAAAACAATAACTGGGAAACTAGAATGAGTCATGGGAAGTTAACTTTAGAGTATTTAATTTTCTAGATTTGGGAAGTGGTGTTGCTCTTTGTAATACAAAATGGAGTCCTTAGACGTACTCTCCTTTTGTTAAAGCAAAAGGATATGAATGCTTTACCAAAAAGATACACAGAAAGGATAATAGGATTAAGAGTACACGTAAATTGAAGGTGGAAAGTTACAGAATTGACGACCCTGTCTCTCTTCTATTCTAGTCAATTACGAGTCAATGCGTTGTCCACAACCAAAGTGTTTTCTTCTGTGCCCATTTTGCATGAGCAGCAACCAAAAGTGTCTTCAGTACGCTACCAGAATCTTTTTTATCGACGATGTTAGTTATTAGTTTTTTGTTTATACAGATAATTGAACTCATGATCTCTTCCACCATATTTTCTAAATCCAAAACAAAAAATCTTATATTTTGAAATGATACTTTAAATCATTTTTTTTACCCATTTTTAACCCACCATTAGATCATCATATTACATCATTAAAAAGAATCAAAATAGATGATTTAATGATGATTGAAGTAGTGGATTAAAAGTGGGTAGAAAAATAGATTAAAATATCATTATCCATTTTTAAATTGTTAACGGAGAAGTTGAACCCATAATTTCTCCTACCGTCATTTCTAACTTTATCATCTAGATAATGATATTTTGATTCGTTTTTAACCCACCATTCTAAAAACCCTTATTATCTATTTTTATTTTTTTAGTAGTGTGATATAATGATCTAAAAATAATAATAATTGAGTGATGAGTTAAAAATGAGTCAAAATATCATTATCTTTATCCATCATTCTCGTACCCTTACGCTACCACAAACTTGAATCAAGTAATGACACCACCAAATTTCTCACTCACTCTACTCTCCCACTTCCTAAATTCCACAAGGTTTTGTGTTCCAACTGTGTGAATAGAAAACTGTTTAAAAAAATAGAGAAAAGCATCTTTTTGTTCCTTATTATTTTTATGAAATTCATTTTATATCAATGAATATTGAACTGTACAAACCCACATGTGTTATGATTAGTTTCTTGAGCATGAACGAGAGAGAATATTGAGAACCTCTTAGAATATTTACAAACTATGTAGGAAAGTAGCTCTGTGAATATTCTGCACACAATCAGTTCCTAAATTATAAGAAAATAGGTGTGTGGTGAGTATTCTGTATATAACTTTATGGCAAAGAGAATACTACACGATTGCCTTTTCTTTAGAGCATCAGAACTTGGCCGTTTAAATGATTCTTTATATTTCTTATAGTTTGAGAATATGGAGATTTGAATGTATGCACTTCTCTTAAAGCTAAAATTTCCAACACATGTGTTCATTAGCTTTATATTTTATATGCATTGGTAATTTGGTTGGGTAGAGACCATACTTGCATATAGTATGATTCATTCTTTTAGGAAAGCAAAGGGAGAAATTGGAATTTGAATTCTTTGAGTTTTTTTTTTTGTTCCTTGTTGATATATAACGATGAACATTGATTTTAATGTTTTAAAATATGTTAAAAAAGGAATTTTAATATACTAACAACATCGGTGTATTTTTAGTCTATGCTTTTTTGAGAGGAAGAATCACAGGAAGAGGAAGAGATCGAAATGATTAGAGGGTAAAGTTGATATTGTTTCTTTTAAGTGATTCAGAGGTGATTATAGAGTGGATTAGATAGTGAAATTTGTTAAAGTTTGTGACTGAATTAACTTATGTGATATATTAAAAAAAAACTTTAATAGAAAAAAAAGTTAGATTACCAAAATATCGCTATTGTTATAGGTAATATAAAATTATATATAAATAATTTAAAATTATTTTATAAATTTTATTGAATGATTGAAAATATACAAAAAATATTTATAAAAAATGAATGATACAATAATTTTGTATAAAAATATCTTTAATATATAAGGTGGAAAATAATTAATTTAATGAAAACTTTTTTTAATAGTAATTTTAGAAGTAATAATTTTTTGTTATAACCATAATAAATTATTATTATTGTTAACATAGAATTAAGAAAGTGAACTAAAACCACATGCATTGATTTTAACCGCTAAATTATATGTAACAAAAATTAAATAATGAAGGATAATTTGGTAAACCCATCTGTGTCACCCTCTAATTTCACTATAGATGGTGAGATTGAATTTTCAGTCAATCCTTCTAATCATCTCCTCCCATCACCTTGTTTCACCTTCAAAAGAAGAGACTACTCACCTCCTAATCTTCTTTTCCATTCCTTATGAATAATACATCCACCCAAAAGAACACAACCTTGATGTTTATGTATCTTTAATGCTTATAAGAGGATAAAAAAATTACTATTTGAGAATATGTGATCATTAGTGTCTTGAGATTTCACTTGAGAATCATATAAGTTCTCTGAAGAATCAAACCCAAACTATGTTTGTATGACTTGAATTAAGTTTCAATACATTGATCACCCGTGTCCAATTCCTTGATTAAGTCAACCTAATTTTATACTAAATGAAAAAATGATTAATTTTAATATTCACATAATTTATTGTATATATTCATATTCATAAAATATCAATGAGAAAAGAAGTTATACATAAAGATATACGATGAGTGTTTATTATTTTTTATAATAGCTATCTAAAAAGGAAAAATGATGTTTGACACCATTTGACAACTTGTATAAGGGTAAAATAGTATTAACTAAAAGAGAAAATAAATAGTAATGAGGGATAGTTTCAAATGGTAATAAAGAAAAAGAGTGATGTCAAAATAATAGTATCTATCTGAAAAGGAAAAATATTGTTTAATACCATTTGATAACTTGTATAAAGGTAAAAAAACATTAACAAAAATTAATTTTTATATTTAAAAAAAAAAAAAAGTAATAAGGGGTAGTTTCAAATAATAATAATAAAAAAAAGTAATGTCAAAATACCGGTCCGGTGCACGTGGAAAATCACATGCACCTTGTAGGATTTGATTGATTTTTGTAATCAATGATTGGGTTTTCTTCGTAGAAAGAAAGAGTAAAGCTAATAGAATATTATTATTGTCCCTCTAAACAGCATTTAATTGATGATTAATTATGTAATGGCCGAAATGCCCTGTGATGTGTGTGATTTCGTATGCATGGTGGTATGAGAGCCACTTGATTGGGCTTAACAAAACTCCTTTTAGTCTTTTACTATTATATGATTATGATTACGACGATGAGGTAAGAGCTTAACACTAATGCAACACATGCTGGCATTATTACTGAATTAAGGAACGAATCTTTGTTCCATTTTATGATATTGTAAAAAACTCCATAATCTACTCATTCTTTTACCTTCTCTCTGAAGGCACTGAACCACACGCACTCACAAAGAAACATCTTTTAGTCTATAAATTCCCGAGCCAAGACTTATACCTTCCCCTTTCTTTTTCTCCCATTTGTTTGGGTTCTGTTCTGTCACTTTTCTTGATTCTTTGCTAGTTTCAAGACCAGAATATAGAAAAGCAAAAAAAAAAAAAAAA
>Ga0099823_1003786_pt1 | contig 14533 bp, 4 predicted proteins | sample CowpearedBW_FD_76831 | JGI IMG/M metagenome (GOLD analysis project Ga0099823, IMG submission 76831) | Root nodule microbial communities of legume samples collected from California, USA - Cow pea red BW | ecosystem: Host-associated > Plants > Roots > Nodule | place: USA: California | collected...
AAAAAAAAAAAATATATATATATATATATATATATATATATATATATATATATATATATATATATATATATTAACGAATACACAAGTGTTCTTTTTTTTAAAATTTTTATAAATATTTGAGTTAAGATCAACAAAAAATATATAATTAATTTTTAAAATAATTGTTAGATGTTAATTAAAAAAATAAAATATATACATAAATGAGGTTTTTAAAATAATTGTTAAAGAGAAAAGAGGTTTTTAAAATAATGGTTAAGAAAAATTTTTCAGAATAACGGTTAAAGATAAAATATTTATAAAATAATTAATTTTTAAAATAATAATTAAAGGTAAAAGTGAAAATATAAAATGTTGACACAATAAAAAATATCTTCTTTATGATAAAAGTGAAAATATGAAATGTGAAGACAAAGGAGGATATCTTCTTTATGGTCAAAGTGAAGGTATGAAACATTTCTAAAAAAATTAATGTTAATTTTGGACTAATTACTATTTGTCAACAAAACATTAATTCGAAAGAGTTTTTCAGTAATTACAAATTGCTGTGTGTAATCCATAAACAAAACACTATATTAACAAAAAAAAAATTGCAAGCAATTATTACTACGAATGTCATCAATCATAAAAGAAATACTATATATATATATATATAATATTTCAGAACATTTAATATATACTTTTGGATCACAAGACCTCCAATCAAGGTATATATACATATATTTATGTTAAGGTGTTCAGATTGAATATTTACTTTTGCTATAAATTGACTTTGAATATTTAGTTTTGGTTCACAAGTTTTCAAATAAAAGGTATATACAATAAGTTTTAGGTTTTCCTTGTGAATTTCACCTGCACTTAACTAGGAATCATGTAACATATTTAGAAGAAATAATATTTTGCATTAAGACTAAATGTATAATAAAAAAAGGTAATATCGCTGCTAATCAAGATTACATATTAAATACCGATAATTTCACAGTCAATATATAAGATGCACTGACAATTACAAATCCATCGAAAGACATTGTTTATTCATTCACTCTTCTGCAATACATAGTGACTACAATGGTTCTATGTTACTCATTTTGTTTCCTTTTTTTGTTGTTTCTTCACAACATTTCTTTCTCAGAATCCCTTAAAAGCGGATTCAGTGTGGAGTTGATCCACCGTGATTCACCAAAATCACCCTTTTACCGTCCCACAGAAACTCATTTCCAACGAGTTCAAAATGCGGTTCTTCGTTCCATTCATCGTGCTAATTACTCTCGACTAGATCATGATGTTGAGACCACTGTAACACCAAGTACAGGAGATTTCCTGATGAAATATTCAGTCGGAACTCCACCATTCCAAATCTTTGGTGTAGTTGATACTGGTTCCAGCACCGTTTGGATGCAGTGTCAACCTTGTAAAAACTGTTACAAACAAGACAGACCCATATTCAATCCTTCCAAATCAAGCACATACACCAGAATCCCTTGTGTTGCTGCTGAATGTTTGAGCGTGACAACCACATTCTGCGATTTCAACAACGGGAAGCATTGCGCATATAAAATCGGCTATGGCGATGGATCAATTTCAAAAGGAGATTTCAGTAGGGACACCGTTACTCTAACTTCCAGCAGTGAAAATCGTCCTATACGATTGCTCAGAACTGCGATTGGATGTGGACACGACAACGTTGGAACCTTTGATCGCGAACATTCTGGCATAGTTGGCCTCGGAAGAGGACCATTCTCACTCGCAAGTCAGTTAAGACCAGACACAGGTGGAACATTCTCGTACTGTTTCACACCGATGTTTGAAGGAGAGATAAAACCTAGCTTTCTCCATTTTGGAGATCGTGCTGAGGTTACTGTTAAAACTGCGGTTCCAACCCCTATGGTCATAAACAATGAAGCGTCGTTCAAGTACTATTTGGTGATGGAAGCGATGACTGTGGGAAGCAAGAGAATAGAGTTTCCGAGAAATGGTGGAGAGGGAAACATCTTACTTGACTCAGGGACAACACTCTCTTTTTTGCCAGATGAGGTTTACTCAGCTTTGGAAGCAGAAATGGTGAATGCAGTTAATTTGGTGCGTACTGATAGCCCAATAAAGAAATTGAAATTGTGTTACGAACTTACATCTGGTCGGAAATATCAAATACCGACGGTGTTTGCACATTTCAAAGGTGGTGCGGTTGTGGAATTGCATTCTATCAACACATTTCTCAAGGTGACTGAAACTAAAATATGTTTGGCTTTCGCTCCGAGGCCAAAAGCCGTCTTTGGAAATGTGGCACAACAGGACATCTTGGTTAGCTATGACACACAACATAACACAGTTACCTTCCTCAACACAGATTGTACCTCGGAATTATAGATAATTCCACAAAATAGAATAATATGTGTTATCATCCGATATTAGAAGTAGGTTTTAAGCCTAATTCAACTTTATAAAATTAGCTTGTAAGATGAGTTTTACACCTCACTTATATTATGAAATTTTTTTATCTCTAGTCAACGTAGAACTTCCAACACTCATCGTCATTTTCTATAAATGAAAAAATACTTTTTCTCTCTAAAATTGTGTGTTGTCATCGGTCGTCATCTTTTATGAGTCAAAGTTTATTTTTTGGACCGAATATTTTGATACCATTCTTTTGATATTATCTCTCGTTATTATTCATTTTCTCTTCTTTCTAAAACTATAAAAATTAAATTTTATGAAGACTATTTTATTCCTAAAAAAGTTGTCAAATGATCATCAAAGGAAGTGAAACAAGTTTTTCCTAATCTAAAATAGATGTTTCATATAATACTAATTAACACAAGATACTATAATTTTGTTACTGTTTTCAAAGCAATACCTACGGTCTGAATATAATATACTTAGTATTTTCAATTCAGGAAACAAATGGTTTTTCTATTTTTTATTCTTTCGTTATTGTGATTTCTACGTACACCATAAAAGTTAAAATTACTATTACCATTTCATGACACTCCTTAGAGACTCAGTATCCATAATTCATAATTAGTTATGCTTTCAATTAACAGATTGAAATTTACTTTCCTTCAGTCCATTTTTGTAAATTTGAAAACCTAAAAATGTTGAAAATTCATGTCCAATAGAAATAAGACAATTTAATAGTATATATGTGAGGTACAATTACAAATCGATTTTGTAGATTGAATTAAGCTTAAAACTCATTTCTAACATTTATAAACTTCTACCTTATTATAATTATAAGGTGTTTGATTTGTTGTGTGGTTTCGTAAAATAACATTCATAAAATAATTGAATATAACGAGTAAAATAACATTCGAATAGAAATAGGATATAAATATTTTTTGGTTAAAATACTGTTTTGGTCTCAATTTTTGTCAAGTTTTGTCAAATAAGTCTTAATTTTAGTTTTGTGTTCAAATAGGTCCTAATTTTCGTCAATTTTGTTCAATTACGTCCTTGTTTGCTAACTCAGTTTAAATCATTAACGGTCATGAACAGTGACTGACACATGTCACTTCGTGAGTTTTTTGAATTTTTTTTTAAATGTTCACGTGTCAACCGAGTAACGTGCCACATGTTCTATATTCAATTTGGTCCCTATATTTATTATTTTTTGTTCAATTTAGTCTCAATTTTTGTTAACATGAACCAATTTGGTCCCTTTCCAAATTGAAACCAAATTTTTTATATTAAAATTCACATTTTTTATTAAATATTTGTATATAATATATTAAAATTCACATCACTATAACTTTGTTATAAAAATTAAATTTGGTTTCAATTTGGAGAGGGAAACAAAATTGGAACTAAATTGAACAAAAATAACAAATATAGGGACCAAATTGAATATAGAACATTGACTTTGACACGTGGCATGCTACTGGGTTGACACGTGGACATTTAAAAAAATAAAAAAAATTTTAAAAAAAAATTCAAAAAAATTCAAAAATAAAAAATAAAAAAAATCACGAAGTGACACATGACAGTCATTGTTCATGATCATTAATGATTTAAACGGTGTTAGCAAAAAAAGACCCAATTGAACAAAATTGACGAAAATTGGAAACTATTTGAACACAAAACTAAAATTAAGATTTATTTGACAAAACTTGATGAAAATTGGGACAAAAAGGTATTTTAACCATATTTTATTTTATTTTATATATGACGACTTATAAGTTTTAAGTGCAATGAAATATTCCATATTTTAATAATAAAAAAAATACAATTTTTTTATTCAACAATAATTAATAATAAAATTAAATAATGCGATATTATGCACATGTACAAAATGTCAAAAGATAAATATATACAAGACATTTTATGGATATATTGTTGTAGTAGATTTCTCCCACAACACTTACTTTTCACTAACTTCTTTTTTTATCATACACAAAAATTTGTATTATAGATATCATTTTCTTCTTAGTATTCCAAAAAAGATGTCATTTTCCTTTGTAAAAACCCTATGTAAACCCCCATTTGTGATAACTTTAGAAGAAAGGAATATGAAAAAAGTATTAGGAAAGAAAAAGTAAAATTGTATTTCTAAAATTAAACACAGTGTGTGTTAATAATTTTTCTAATAAAACCATTCCAAATAAATTAAGTCTGCATTATATTATTTAAATGAATTATTTTTAAATTTTGGAGACTTAAAAATCGCCTTTTATTTATTTGAAAGGACTAAAAGTGTTTCGTGATCTTCTTAAGATTTCTAAATCTGTATTTATTATCAATAAAAATTTCTTGTTCTAATTTTTACTTTCATTTCTAATATAACTCGGTGTTTACTACCACTTAGTATATGATAAACGCTTATTAAGTATGATTAACCCATATTTATATCTTAGTTTTGCATAATTTTATGCTACTTAATTTTCTATTTTATTTTCTGTTTTGTGGGTAAACTTGTTATTATAATTGAATAACGTTATATTTATTAATTTAACATTAATTATTAGGATATATTTCCTTTGTATTTTTATAATTAATTTGAATATTACTAATCAAATATAACCATGTTTTCATTTTAAAGTTTAGTATTACAAAAATATGGTATTACTTTTATTAAAGTAGCTTTTTATAAATTATTATTTTTTTATTATCATTATCATTATTTTTTATTATATCCAGATGAATAATAATTCAACATGAAACATTGAATATTTTTAAAATATTGAAAAAAAACTTTTTAATTCTTTTAAATGTCAATAAATATCTTAAATTTCCTAAACTAAATATTGTCAGTTAAAAACTAACTAAGAACTGACTCTTTAGACGCATTAAATTAATATTAGAGTCTACCTTTACGTGCAAAAACGTGAAATCAGATTTATTATAAATTAAAATTAATTTATACATTACTAACTATTTTAATTAATTTAATAAATATTTGATTTTAAATTAGTATATTAATACATTAATTAGGTAATTTTGTATGAATATATTGATTATTTGTATTAAAAATTAACACGGTAAACAGTACTATAACCTATGTAATCTAAAACCCAATCATTTTGAACATAAAATGAATAAAAAAGTAAATAAAAATGTATATTAAAAAGGTAATGAAAAATATAAATAAATTGAATTAATTAAAGAAAAAATCAATCCTATAATTTAATTTGTATAACTGCAAATATGTATAATATTAATAATTAATAATTTCATATTAATGTATTAATTAATAATTAAGAATTTAACTATTAATATTAAATAATGAATCAAATTTTATTAATTAATATATAATATATTGAAAAAGGTAAATTAATGTTTTACTTTTATAAAATGTAATTAAATTTAATTATTACAGAAAGAATTAATCATACAATTTTATTTGTGTAACATGCTAACCTTAATAATAATAAAAATATACTTAATGTTAATTAATTATTGCAACAATTTATTTTCAATACATATAAATATAAATTCATAAACACAAAAATACAAAATTTTAATTCAATCAAAGCATTATCTTTTAAATAAATGCTAATATATCATTCTTTGTTAATACAACATTAATTGCTAATATATAGTAGATAATAGATAATACACATGTTATATTGTTTATATAAACATGTATAATTTCCATAAATATATATCATATACATAGATTAAAAATCAATAATAATTAATTATTTCTTTAATTAATATTAGTTGTTGTGTCAAATTTGGTCGATTAATAGATAAATTATTAAGATAAAATAAGACATCATTTGACTTTAGAAATGTAATTAAATTTAATTGAAATAATTAAAGAAACATTTAATTATAAAAATTAATTTATATCTCTACTACTATCAATAACAATAAATTTATATACATAATATAGATAATATATTGTTTCTGTTCAAATATATAATTTCTATAATGGAACATTTATAGTAAAATGGCCTCATGCCAATAACACCATTGCAGGACCAGAACCACGTAATCATAATTGATCTTAAACCGAAAGCAACAACAAAATAAATCAAAGTAAAAGAATACATAAAGTAGACAGATAATATAAATTGTTCTTAAATATTCTCAAACTTCACTACCTTCTTAAAATAGCTATGAGATGAAATCATTCACGTCTCAATCTTATTAGTATTCTTTTAAGACCTCTGTAATGCCAACATAGGTGGTATGCTTCATTATGCAATCTTCATATGTCTCATATGCAACATCCTATGACTTTGAAACACATATGCATTTAAGTATTAAGTTTAGGACAATGATATTTGAACATAAATAATTACAAAGCATTATCAAGGACTTAAGTCATCTAGGAATATGAGAAGACATAAATGTTAGAAGTGGGTTTAAAGTTTAACTTAACTCCACAAAACTGGCTTGTAAGGTGAGGTTTGCACCTCATTTATATATTGTGAATTGATCTTATCTCTAGACGAGGTGGAACTTCCAACAATAAGTTATATAAGAAGTTCTAACACATTCATATTAACGATGAATTGAGTACATTACATCCTTGTCTTGTAAGACCATCTCTAATGAAAAAGAAGACTTGTGCATAGTGAAATCAGATCACAAACCTTAATACCCTTACAACTATGTTCCAATTTTCCTTCTATGGGGTGATTCCATTGAAAGAATGAATTGGCTTCTACATATTCATATGCATATGAGTCCTAAATGCTGTGAAGACCGAGATAACTGGATACACAAGAACAAACTCACCAAACCAAGTCAGAATTTGAACACAAATGTAAACTGCAAACCTAAAAGTGTAAAATATATAAGGCATGTAAAGGATATTGAAATTTGATATCACAACCCTAATTTGTGGCTCCCATAACTAAAAATACTTAATCCCTAATTGGAGAATGCTATTCTTAATTGTAGCCACATAATTCAGAGCAAATCATAAAGATAAAGTCCAAATTCATTGTAGTCATGTTTTCAAATTGAGAATTTAAAGTGGCACGATTCCTCTTCTCTTCTCCTAAAGCAACGTTTCTTTCCATATTTATGTTAAAAAAATATTGATTCTTTCAAATTTTATGGTACAGCATAAAAATATTAACAAAGTGTGAATAATAAATTTATTTATTTTTTTGAATTTTTTCAGAAGAAATTGACTGTCACATGTCAAAATTGTTCTTTCAATAACCATCACGTGTCTAAAGTATTCCTTCAATTTGTATTTGTATAATATAATAATAATATAATGTATAATATATATATTAAAAAAAATTTCTAGAAAAGTTAAAATTAATTTTGAACAAATTAATATTTATCATTAAAACATTATTTCGAAAGAGATTTTCATTAACTACAAATTGCTGAGCAACTACATGAATTACAACTTATTCTATGGGTAATACATATTTAAGATTAATAGTATTGGAAATTAACAAAATACTATTTTTAACACTAAGAATATATGTTATATTAACAAAAAACATTTGCAAGCAATTATAATTAGAATGTGTCTCATTATTACTACGAATGTCATCAATCATTAAAGGAATACTATATATAATATTCTTGATTTTCTGAATATATTTAAAACTTTTGGTTCACAAGAATAAAGATGACAAATAAACCCGTTACCGTGAATATTGTCTGAATCCCTGCCTTGACGGAGAAATTCCGCATTGACGGGTATGGGGATGAGAATGAGAATGAGAATGTATATATCCTCGCCATAATACATGTCCCTGCCATATCTCTGTTCCCGTTTAAATTATTAAAACATTATCACAATTAATTAAATAACGATATATATATATATATATATATACTTTTTATTTTTTATTTCTTCTAATTATTTAATTTGTCATGAAACTCATTTGCATCTCTAATATATTTTTCATTTTATCATAACCTTTATGTAATTGTGTTAAAATGATATATGTTAATTAAAAAAAAATTATGTCTCATGTTTGATATTTCTATTATTTTTTTAATATATTTATTTATTGTATATTTTCCTTTCAAATGAGAATGTTTAATACTCTCAATTTAAGTATTTGATAGCATAAACCTTTCATTTGTTAGGTAATATAAAAAAAAATTCTTTACTTATTATTATTTTTATTTCTCAACCATTGAGTATATATGATGACATTTGAAAAGTTTTCTTAGATCTCTAAAGTATTTTTCATCTTATTATACCCTTAATTATACATTTATTTTCCTTTGTGCGATTTCTTTCAATATTTTCTCAAATTGTTTATAAGACACACATTTGTTAATTTTTTAATATTTTTATTTGTTATTTATTTTAATGATGTAAAATACTATTTCGATATATTTTATCTAATTATTTTTTATTTTCTAATTTATTATCAATCATACTGTAATTGTTTCACTATAATTGTAAATAACTTTTATTTACTACAATATAAATATTTAATGTAATTGTCATTAATATTTTTCTATCACCATTCAACATATATTCGAGTTCAATAGATACAAGATCTATGTTAAAATTTTGTTATTATGTTTATTATTTGTTCTTTGTGTCATTTTGATTAAGTGATGTATTATAATTTTTATTAGTGTATAAAAAGAGATTCATTAAAATTTAAAAAATTGGAGTAAACAAACATTTAAAATATATTTTAATTTGAATATTTGTTTTCCTTTTATATTCTTTTAAAACATTTTCAAATTTTATCAACTATGTTTCATTAATGTTTACAAATTTAATAAATGTTTTGGTTCTCATGAAATTTTATTTGGTATTCTAATCTAAAATGTAAATAATTATAATTTATTTCAAAGTATTTGATATCGAATAAACAATCATCATCCTAATATTGAATATTTGATAATAATATGTTTCTTTTACCGTAATTTTTTTATTTTTGTATAAAAATTAATTAAAATTAATATTGAAGTAGTAAGAAAACGGGTACGTGTATGAGATTATACCCGTTACCATGTGAGGATGAGGAGATGAAATTTTTTTTCTACAGAAATGACATGGGATAGCAAAACCCGTCCATATCCCGTCTCGTTGTCATCCTTACACAAAACTCCAATAAAGGTATATATAAAATATTTAAGATGTTCAAATTGAATTTCACCTGCTAATATAAATGGAATACTTACGTCTGATTTACATTGACTCTGACTATTTAGTTTTGGCTCACAAGATTTGTTTTTTAAAAGGAATGTATATAATAAACTTTAGTTTTTTCACGTTGAATCTTACCTGCACTTAGCTAGGAAATATATTAAAACATGGAACAAATTTAGAATAAATCAGATTATTGATTGTTCATTGGAATCCAGACCAAATGTATAGTTAAAAATGGATATATTCCTGCTACTTAAAAATACATATAAGATATATTAATACTGATAACACAGTCACTGTATAAGAAGCACTAACAATTACAAATTCATTCAAAGAGCACTCTTGTGCATATATAGTGATAACAATGGTTCCATGTTATTCACATTTTGTTATTCTTTTGTTATTTTTTCACAACATTTCCTCCTCAAAAGCTCTTAAAAGTGGATTCAGTGTGGAACTGATCCACCGTGATTCACCAAAATCACCCTTTTATCGTCCCACAGAAACTCATTTCCAACGAGTTCAAAATGCCGTTCTTCGTTCCATCCATCGCGCAAATTACTCTACACCAGATTCTTCGCATGATGTTGAGACCACTGTAATACCAAGTTCAGGAGAATTCCTGATGAACTATTCAGTCGGAACTCCACCATTCCAAACCCTTGGTGTAATTGATACTGGTGCCAACACCATTTGGATGCAATGTCAACCTTGTAAGAACTGTTACAAACAAAACACACCCATATTTGATCCTTCAAAATCAAGCACATACAGTAGAATCCCTTGTGTTGCTGCTGAATGTCTCACTGAGCAAATTGCCTTTTGCAATTTTAACAACGGGAAGAAGCACTGTGCATATAAAACCATCTATGGTGATGAATCAGTTTCAGAAGGAGATATAAGCTGGGACACCATTACTCTAACTTCGAGTAGTGAAGATATTCCTGTAGCATTTCCGAAAGCTGTGATTGGATGTGGACATAACAATGTTGGGCTCTTTGATAAGCAAAGCTCTGGCATAGTTGGCCTTGGAAATGCACCTCTCTCACTTGTATCTCTTTTAAGACCTAGAACAGGTGGAATATTTTCGTATTGTTTCACGCCAATGTATGAAGGAGATGTAAAACCTAGTTTTCTCCATTTTGGAGATCGTGGTGAGGTTTCTGTTAAATCTGCAGTTCCAACCCCTATAATCGTAAACAGTGCAGTGCCATTCAAGTACTACTTGGTGATGGAAGCAATGATTGTGGGAAGCAAGAGAATAGAGTTTCCGAGAAATGGTGAAGAAGGAAACATCTTACTTGATTCAGGGACAACAATCACTTTTTTGCCAGATGAGGTTTACTCAGCTTTGGAAGGAGAAATGGTAAATGCAGTGAATTTAGTGCGTACTGATAGTCCAATGAAACATTTGAAGTTGTGCTACGAAGTTACATCTGGTCGGGAATATCATATACCGACGGTGTTTGCACATTTTAAAGGTGGTGCAGTTGTGGAATTGCATTCTAGCAACACATTTATGAAGGTGAGTGAAACTAAAATATGTTTGGCTTTCAGTAGACGTTCAAAAGCTATCTTGGGGAATTTGGCACAACAAGACATCTTGGTTAGCTATAACACAGAACAGAACACAGTGACCTTTCTCAACACAGATTGTACCTCGGAGTTATAGTCCATTCAATGAAATAGAATAATATGTGTTATCACTCTTCGTCGTCTTCTATCAATGAAAAATTCAGTTTTCCTCTCAAATTTTATTAAACATGCATGTTTGATTATTGGGTTAAATATGTTTTTAGTCCCTCAAGTTTCAGTTAATTTTGGAATTAGTCCCTTATCAAAACTTTTGACCAATTTAGTCATTTATCATTCAAAATGCATGAATTTAGTCTTTTTAACCAAATTTTGTTAAGTTTATCTAACGTTTCAAGCATATTTCATGATAATATTTAAATTATTTACACTGTTTGACACATTTTTGCTTCAATGTTAACTTAAATACTATCATGAAATGTGTTTTGTCAGATAAACTTAACAAAATTTGGTTAAAAGGACTAAATTCACACATTTTGAGAGATGAAAGACTAAATTGGTATAAAGTTTTGATGAGGGACTAATTCCAAAATTTACTGAAACTTGAGGGACCAAAAACATATTTAACCCTTGATTATTTGCATGTAAACTGATACTACAAGAAAACTTTTAAACTTTTACGAATCGACCAATTTCAGTGACTAATTTAGATAACAATTTATGAAAGTTTTTAATTATTAAAATAGTTACTATAATGAATACAAAATGATAATTTGTTACTAAATTGGTCCTTAAAATTAGTCACTATAGTTTTAGCTATGAAAGAAAATTGGTCATTAAAAATTAACTACCTAGTTTTCGGTAGAAAATGAATTAGTTTCTAAATTGATCTCTAATTAATTAGTGATCAATTATAATTTTTTATTTATAACAGTGACTATTTTAGTATTCCATAATTTTTAATTATATAAATTTATATCTAAATTGATCACCGTGACTAATTACTTTTGTTTCTAAAATTAATTTGTAATTAAGAATTTTATTGTACTCGTATGCATCGGTGTGAATCCTTTAAGTATTCTTTTCTCATAATTTTGATTCTATGACCAAACTTCCTGCACTTCCACAACTTTAATTAGATTTTTAATTCTCCTCTATAATCATTGATAGATAATTTGTCAATAATATCAAATTACTTACGAAAATTGTTTATTATCTACGAATTTTGAATGTAGATAATAACCATATTTTTCGTATCTAGAGTTCAAGTCTCTATTTTGGTGCAATTTGATCTTAGATTTTTGTTTCATCACTTATCTCCATGAAATTTACCATCTTAAACCTACTGAAAAATATCATTCTCTCCAATTTCCTCCCACAATATACATCTTTGTTTTCTTTATAATTCCCTACTAGTCTATTGATATGGTCGAATTCTTCTTTGTTCTAAATCTTTATATTCAATTTTAGTCTTTTTTAGCTTTTCTTTCAGAGCTACCATGCCATTCCCATTTGTTTTTGTTTTCACTAATTTAGTGATTCCCTTGTCCACCCGATTCGTTCTTAATAAAAGTGTTTACCATATGACAAACATAGTTTTACATGACTTTTACTAAAGAGTTCTTAATAAAAGTGTTTACCATATGACAAACATAGTTTCACATGACTTTTACTAAAGTGTAACGATGATATAAGTATATATTTAATTTATGGACAAAACTAGTTTGGGATGAAAAATATGTCGAACCATTTATTTTTAATTATATCATTTAATTTACTGTATTGTTTATTTGTTTATAATTATGTATTTTAATTTATATGTAGATACACACTAATTTTGTTTATTTATTTCCTTATAATGTCATTTGATTTATCAATAATTACATCATGTTTATTAATTTGTAATTATGTCATGTAATTCATCTTTAGTTACACCGGTCTTCTTTATTAATTTATCTTTAGTTAGAAAGGATTCTTATTACTATATTTGTATATGTTATTTAATTTATCTTTATTTATATATTATTTTTTTCATTAATTTGTATTTTTAGTGATTTTTATTAATTTATATCTAATTATTTATTTAAAATTCTTTCTTTAATTCTTTAGTAGCCCATTGGATTAGGAAACTTAAAACTAACCATACCTACTCAATATTTCCAATGTTAAATAGTCAATATATCTTATTTAAATAAAAAATACTCAATTACGTGATCACTTCTCACTTTAACTTTTAATATTTTTAATAAATAATAAGTAAAATATGGATTCATATAATTGATAAAGTAAGATTTTAGGTAGGGATGGCAAAAATAATGTCCATGACAGATAAAATTTCGCGACAAATAATTAATATTTGTGGATATTTATTATCTGCGGATAACAAATATTTTAACACTCGTTTATTAACGGGTCGAGTGTGGTGAGGGTATCATATTATCCATACCCGCAAAAAATTAAAATTAATTTATATGTTATTACGTTAAATTTAATTAAAATTAAAATTTAATTTATATTTAATTAGATTAAATTGAATTAAAATTAAAATTAAAATTAAATTAAATTAATATTTTATTTTATATTTTTTGTGTAGTTCTAATTAAATTTTATTTTAAAATTTTATAAGATATTTTTTTTAAATATTCACAGATATTCATGGGTACCCACAATTTCATAAATCTTGCAGGTATTTTTTAAAGGGTACCTTTGCAAGTAACGGGATAGGTAGCGCCGATTAATTTTTTTGTTGCAAGTAAGGTTACGGGTAAACACTATCCGAATCCGACCCGATCCATTGTCATTCCTAGTTATAGTTGTAAATCAAATCCTAAACCTTCTTATGTGCATTGTATGTTAAGTTTATCAAGACTCGTATTTAAAACTTACAAATATCTCATTCATTTCATGCTTTTCTTTCATGTATCCTTTATTCTTATATATATATATATATATATATATATAACTCTTAACATTATACAAAATTTATATGCTTTTATCTTTATATTAAATTAGGTATAACTACAAAGATGTAAAATATTAACATATAGGTTAATTGATGTTCTAGATAAGAAAATTTTATTTCACAAAAACTATAATTTTAATGAGTTTGTGCTTTAATGTACAGGAATCTCTCCTCTAGAATCTACTCTGGTATGCCATGGAACATTTAGTACATGTATGATGATTTGATTGGACCACAATTTGAGATCGGTTTCTCAACTCAAAATCCAAATCAGTTAAATAGATGAGTAATTAAGTCATCATTAAGCATAAATCAAAGCACAAACAACTGAATGAAACAAAGATAAATATCCAACAAGTAAGTGAATATAATCATAATTGATTATATCAAACATGGACACGAGGGAGTTCAGCTACTCATAAAATATTACGATGCAATTCCAAGAGCATCTACAATTATTGCAAATAATTTCATAGTCACTATATAAGAAGCACTAACAATTACAAATTTAC
>Ga0099823_1003790_pt1 | contig 14529 bp, 5 predicted proteins | sample CowpearedBW_FD_76831 | JGI IMG/M metagenome (GOLD analysis project Ga0099823, IMG submission 76831) | Root nodule microbial communities of legume samples collected from California, USA - Cow pea red BW | ecosystem: Host-associated > Plants > Roots > Nodule | place: USA: California | collected...
ATATATATATATATATATATATATATATATATATATATATATATATATATATAATAAATATAAATATAAATTAACTTTCGGATTTATGTTTTGGTGCACTAGTTAAATCATTATTAGTCACGGGATGAATGTAATTATATTACTACCAAAATAATCAAAATACTATTTATAAGGTATAAATATTGATTTGGTACCTCAATTTTTTGGGAAAGTTCAATTTGGTACCCAAACTTTAGGAATGTTCAATTTGGTACCCAAACTTTTAAAACGGATTTATTTTGGTACCTTCCATTAAACACTACATAACGTTGTTTGGCTTCTGTTGAGGTGGCACTGTGCAGGACATACGTGGCAGAAACATGGTGGGGCACATGATTTTTATGGTAAAAAAAAATCGAAGTAAATAATTTGTGAAGTAAAAAATTTTACAAAAGCGTTGTTGTCGATTTGGGGAAAAAATTAGGGATGTGAAATCGAAAAATTTGCAGAACGGAAAATTAGGGTAGAAGCTAAATTTGGGAATTAGGGTTCGGTGGTTGATTTGCGTTTGATCGGAGAAGAAGGACGAAGATTTCCTTCTGTTCGTTGGAGAGGGCGAAGCTAGCAAGAAGAAGCTTCAGCCGTTTTCCAAAATTGTCTCCCACCATTCTTGATAGTTCTAGCCGTTCTCAGCACAACTTCCACTCTGCAATTGCATGTGGGTGCTTCACCCAACCCTCTATAGCCACCACTATTACAAGACAAGCTTTGATTTTGCATCAACCATGAATTGTGAGAGCAAGAGGAAGATAATTGAGCCCTTGACATTTCTTCAATGTCTAGATAAATCAGAAGAAGAGAAAACCACCTATTAAGGCACTCTCCACAAATTAGGGCACTTAAAGTTTACAAATAAAATGGAATTCCAACTCATTTTATCCGAACGTTTCTGCCACATATCCCCAGCACAGTGTCACTTCAACAGAAGTCAAACGTCGTTATGTAGTTTAATGGAAGGTACTAAAATAAACCCATTTAAAAAATTTAGGTACTAAATTGAACATTACTAAAGTTCGGGTACCAAAATTGAACTTTTCCAAAAAGTTAGGTACCAAATCAGTATTTATACCTATTTATAACTATCGATAACATTCAATGACATTACATGTGATTTAAAACATAATATATAATGACTTGCATCATCATATGAAAAAGAGCCCGCGCATCATTGATAAATTTCAAAATAAATTAAGTATAAAATATTAAATAAATTTAAAGAGAAATTTAAATTATTGTTAGCAAAGTTGTTTTAAATAATACCTATATTATCTCTTGTAGAAAGATAATTCTAAAATAGATATTAAGATCTCAAAATCTCCTAATTTTTTTATATATGATATTCACATTCCATAAACTTTAATACTTTAATACGGTGGCACCCACTTTCCTTGTTTTATTTAAAACTATCGTATTGATTAAATTTAAAAGAAAAATAATACTAAAGTTAAATTTGAAATATAAAAAGTAAAGGATTTATATAAAAGAAAAAACAAAAAATTAGTTGTACTGTATGATCAATTAACATTCCTAGCCAGACCTTCGGTCAGGCGGCTTAAGGATAAGCGGTCGAAGGCTGTCCACTACAGACGGATAATCTCTTGGGTTGTTGATATGACAATTTTTCCAGAGTAATTTTAGGGAGCTCACGACCCGAGCGACCACAGCCCATCCGTGACAGTGAAACTTTGTCGCCATAACATAAATATGGGCCCTCGACAACACGCACGGATCCTTCGGTCGAGAACATTAGACCAAATCTGAAAATTAATGTAAAACAAGTCAATAATCAAGTTTAAAAAGTAATTGGGTCATGATTAAGAAAATCCTAATCACAGACCCATGTCAACCACTATAAGCAGGAACCCAAGGTAACTTGATAAAGACTTTTACTTCGCATTTATTACAGTATTAATTGCATTTACCCAAACATACTTGAACTGACTTAAACATCAAAACACATGTACCCCGATTGTCTGAACAAGGAGAAAGTAAAGACAAATTGAGTATTTTAAATAGGTGATAGATATCTATACCTGAAACATTAGTTATCATATATTAAAAGTTAAAAGAAATATACTTATGGTGCAACAACTAAAATTCATTCTTTTGTGCAAAAAAGAAAAGTGCAAAAAAGAAAAGAAAATTATTAGTTTTCATACAATAATTAATGAGTTTAATTTTAGTTTAGATTTAATGAGATTCGTAAATTAAAAAAAAATGTGACGTAACGATGATGACTAGTGTGAGAATGTTCCACAGGTATGATTAAACGATGTGTGTGGAATACTTCTTGAAATGACAAAATTATTCAACAGGTTTAATGTGCTAAAATTAAAACAAACACAACAAAAAAGAATATGTTCTAAAGAGAAAAGAAAGTGTACAGATCCTAAGACAAATTTTAGAACATAAAAGACCTGAAAGAAATTATATTTTGGAGAAACATTCTTGTTATAGTTGGAAAAAAAGATGAATTTTGTTTTGAATCAAGACAAATTTGTTGGTCAAGGTAAAGTTGTAATTTTCAATCTATTTTTATTTTGTGTCGTTTGTGTTTCATGGGTGGTATATCATTTTCGCGTATAATGTTACAATATAATTAAAAAAAAAACATGTTAATAGAGCCCAGAAATGTCAAAAATTCCATATTTTTCTATATATCATCATTAAATCATAATAAACCTTAATATAAAAGGTATTTGAAGAACAAATATTTTAATATAAAAAATTAAATAAATAAATATGAAAATATATTATTTGATTTATTAATTAATTATTATAAAGTGAGGAATATGATTGTTTCTCTAACCCTCTAGATTAGAACCTAATTTCACATGCAAGTTTAAAAAAATTTTATACATGACCAAGGGTCGAAAATAAATTGTTAGATACAATATGTGAGCGTTTTTCTAGAATATCTTAGAAAATATAAAAGTGATCTCTTTATGATTTTATATATTTAAAAATATTATATTTTAATTTAATCTTCAATTTATTTCATTTATATTTTGTAAGTATAGTATTTTAAAATAAAAGAAAAAAAATAATATATGAAATATACAAATCTCGTTTTTATTAAGTAAGATTATATTTAATTTAATTTCACAAAATCAATTGTAATCTGTTTATAAATTTCAATTTCTTTTACCATCAAATTATAATTCTTGCTACAGGAACTAATGTATGGTAAAGAGTTTATCTGAACATTGGTCATGAGGAATCTTTTCGAATATTACTTCTACATGTTTACACAACAGGTCAATTTTCCCTTAAAGAATGCAATTAATTTGTTTCATAGAATGAAAAAGTATTACAGTAGTAGCCAACAGCACTGCCATAAACCGGTATTCATAGGTTGTTGCCCGTGGAGGTTTTGTTCGGTGCGAAATGAGACAATTTCAGCACTACTTTCAAAAGCTTCAACCTATTCTGTAATAAGCAGTTGCTCAAGTTCTTCTCTACGGCGTTCCAACTCCTGTTAAGTGTTCATAGAAGCAAGTAAATTTCGGTTGATCTTTTAGTAAAAATTAAGAATTAAATGGAGATAAGAAGGTTTCTGAGAGATAATATTATGAACTCTGAGGGAAAAACAGAAGTCCAAGTTATGAATCTTTGTGCCCAATGTGCACGAAAGATGATGGAGAATGGTAGTATTGTAATCTGAAAACGATGTTGTTGACAACGAAACCTCTAAGGATTACTGAAATAACAAGTATGGTACATCTTGTGGATATAATCTTTTAAAGAAAAGAAATAATAATATGGTTTCTAAAATCCTTGATTTCTTTTCTCTGTTCTTTAGCTCATTAAGAGAAGACGTCAATTAATATCTTGATTTGAAACAATGCATTTGGAGCTGAAAAAATCATGGGCTATTATTATGAGGTAGATAAAAAAAGATTGCAATAAAAGGTCATGGAAAAGGTTCCAGAATTTAAATTTTCACATAGTGAGTGCAATGTTATGTTACGAAGGTATTTAGGAAAGACAAAAACTACTGATATGCACGTGGATGCAATACAATATATGCTACGTTACCTCAAGATCCTTTTCTGCTTGCTCTCTGGATATCTCTTGCTTCTGGCGGGAACGTTTCAGAAAACCAATGCAAAGAACTCCCTTAAAATGGTAATACATGTAACAGAAATTCTTATTTAGAACTCTTAGAATATTGACTAGGGAAGCTCATATATAAATATCTATCTATTTATAATATATATATATATATATATATATATAAAAGAATAATCTAATAAAATAGAAAATTGTTAGTTCATTGAACCATGTCCAAAGGCAGCAGAAACGAATTAAGTAGGAATTCTGCTCAGAAATATGATATGCCCGTTAAAATATTTTAGAATGATTTTTTTAAAGTGAAATTGAAAAGTATTAAAACAAGAGCAAAGGTAAGATGTTATAGAACCTGGTTTAATACAGGTCATGATGCTTTCAAAAATATTAACCTCTGTCTAATTGGAAAACACTCACAGCGAAATAATTTGAAGAATCAACAAAAAAAAAATATAAAATGCAAATTGAATATGACTTTGCACATATATACAATAGGCATCAATTCGTTTAAATCATGTACAAACATCCGAGCATACACGACTACAGAAACCTAGTCATTTGACTAATTAGTTTGTTCTTTTCAAAAATCTTACCGACACAACGTAAATTACGCCACAAGCAAGAAGCATATAGCACGCTATGCTCTGAAGAACTATCAGCTCTTTTCGCTCCCCACTATAGTCAGGGAAGGCCCTAGTCATGACTGCAACACTGCAGAAACAGAAAAAACACGACTAAGAAGCAAATTTGTGCATTATCAATTCATAATACAAACAAACAAAATCTTGCAATTCTACGCCGTACACTACATTTATTGGACATTAACAACAGGCAGTGGTAGCAAAACCAATTATGCAATACAAGTATTCTGAACTCAAAAACATCCACATGCAAAACACTCAAGTATTCTCTAATTTTAGAAACTCCTGTCTATGGTGTCAATTGAGATTTGTTCCACACATTATTACCTTTTTTCTTATTCATGAGAGAGAATTAATAAAGATAATGTAGGTACTAAGAGAAAAAAAAAAACAAAGATAATTGAATCGAAAGCAAAAAAAGCATCAACGTTAAAGAGAAAACGTACAAAATGTGCAGCAAACCCCTGGCAACCCAATACTCTATAACCTGTAACGATGCATGAAATTAGATAGCAGGAAGTGAGAACAGCAACATCATTTATTTGCTCAGCATCCACGTTCCGATAACAATAAATTAGAAAAGAACGAAACTACTAACTAATTAATTAATTAACCTTCCAGAACTTGATGATGAAGCTCCATTCCGTCTCAGCCAGAACCCCGAAGCACGCTATGAAAACGGCGTAACACCGAAATATGCCATCGAAGATCTGAAAGACACAACACGCAATTAAAACTGAACACGAAACGAATAATATTATACTTTAGAGAGAGAGAGAGAGACATCGGATTGGTTTTTGAATGAGCGAATTGCAGAGAGGACGTTAACGGCGATGCAGAAAAAGGAAGAGAGAATGACAAGGAAGCTGAAGCATCTGCATAGTGACAAGAAAGGGTCTGGTCTGAATTTCGTTCTCAACCTTCTCCTGGTGGAACTTGCAGTTAGTTGAGGCACGTTCTCTCTCTCACCTTCACCTTCTCTACGCATTTTTTCACTCTTCAAATCAACTTTTCAACTCCTAATTAATATAACAAACTCTGTCTCATCTAATGGCTTAATATAATTTCTTCATTCTGATTTTTCTTCCCTCACACTTTTATTTTCAATTTCAATTCCAATTCCAACTTTGTATGTCACAGTTTGCTTCTCCAGGGTGCGATTCTTCACCTGCCATTCAAGCCATGCATACAACTTACACGTGTCGGTATACAAACCCTTATTTAACCCCTTTGAAAATTTTATATCATATATATGTAACTAAATATATTATTATTTTATTTTAAAACTTTATATTTTATTTTTAAAAGGAATGGCTGTCAACAAATTGTTTTAATTAAGTCGAATTCAAGTTACCTAATATTGTTTCTAAAACTATTGGCCTGTGGTATGTGCGTTGAGAATTAAACAAATCAGCTCACTTCAATTTAAAACTAATAATAACAAATTTTACTTTTAGAATTTTTATATGTATTTAATCAAATATAAAAAATAATATTTATATAATTAATAATTAAACATTACACATAATGTATTAAATAAATGAACATGTGATGACATCAATTCATTTTCAACCCAATTTTTTTTTTAATTTTAATATTACTATTGTCCATCTACATAAAATTTTATATATTTTTATATAATACATAAAAAAATCAAATAATTAAAGTTGTAATTGAATATTAGTTTTCTAATTATATGATCAATTTATTTCCTTCCCCCTAATGCCCTACTACATCACAACGAATTCAGCTTGAATGGACTGGTTCTAATTTTTAAACATTGCAGAAATTATTCATCCTCAAATTTAGTTTGCGTGGATTACTTTACACTTTATTTTGACAGTATGAGTTAAATATTGTTAAAATAATTAGAAATAAATCTTAAATCTACATAAAATAGGTATCTAATATAATTTCTTTTATTTATATATAAAGGAATGCTACCAAAAATTACTTCCACTTTTTATAATTATAGTTTCCATTATATTTAACTACTTTTTATCGTTATATTTCTAATGGCGATTTTCATTAGTGTATAATGAAAAAAAAACTAATGTTCAACCATTTTTTTGCCTAACAAATCCGAACTGAATTCTTTCTTGGTGTTAAATTCGAATGTAGGTTGACTTGTAAGTAAGGAACTAAGGGTAAATTAGTAAAATTATCAGCAAATTAATTAGTTGTGGTTCGTTATATTCAATCAGATTTTACTACATAAATAAACAAGAATGAGTATTATTTATTTCCAACTCTCACATGTGTATTAGACTTAGTACACTAGATAATTAAAAAAAAAAAGATAAAAAACGAATTTAATAAAAAGTATGTAGCTTAATATTCATGATCGAAATGTCTCCATTAAAACTTTTGAAACGTTTTTAGTGTCGCATATATAATGGGTGGTTTTTACGTTTTTCATAGAAAAATATGCATCATTACGTTTCATCTCTTGCTAGCAAAAAAATTATTTATAGATGAAAACAAAATTTTCAATTATGTGCTCCGGGGATTGAATTATCCATCTAATATAGAAAATATATTGGGAAATTCAACTCTCTAACGCGCGTTTCAATACATGGTTGGAGAATTTTGATTTTGAATAAAATTAAATGTACAGTATGATTTAAATGAATAGGTTTATTGTTAAAATAAATCAATAGTACTATTCAATATGATTTTTTATCCAACATAGAGTTATTCAAAATTAATTTTATAACAATAATCAACATGAAGCTAAATATTTGAAAATATTTCAACATAATTTTGGAAAATGTAAACGAAACAGTTAATTAAACGTATAAGGTTGGCGAAATTTTAAGAAGAATATTTAAATGTTACTGTAGTTCACCCAAAAATTCAATTCACTTATTAAGACATAGAATAATTTGTATACACGACTTTTTTGGTCTCCTAGTTGATTTTCATATTAAATTCACCATATTCAATATTTAAATACTTACTATTTTAAAATATGTTAAGTTTGAATTATTTTTCTATAATATTATTGTTTTGAACTAGATAAATAAATAAAAGTGAATGAACAAGTATTATTTATTATAGGTATCAAAATTGGTTTTACTGGGTAGAATGTGAAAAAATTATCATTTTTTTTTTAAATATAGTTCAGATGTCACAATAAATCGATTTATTTAATCTACAAATTAAAAAGTTAAAGTCGGATTGGAATTTGTTGTTCCATGACAAATCAATAACCACTGTTTATTATTTTTTACTTTTTTTTCATAATTTTTTTATTATAATTATTTATTACTTTTTTAATTATGTAGATCGATAATTTAATATTTTTAAAAATGATAAATTTATTTAATAATATTTGAATAATTTTGATACATAATTAATTAATTTATTTATCTAAAATTTTAATTTGTATTTTATAATTGTGATTGATAAAAAAAATTAAGTGAAAAATCGACTTATAATAAATATATAAAATAATTTAGGATAATAATTCATTTTGAAGTAAATCAACCTAACTTATCTATAAATATGTTAGATTGAATTGATTTGTAAAAAAAATTATTCATTGAAAAATTAAGCTACTTAGGGATTTGAATTCTCTTGAAATTTTTGTATTGATTTTTACGTTGTACCTTCAAAACATATAATTGTACACCAATTTTTATGTTCTAAAAGTATATTATCTTTTTTAATATAACGAACAATAGCTATTTTGAAGACGACAAAAACATAAAAACAAATTACAAAATAATCTGTACTCTCATTTTTAATTCATTCAGTAGTAAATGATCCACATCAGTTAGATTAACTTATTAATAACAACCTTACTATTTATTATAATTATTAAATGATTATATTTGATTATATAACAATATTTATTAACTAAATTTGAGAATATGATAATCATGTCTTATAAATTTTCAAATAAAATCTTATGTCTGAATTAAATTTATTACTTTTTAAATCTGTTTTTTATAATATCTAAAAGCATATCTCACATATTTATCTTTCTAGTAAGTATTTAAGTTTTTAAGTTGTGACTCTAATATAAAGATAAATAATTAATAAAGTGAGGGGGGAAAAAATAAAAAGGTAAAATTAAAAATAATAATATTGTTATAACTAACTTAACAAAAAGATTCAAAACTATTATAGAAATCAAAATCACATGAGAAATTAAACTTAATATGACATCTGTCACCTATACATGTGCATTAGTTTAGCATTATAACAAAATTAAATTATAACCAAATTAAAAGTTAGTTATTTTTGTTTTATAAATTTCCCACTTTTAAGAACTAGATTCACCACCGCGTGCCGTTTTAGTCTCTGACCAAGTTAAGGTGATGACAAATCACGGAACCATGGAACCGAAGTTAGTCCTTATCCCTTGCTCTGCTCAAACCAACCGTTTCTAGCCATAGCGTGAACTTCACCGCCTCATATTCATTCGTTCCTCAGTAGTCACAACTTTTGCACACTCACAACACAGCACACTCACACATCCACCATGGCTTCCATAACATCATCATCATCGTCTCCAACACCAACAACACACTTCAACTTTCCAAACTCCAAATTGTGTTCCTCTTTTCACTTCTCATTCTCTCCATGCTCGCTTCCACTTCCTTCCATATCCCACGCCGTTTCCAATTCCCTCAACAAATTCAATTCCTACTTTAATTCTCTGCGCTGTTCTGCCTCCGTGGAAGACGCGGAATGGGATTGGGAACAATGGCGCCACCACTTCCACGAGGTCGATGAACAGGAGCGTCTCCTCCACATTCTCAAGGTACACACTCACTATTCTACCTAGTTCAAATTTTTTGCTGCGAATATCCAGGTAAAAAGCTATTTTTGACGAACGAAACGACAGGACATTAGTCTTCAAACAAACGAATAAAACAAATTAAGCCTCTAAAAGGTGCAATTTTTCAATACTAGCAGATGTTTAGAGATTGAAAGAGAAGTCTCTGAAATAGTCACAAATTTCAAGGACTTATTTGAAATTTCCTTAATTTTCTATCCTACACCTGTTCAATGATGTTTTCAAAGACCAAAATGAAATATTCAAAGACTTCTTTGATTTTAGACCACACATGACGCTTTCAGGATCAAAGAGATGATTTACAGTACATTGTTCGTTTGAACTTTTAATGATGCTGCTAATAAATGACGATGACATGTTTTTGTGCTCAACGAAACAGTCTCGCTTCGGTGTTGCTGTGAATTTGGAGGATTATGATGATGCGGCTGCGCTTAAGGTGGCCATTGCAGCTATAGCTACCAATGACACTGTTGGAACGGTCATATCTCTTCTAAATGTATAAATTTTCAGTCCAATTGCCTTTATTTCTTCTGCTTTCTCTTTGCATTCCATTGGACTTTCTTTATTTTCCTTCCGAATATTTCAGAGGGCCATAGAGGAAGAGCGGTACAGTGATGCAGCTTTCTTCAGAGATGAAGCTGGCACCGGACTTGTGAGTTCTCATTGCAAGAATGTCTTCGTATATTTTTTTATGGAAACGAATCTGAAATGCAACGTCAAAGGTGATCCTAGAGTCTGTAATAATTGTAACTATACTTAACTTGCTATCACATAGGTTGGAAAATTGTATGCGCTATCAAGACACTCCTTGCTATAGCTCATACTCGTGATTTGAACTGTTTTAGTTCAGTTAAATCTAAGAATGTGGACCAGGATGGAATAATGTCTTGGTGTGGCTCTTTTTGTTTTCCTTACCAGCCTATAACGTGCTCATATTTTTGGACATGTGATCTTCACCTATTGGTTATGTTTGAATTGATACAGTGGTGTAGGAAAAGGTTTGAAACCCAAGGTTTGGGATATTTTAAGCAATAAACTGAAATGGGAAATGATGGGAACCATAACCATTGTATGATGTCTCCCTTCTCCCTTACTTTTTGGTGGCCTGATATGGTGGATTTGAAAATGGCACATCCCGTTAATCTCTTTTTTCAATTATCCAAAACTCTCCAAATTTTTAGTGAATACCTATCTTCCATGATTGGGACTTGATGAGGGTTTCCCTAGCGCCAATGGGACTCCTGTTCGGCTTAATGGTCTGAACTACTCTTCACTTTATTTTATTCAAAGCATCCAAATATAACCATGATGTGGTAACATCTCAAGACTTGAGCTTACCGGTAATGATATACTTTGACATCAATATGTTCTGGCTTTTGCAGGTGGGTTGGTGGGCTGGAATGTCGAAAGACACCAATGGTCCACGTGGTCTAATTATTCGCATAACTCCAGAGCATGGAAGATACGTGGCAAGGAGTTATAGTCCTAGGTATTTTCTATTACTTATGGTTCTTTCATGAAAGGGAAAATTATTTTTGGGGAAAGAGATGCTACCTTAGAATTTAGATATGTATGTTAGAACTTCAATACTTTTATATACCTTAGAAATCCCACATTAACTAGAGATGGGATTGAATTATCGTATATAACGTAGAACTGATTTGGGCTTATTTGCTTACACAATTGTAACTTTAATTCACTAGAAAGTAAAAATATGGTTTGAAATGAAACGTCTTTCTCTACCAGCTTGTTGACTGCATGATAGTGTGACAGGGGCAGAGTAAGTGGAGAAGACAGACCAGCCTAATCTTGAAGTGTATAATTTGGTTTGCACACTTAGATATAAAAATACAGAAGATTCTAATGGAGTAATTTGGTTATAAGTCTAAGATAGAAATCAGATTTCTGTACAACATAAGTGTTACAAGGTTCAGTTGATTTGAACTTGACTTCAACTTCCTCTTTATGAATTTGTGCCTTTTAGTAGTGTGGGAAATTTATAATCTATTTTGTCCTTTGTTGCTTACCTTTGATCAACTTGATGACAGTGGGTTTAACCTCACAATTCCTTCATCACCTTTAACCACTCAATCATATATTGGGGTATCTCTAAACTGTGTCTTTCGATTCTTGAAACAATTGTAGGGCAACGTACTTTGTATAATTGGGGGTATCTAAGTAGTTTTAAATTGTGGGCAACCACAACACAGGTACGTTACCAGCAGCCCTGCCTGTTAATGACTAAAGAAGTAATTCATTTATTTTGCCTGCAAATACCTGTTAAACTGTCCAAATCTAATCCGTAGCATGTTGTACTTGTGAGCATCTATGAGTGCGGTCCCTAGTCATAATGGTGATGCCTTGAACTAGGTTGAGAAAGTTATCAATGATTGAATGAAATACTTTAAAGGTAGACAACAATATTCCAGATAATGAGATATAATTGTTTTATGAATTTCATGTTCCATAAGTTCATGCCGTGATTGCTTCGTGTGCTCCTTGTCCATATCCTATGGTGTTAATTTACTATGACAAATTTTTAAAGAAGGAAATCTTAGTAAAATTTTCTAAATTAGGTACAATATTCAATCAGTTATGTCAATAAGTGGTTACTCACCAACCATTTGAGTGTTCCCCCCCAAAAAAAAAATTGTTCCCAAGCTAGAGATACGTTTACCAAGTTTTTTTTTGGTGTCTACCTCTTCTATCATAGAAGATGTTCTGTTCTGTTTTTTAAGAGCATTTCTTTTTCATAACTTGAGACATTTTAGGTGGTCACGGTGCTGACCTTCATTGTAATTTTTCAGGCAACTTGCTACTTCTGCCGCTGGTGTTCCTCTATTTGAGTTTTTTCTTATAAAGAATAAGAGTGGTGAATTTAAGTCACAGGTAGCTCTTCTAAACTAATCCCTTAATTTTTTATAATTTTTATTGGAATCATTCATTACAACATAAGCAATTAGCATTCCTCTAAAAAATTTGAGTTCAATTACCTTATTTTATTTGCCAACTAATTGCACTCAAAATGGATTGTTGTTCATTGAACTTTTTTGTAACTGAGTATGGATGAGTGTGCTTACGATGATATTCTGTAGGCCGTTACAAAAGTTTCTTTCAATAATTTGTTGGTAAATAATTTTTTATCATAAGCATTATGATAGAGGAATCAGGGATTATATGCAACAATGGAATATATTGCTTATGATCCAAAGACTTCGTTCACTTCACAGGCCATACTATCTGAATTGTTCATGAAATCTTTTACACAAATATTTGTATTTCTATAAATTAAGAACAGTCTAGAATAGAAATCAATTTGTATTATTAACACTGTGTTGGATTTAGAATATTGATGGACATGATTCTCTTTTGCATTGTTTTTTAGTTTAAAATATATACTGACTTAGGCCAAACAAGCATGCTAGTTCATTAGGAGGTTCATATTGCTTGACTCTTAATTTTCAAATGACGAATGTCACCAAATTTAAAAACTTGTTTTTCATGGCAAATTAAGAGTGGGTTACAAACACAAATTAATAGTGAAAACTTAGGACAACTTATATTTCTAGCTGTGGCCTATATTGGTCATGTTGCCGCTTAATTTGCTTGAGGATCAAAATTTTACTCAACCATGCTTCACAGTTTACATATTTCAGAAACCTAACCAAGTGACAAGTCGTTTATTTAAGAATTGCCTAACCAATCCATGGTTTGATTTGGATTTAATTCTTTGTTTGTTGCAAACTCAATAGTACCTTTGGTCTTATTCATTCTTATGCTTTTCAGGCTGTATACTTCAAGCAGAGAGGAGATTCCTATAGTCCCCCAACAAAATCCACTAAAGCTTTGGATGCTGCTGAGAGATTGAGTTCTGTTGAGTCACCAGAAGATAAAAGTGAGCTATTTGTTGAGAGTCCTGAAGATCCGGAGGTTATTGATGATAGGAATGATAGCTCTGATCCAACTGATGGAATGCCTGTATTTCAGAATATCTTGAAGGATACAATCCCTGGTGTTAAGATGAAGGTTTTGAAGTTCACAACTCCAGACAAAGTAGACAAGGATATAATATCTGATGTGATTGAGCAGATAACTGAGGAAAAAGGGGATGAAGATGAAGATGAAGATGTATATTCTAACAAGGACAATGAGACAGAAACTCCAGAACTGAAAGATGTTGAGTCTGAAACTGATGATGAGAATGAATTAAGATCTGGTCTGGAAGCTTTTGATCTTGCAGAAGAAGATAAAGCAGTCAAAGCTGTCATTGGTGGTCTGGTTCAGAAAATTTCCAGCAGTTTGCCTACAAGAGAATTGTTGCTTCGAGTTCCTGCGAAGCTGGAGATGTCCGGACACGGTTCATTTTTGTTTACCATAAAGGAATTAGTCAATGAACAGGTTGGTCATGGCAAAGGGAAACGTTCACCAGATAAATCAACAAAAATTCAAGGCCAACATTCTGTTGACAGTATTATGTTTAATCTTGCTAAGTTCATTGGAAAGGGGAAATTACCCTCAAAGGTAGGTTAATGTTTACTATCTGATAATTAATATGATCTTATTCTGAGTAAAATATTAACCTCCAAATTGTAGTGTTTGCAAAGTTTGTCGCATTTGTTGAGTCTAGCTGCAAAATTGCTTATGTGATAATGTTTTGCTTCAATCTTTTAGGTTCTTAAAGATTTGGGAGAGTTAGTAAGACGTAATCTTAGCCGGGATGGACCCCTTGAACGATTGTCTGGGTCTACTATGTTCAGTCGCATTGAAATACCAACTTCTTTAGATCCTTTGAATGGTGATATTCTAGAGAACTTGTTAATTTAGTATTTTTGAGGTGCTGAGATTGCCTGCTCACTGTAAGATTTTAATCTGAGTGTATACTGAATATTAAATATTTTCACTTTCATCAGGTCTATATATTAGTGCACATGGGCTTTACTCATCTGAAGTAATTCAATTGAGATGTAGATA
>Ga0099823_1003799_pt1 | contig 14516 bp, 5 predicted proteins | sample CowpearedBW_FD_76831 | JGI IMG/M metagenome (GOLD analysis project Ga0099823, IMG submission 76831) | Root nodule microbial communities of legume samples collected from California, USA - Cow pea red BW | ecosystem: Host-associated > Plants > Roots > Nodule | place: USA: California | collected...
TAAAAAATAAAGGTTTTTTTTTTTTTTTTCTTTTTTAAATAAACTCAAACAGAGGTGCAATAATAACCACGACAATGACAATAGTAGAAGTAACGTGGTGCAGTGAAAGTAAATATTTTAATCTTTTTTATATTAATAAAGACTGCAATTATAAGAAAAAGCTTCGAACCAATTTACATATTATTTGTTTTAGAGCTAATTCAAGGATTAATTCTTTTTAAGTAATTTAATAAAGTCTTAATAGATTTTTCTCTTAATTGAAGGGTTTAATCTCTCCATTTATTTTCTCCTCAATTCAGCGTCCAGTCTTCATTTTAATTTAAATACCCAACTCACTAACACATAATCACCTTTTAATTTAAATAAAATAGAATTGATAAAACAAGAAATTAAAAAATAACATCCGATAAACTTCTCAAATATTTCAAATATTAGGAAAAAAAACCTACCTTTATTAAAATTGATAAATTGCTAAATGGTTCTTGAATTTTATTAATTTCAACGTAGAAGCAACTTCCTTGGATTTGGTACCATTTACCATCAAGGTTGTGTTGTGGTGGATTTTGCTTGAATTGGCAACGTAGGAGAAACCTCTTTGGAACACTGACAAAGCCATGAATGCGATCTTTCTCAGAAGCCTGTCCTTCCACGCGCGCCGTCTTCGTCTTTCTCCCACTGCTTCACTATTCTCTCTTACCGCTCCCACCTCCTTCTCTTCTCGCTCCAATGCTCCTGACAAAACCCACTCCCTCGTTGAAGACATTAGCAACGAAGGTAACACCCATCTTTGCACTTTCTTCTTAATTACTTGGGTGCCTTGGACGTGTTTGATATAATGCTTCTGTGAACACTCACGCCCATCAATCTTATTCTTTGTTATTAGATGTTAATTTATTTGTGTTGTGAATTTATAATACGAATTAATAAAAAAATCAGTATTAAATATGATTATATAGCTTATGTTTTGTTTGAAGACCAAAAAGAAAGCACGGATGACAGTAAATTTTCTTCTATTTGATTGTAGAGAAAGTTGAAGGAGAAAGAAAAAACATTCAAATTGACTTCTAGAAATAAAATGAAAAAAATATCTCCTTTCACTTTTCTCTGGTTCAAATTTTTATTTTCTTCCATCTTCCTACTATCGAACTAAAGGGGTTACGGGAAAGTAGTTTACATAAAAGTTAACAAATTTTAATTATTTAACAATGTAAATGTTTATATATGTTTTCTTATTATTATGTGAAGTTCATGGGAGTTTTAGTAAGTTTTGAGGACGACATAAGTTTATTAATATAAGTGTGTTAAAATAATTTGTGAGATAGCATGGTTTGTAACATTTGGTGTTATGAAACAAGGTTTAATGGAAATGCCAACCGATTGAAAGAGCCAGTTTGGATTTTAATAATTGGTTTCAAATTTTGATCTTTTGAGTCTTTGCTAAACAGAATTTTATTTTGTGTATTTGGGTTAAAGAGCTGAAGAGGCGTGTCGCAAAACTTCAAGAGGGTGATGCTGAGGCGATTCCTTCTGTGTTTGAAGCTATACTGCAGAGGTATTTAGTGGGGAAGCCTATTGAAGCTGACGAGGAGTTGATGAAGGAAATTCTAGGGAGACGGACACTGTCGGAAGATGAAGAGGAGGAGTTTGATTCTGATTGGGAGGAGGAAATAGATGACTCTGAAATTGAAAATGAAGATATTGATCTTGGTTTTAAAGGAAGGAGTAAAATTGATGAAGGAAAGAATAAGAGATAATATAAGTCTGCAACTGCGCAGCGGCAGTCAAGATTTCAAATCAACCTTAAATTCTTTGTTTGTGTTGTGTAACAGACATCTGGAGATGCCTTTGGGCTGCTGCTGTTAAGCCATTTGGTGTTTGCTTTTAATTCTTTGAATGTAGTGGTTTTTACCTTAGTCTTTTGTCCTGATTAGAAATTTTAGAATTTTGTACTCAATCTGAACTGAGAAATTAAATTACATCATACATTTATATAGGAGAAAACTTACTAGGTACTTAAATGTTGTTATCTGATCATATTCAATGTTTCACTTCGGTAGTATGCAATGCACGTAATATATAATGTAAATTAGTAAAGTAAAACTCCAAACTTGAAATGAAAACTCCTACTATGTTTATGGTCCTACAATATATGCTTCTTTACGCGTGTCCCCGTATTCCATACCCTTTAAGATACTATGTATGCCTTTTTACATGTGCCCCAGTATTCTGTATCTTCCACATCACAGAACTTGATAGTTGGAGAAGGTTTATGAGATATTTTGTGTTGGAGATTATTTTTTCATGTTAAATATCAATATTGTTTTCATATTATGGTTAGTCATTTTCAGCCAACAAATGGCATTGCGTTGCATGTATTTCAATTCCATCACCAGATGTTTACAAGGGAAACTGCATTGTTTATTAAACATGCGGTGAAGATTCCATTCACGAGATGCCAAACATTCTTTAGAATAATTTAGTGTCTGTAACGCGTCAATTTGTCTTCAGAAGTTTTAAATCTAAAAATATAAACTGAAAGCAACTAGTGTTTTCCTTGTATGTCCCTTGCAACTGTTCCAAAGCACTTTGTTGAAATGAACGAAAGATTTCATCACAGGCTACGGAGCTACAATTGAGCACTATTGTTTAACAAAGCAATGTGCAGATTTTGCCATGTAAGCATATGCTTATGCTCATAATTCAATGTGTTCATATCTTCATCTCACTACTTAATCTATTTAAGATCAATACTAGTTCTTTCATGGGAGGTTCAGATGAGCCTCCAGCTGAGAATTCTTGAACTTCTCCATTGATTTCAATCATGCTACAACCTGGGATTTTCTTTTCTATGTCTCTTTCTTTCATAAAATTCCTTATTCTTTTGGCAGCACCAAATCTGCCAGCTTTGGCATATATATCACACAAGTTAACATAGAAAGCATGATTATGGGGTTCCAAGTCTATCAAATGAAGAGCTACCTTTTCTCCTAATTCTACATTCCCATGCATCTGACAACCTCCGAGTAATGCACCCCAGACATAAACATCCGGCTTCATCGGCATGCTTCTTATGAGAATCTCCGACTCTTCAAACAGCCTGGCTCGACTAAGAATATCAACCATGCAAGCATAGTGATAAACTTGTGGTTCAATTGAGTAAACACGTTTCATTGCCTCAAAGCACCAGCGACCTTGTTCTACCAAACCAGAATGAGCACAAGCTGACAATAATCCAACAAATGTCACATGGTTTGGCTTTACTCCAGCTCTTTCCATCTCTAAAAAGCAATCAAAAGCCTTCCAACCTAATCCATGCATAGCAAACACCGATATCATCACTGTCCATGCTGAAGTATCCTTCTCAGGCATCTCTTTGAAGATTTCAAACGCTTTCTGCACATCCCCACATTTGCCAAACATATTGACAAGTGCTGTTCCAATTACCACATCATACTCTATGCCGTTTCTTTTCAGATAACCATGCACCCATTTCCCATGGTCTATGGCACCAAGTTGAGAACAAGCTGAAAGGACACTAGCTATTGTGATCTTATCAGGTTTAACCATATCATCACCCAAAAGCTGCATTTCATGGAAAAGCTCAAGTGACTCCTTTGGCCTCCCTCCCTGAGCCAACCCTGTAATAATGGAATTCCAAGTTATGATATTCCTCACCTTCATCTTCCTAAACAAGTCCATTGCCATGTCGAGTTCTCCATTTCTCAAACACCCAATAACCATTGAGTTCCAAGTGACAACATCTGTAACCAACATTTCATCAAACATGTTGCTGGCATTGTTCAACAACCCACAAGCCATGTACAAGCCGATCAAAGAATTGCCAACAAAAACATCCTTCAAAAATCCAAACTTGATCACTTGGGCATGAATAACTTTGCCAGTAGCACCATCCTGCCACCTAGTGCAACCCTTTAAAAGGAATGGGAAAGTGAGACAATTGGGCACAATCTCTTTTGAAAATATTTGTTTATACTGCATCAAAGCCTTGCAATAATGAGTGTCATCACCTCCCTCCATGCTTGTATATGCTCTGATCATGATGTTGTAGACACGAAGATCAGGGTTCTGGATCATGTGAAAGACATTGGTGGCATACCTGAAAGAACCATAATTCGAAAAGGAGCAAAAATATAGGAGACGGGTAATTAGATAATATTGGTCACCAGGGTGTAAAGTTGGGGACTTTAGAATCTGGGTATGAATTTTTTTGAGCTCTCTCAGGTTCTTGCATTGTTCAATCAATCTAGAGAGTGTGTTCTTGAGGATTAAGCTTAGGGACTCCACAGTTTGAAACTCAGGAAGGGTAACCATCATCATCCACCAAAAGAAAAAGGTAAAACTCACAGCAGTAATGATGGATAAACAAAATTGAACCAGTTGAATAAACATTTGCCTTTTGGTATCATTCATTTTTAAGGTTAGATAGTGTATATCCAACTTCACTCCAATCACAAATATAATAAATTTATTATATTATGATTCTTTAAAATATTATATCTTTGATAATTGTTTGTTAACTGTTGCATGTACATTTTTTATAAAAAAAAAAATTAAACTCAAACTTTAATGAATTTTTTCTTGTTAAATTTTTTAACGTGTCAGAAACTATGATGCTTCGACATTTTACATAAATGGCGTATCTCGTGTCTAATACATATATATATATTTTTTTTTGACATGATTTTGACGATTAAAATAAGGAACAAATCTTATATTATCACTACTTCTTGTATATTGGATATTAGATAGATATATTAGATTCATTTTTGTGTTAGTTAACAATGTGTTAGTTAACAATTTCAAACTTAACATGTATATACACGTCGTGTTCTATGTCTTATATTTTTTCAATTTAATCATATTTTCGTGTCCGTATCCGTACCCGTTTCCATATCCGGATAACATAGGTCAGAAAAGATTAGTTGGTTACTGGCCCGTGGTTATTTTCTTAAATTGAAGTCTCAATTTGCTACTCACGCCCTTATGTAAAATAACTAAACATTTCCGGAAACATGTTGAAAATACAAAAACCAGGTTTTAGAATATAGGAACTATATATAATACATGCACTCGTGACTACTGCGTTTAATAATCTTTGGTGTGATATTCAAATTAGATGATAAACAAAAGAAAGTGGAAGAAAAACATAATGATATAGGTGACGTGTGAAAGAGAGGTATGAACCTAAGGAAGCTTATGAACAGCTCAAAAAGTTTGATTCCTTGACACTTAGGGAGAGATGATTAATAACTAATGGAGAGTAAAGTACAACATGTTTTTTAGTTAGAATAAAGTAACTAAGTCCAGTGGTTTAAAAGAAAGTCAAAGATGAATTTTCAAACAGATTTATGATTGATTATGCATCATTTACTCTAGATTCTGTTTCTAAAGTTCCATATAATTACTATATTTTGGGTGTTTCCTCTAGGCCTTTTTCGGACACTTAAAAGTATGTCTATGTTTAAAATCTTCTTTGCAATACTTTGGTTTGAACATTCGTCTGACTTATTCGGTTTTTGTTAAAAGCTGATATAAAAAAGAGCTTAGATAAAGCTATGGTTGAAGGATCACCATTAACAACCTTCAAATAGCTTTTATTACAAATTTGTTTACACTGTTATCAAATTGCTTTTATAAGAAAAAGGTGAACTCTTAAATAATCGATAGGCCGAAAGGTGTATGATAAAAGATATTGGGGTAACCAGAATCCAATTTAATGGTACCGAAAGTAAGAAACTTGAATTCTGATGCTGAAATTGTGGTTGTGTACAGTGAAGGTAGATATGATAAGGGGAAGATGCTTTGCTTTGATTTCAGGCCTCCTCTTTCTGCTTCCTTTCTTGTGTGATCTACATTGTTCCACTTTAAATAAAGTGCTGCAGAGATAAACGAATAAGTTATGTTGCAGACGACTGATCATTATAAAAGCTTTCTGCCTAAAGAATTCTGGTTTGCAGATTATTATAGAAAGGAATGCAAAACATTGGATACCTATTATTTTTAACTGATAACTTCCAATAAGAACACTACTGTTTTTGTGTCTAAAAAACTAAATGGAGAAAGCTTAGACTATAACCTCCCCAATAACTATGATTAACTTAGCCGTGACAGAATCTTGAATTTGAAGAAGCATCCTTGGCTACCACCAATATTCTTTTATGACAAAAAAGCAGAAAACCAAAGAAACAAGGAACAAAGGGATTATATATAATATTCTCATCAAGAAATAACTACAGCATGTTCCAAAGGTTTTCCTGAGAAGATTTTCATGCAAATATTCACAGTTCACAATCCTTCACAAGGATTGCAGGGTTTCATCAGCATTCAGCGAAATTTTGATGGCATATGGGTCCCACCACATACAGTGATAAGGGGTGTAAACTAGCCCTTGAAGACAAAAAAGAAAGAGTTACATTCTTCCATTGGAGGAGGAGGAGGGAGAGGAGTGAACATGTTGATACAACAAGACATGCAAAAGCTTGCAATTGTTCAAGTTTGGGATCTTTTCAGCAACAAGGTCACAAAACCAGAGAGAAGTTTATTGAGTTTATTTGTAGCAGTTGCTTGTTTTGTATCTGTTGCCCTTTGGCCTGTGTCTCATGTTTCATCAAGCTACCATGCAGAATCTGTCACCAAGCATTGAGGTGTGCCTGGCAATGGTCATGTTCTGGATCAAAGAATAGGGTGTGTGCAGATTATTCTTCGTTTTCTGACATTGATTCTGATGTCACCTGTGGTAAGGTTAAGCCAAGTAGTGTTTCTGAAGAGAGAAGACAGAGTTCATCAATTGCTAAGTGAGTATGTTGCAGTGCTGTTTAATGAAAGCACAATTTGAAGGCTAGGAAAAGAAAAAAAAGTGTCTTTTGTTCCTCTTATGTTTCATGGCATTCATGGTTAGAAAATTAAACTTTGCATACAAAGTATAAGTCAGTCTTGGTTAATATTTTGGATTGTTTGTGATTTTAAAATTTAAAATAAATAAGTAAAATTAATAATTTGTCAAGAATGGGATTCGAACCCATGCCCTTTCGGACCAGTACCTGAAACTGGCGCCTTAGACCAACTCGGCCATCTTGACTTTTGTTTATAAATAGAGTAAACAATATTATTTAAATATTTAAGTTTATAAAGATAAATGACTCTTACTAGAAATGTAATAATCCCAAACCATTCCTTTTGGAACCAGTATCTAAATTACATTTTTATAAAGATAAAGTATACTTATTAGTGAAGATTTAAAATTCACCATCTATCCCATCATTTAATCACTTTTACCATCAATTTAACTTACAATTAGTAATCTTTTACTAATAAGTAGTAAAAGAATTTGTATGCTAAGAAAATTATGAATACTACATAGAGAAGAAAATCGGCTGAGTTTGATGAGCTACGGCAAAAATATTATGAAATGTATTTTTACGTTAGTGGAAAACATGGCCAAACTTTATTTTGGAGAAATTGGTAGGTTAATTTAGGATTAACATTACATTAAATTCAATTAATTTAGCATGGATTTAACGACAAATAGTGTTTTTTTTTTTTTTGTCATTGACACATAAGAAATTCTTATTTTCCTCGAACTAAAATAGTCGAATCCAAAAACATATTAGACCTATGCATATTTTAGAAAAGGCGTATTCTAGATAGGTATCTATCTACATGATATTATATTCTTTAGATTTTTTTTTAAGATAATAAACTTTGAATCTAGAAATTCATCAAATCTATACAAAATCTTTCACACTATAATCTGATAATTAGTGTACTAAAATACACTCTTTGAGGATAAGATTATCCAGGCAGAAAATTTGGTTGTTGGAAGCTTAATTTTTTATTATAGATTTGGTATCAATGACTTATGAATCAATTTATATATAAATAAAAGATTACATACTACTTCAGGTTTAAAATTTTAAAATGATTAGTTTCTAAATCTTCTTCCTTAAATTTTGATCAATTTCCTTGTTTTATATATAACTCATTATTTCTAATCGAAACAACAATATATAGGAGAAAAAGATACACTATGAGGTTATGAGATCAAAGTTCATATTCAAAATCCATTGCAGAACTTCTGAGCTTACATTTGCAAGAAGTAAAACAGGTAGCACTTACCATTCTAATAATCATAGGCCTTAGCAACAAGCTGCAATGTGAAATATATAAGAAACTAACACTACAATAGCCACTAGAATTCACTCTTTCAGATCTATGCATGAAGTTGATAGCAGAAAAACACGATCTCTAGGCACCACATCCAGCACCACAACCAGCACCACATCCTGCACCACATGCAGCTCCATAAGGTTCTTCATCTGCTGCAGAACTTTTCTCCTTGGATACACCATCTGCACAAGAAAAAATTATGGCTGGAATAATGCAGAAGGTAACAAAAACCATCAACCAGATTGCATAGCCATTACCAAAGAAACCAATATTTGCATCCACAATTTTCACCTCTCTCAATTCTCTCACCATTTGTTCCCACTTTGCTCAATGATTTTCACTTTCACCTGAGAATAGGCCTTTGGTTTTTTTTTTTTCAGAAGTGGACATATATGCTTGTTATATAAGCTATATATATACAGTGAAACCAATGTGCTAGATAAAAAATAAAAATATCTTTGTATATGCATTTGAAGACGTTTTCAAATTTTTCATTACCCTAGAAAAGTCCAAGTTATTGCTCCTTTAGTCGACTGTGGTGGACCACTCAGTTCTTGTCTTGAAATTTAGTTGTGGTAGCTAACATGTAATCATGCTATTGATTCCAGTCATCACTTTCAACTAATAAATTGACATTCATGCTTCAATTGCAAAATCCAATGTTTTTAAACTCAGATAAATGATTGAGGTATCCATTTTGAACATTTATGAACTTAGCTTTAGTTAAATAGTGCATAAAATGTTATTAATGAAATATATATACCATAACTTTATAACACACTAGCTTTTTAACATTTAAAATACACATGAAAAATCTAATATACCATAGTGGTTAAGTTTAAGTTTTATCATTACAAAACTATCACTAAAAATAGAAAATTTAAAAATTTAAAATGAAAAAGAACATGACAAATATTTAGACTTTATTTTTATTTTTTTTGAAAAGACAATCAAAATGGCACCATATTTAGACCATTAAATTTTTTATTCTTTGGACCACGATGGATTTGACTTTTAAAAACTGACAATGTTTATCCTAAGCAAAACTTTTTTTCTGACTTGGGGAGGTTGTAACTAGTTAAGCAGTGAAAAATATTATTTTGCTCAGTGGTTGTTTCTATAGTACTACTACCAACCCTTTTTAGACTAAAAATTATATAAAAGAACATTATTAGAGACTCCACTTATTGTTGAGTGGAGGACGAAGATCAATAATGGCATGGTTGTTGATTCTTTAGGAAATTGCAAACATTTCAAAGCAGATTTTATCCTATAATATTCTACTGCAGTTGCTTAGTATTATCATGCTCCATGTGTTATGTTTCCAATTCTTCATCAGCAAGCACCATTGTAATTCAGAGAATCAGAGCAGACACACAATTTGAGAGTCCATCATCACAGGATAAACACAAATAAGAGGCAAATTCAGGTTTTGAAGTAATAAATCCAAAAGCAGAAACTTAAAGTCTGTGGAACATTACTCTTATTGGATAAATAGAAATAAGAAGACTAAGTTTTGAGGGTTTTGGAAGATGTTTAATTTTTATTGGAGGCATTGTAGGTAGTGATGATGATAGTGGGATTGTTGTAATGTAGGAGCTATCTGTTTCCCACATTATAAGTGGGTCATAGACTACTGCACCACCACATCAGACGCATTATATGTGCTTCATGTGACAACCACAATTCTAATGTCACATTCTTCTATATGGAACTCAACCTACTGGTGCCAAACTCATCTTGGATTATTCTGTGTAACTCTATTTAATTACCATGGAAAAAAGCCAACAATTAATAATCTCATAAAGCAGCACCCATTATTTCGAACTTGGTATCCTATTATATTTTTCGTTTAAAAAAACTAACAAAAAAATTGAGCCTATAAGTTCGTTGAGTCTTCAATTTCTCCTATTTTTTTTTCTTATAGCTGATCAGTTTATATCTGTTTGCAAAAAGCACTATATGATTCAAGAGAGCTGATAATTGTTTACTTCAAAATGGTGAATTGGGTAGAAATAAGATAGAGATAGAAAAGAACAAGAGAAAAGGTGAAATAAGGGATAGCTATATATGTAGAAAAAGAAGAAAAAGTGTGGAGATGGTTATAATTTTTCTACAATACAAAGACAACATGAGTTTCTGATATGATTATACAGTTTCACTAAGAGTTGTGATGATGATTTTGTAAGGGAGTAGATTGAAGTTAAAAGAAGAGAGTTATAAGGAAAGAAGCAAGAAAAGAAAAGATGGATGAAAAACAAAGTGACAGATGTGATCATTGATGAAAAAAAGGAGACAGAAAAAGAAAATGGAATAGAAATGAGATGAAAGAAAAGTAGAAGTGTTTGATATATTTTTTACTTTCACCAAAAGAGTAGCAGACAAAGTGTTCTGGAGTCTGACCTCAGCTTCTATTTAAATCCCAATGCTAACGTAAGAGAACTTTGAGGAACCGAGAAGGTGGAGAATATTGATCGAGAGCGTTTTTCACATATCACACCACACGCACGATATATTGTTTAGTGAAGAAAACTAACAATTAGATTTTATTGAAAAATATACAGATAAACCACTCCTCTCACACACAATCCATGTAAAACCATTGAATAACACAATTGGACATGTATGAAAAATAAAATTATTACATGGGAGAACCTTAAACCATCATCTTATGTATGTTTTTTCTGGTGATAATGATAACCATTGTATCTGTCATAGCAGCTATTTATGTAATGCACAATATATTTTGAAGTTTGGATGAGTGTAACACTTTATTGGGTTTTCTTTGGCTTCACTGGTCCTCTGGGAATTCTGTTGAGGTAGTTCTTCTTGAAAATCCTGTAGTTTTTTCTGAAAACGATTATCATATCGCTCACCCAATTGTTGATTTCTTCCTCGTACCGTTCATACACAATTGGCAGCGTGTGCACGCACAGGAAACCTTGTCATCAACGAACCATCAACAACAAACCAGACATCTTAGTACAAAATCAAATATAAAAATAAGATCATACTCACATTCACATGTGCTCCATATATTATTTAAGAATTTTTAAGTAGATATGATTAAAACTATTCTTTTAATTCTTTAATCATGTAATTATATTTTAATTATGCAGAGAGTATTCTTTGTTACTTGCTACTGACAGCATGAAACTGCTAAAACATTAGTCAGATGAGTAATCTAACCTAGAAAAAGAAAAAAAGATTAAGAAATGCTTACCAATATATAGCAGATTGACAAAGCTGAAGTAGCTTCCAATCACTGACAGAATATAGAGGGACACAATGTTCTAAAAATGTTTTGAGAAGTGAGATGTCAGGTTTAAGCATTTTGTTAATTAAGAAATTCACTTTCAGTTTAGTGAAAGAAAATGAATATTGGTTGTGTACCAGAAGAAAGATTGGCAGGTCTATTCCACATGAAATATGGAGGAGCATTGGTAGTAACTGGTTGAATCTTCTGTGGAGAATGAAAGCAAGTTCTTGAAAGAAAGATTCTTGTAAAATAATGTTTGGAATCTGGGGAGGTTTCCTGAAGATATATTTATCCAAGAAAATATTATTAAGAAATAGATTTTAAACCTAAGTCAAGTCTACAGAACTAAGATAAGATTGAATCTTCATCTTGACTTTGTAGACTTGGCTTAGGTTTGCATCCACTTTCATACTATAAATAGACTTTATCACTTGTCAGTGTTGGACTTTCAATATATCCTCTCATATCGAAATATATACATTTCAAATGTGAGACTAGACATTAACAGATGGTCTAATAACATGCGGAACAATATGTCCAACAAATAATAAATTCTACTAAGAAGTAAATTTTAAAGTCTAACTCATTTCTACGAAACCAGCTTGTAAGTAAGGTTTGCATTATTTACTTATGTAAACTTGACCTTATCACTTATCACTTGTTTACGTGGAACCTCCAACAAATAGTGTCTATAAGAACATGTATAGATAGACCTATGTATGTCTATATCATCTTCTATATCTATATTCATGGAGACTATATACGTGTGATGTTAAGCAAAAATAGGTACCATTTGAATATATCTGCAGCTGTGGACCATATGAATAGCACAAGCATCGTGGTGATGGAAATGTGACAAAGGAGAGTGACGAAATTGTACTCAACAATCTCAAATAGAAACCATATCACTGTCATCCCTCCCAAAAGCGCAGCTGATAAATTTCTGTCCCTCCATAACAGCATATCTGCCACTGCAACTTCCCCAATTTTCAGAATCACTTCATGGTAGAAAACAAGAACATGAATTTAATGCGGTACCTTTTCCTCCTCCAAGAAGTTGATGTATCGGTTTTTCATGTCCGAAGAGCTTTACTCGTGCTCCGATAATTTCATTGTCAGAATCAGATGATGTATCGTTAGCCATAGTTTCTTCTTCGCTGATATTGTGTCATAACTCTACCATTTATATTGAACATTGTACCATATTTATTTTCATGCACAAGAAGAGGAGATTCTATACTCATCACTAAAGTAAGGAATGACTTTGGGTTAACTTCGCATATTTGCATTCCTGCTAACACTCTAAAGTATCTATTCCCCGAATCTAGATGAGTCTTCTTTCAGCAACAAACTCTGGATTTTTATGCAGCCCTATTATAAAAATGGAGCAAGCTAATAAAGTTCATTTCTTTTGTGAAAAGTTAAATATTTAGGTTTATAGTATTGTTTTTGTGATGATTAGTCTTAATTTTAAATCATGTATATGTTGAATAACTCGAATGGTTTACGTTATTATTTTAAGTCTAAGTTCTATAAGACTCATAAAGAGTATATTTATACTGGATACTAGACATTTTATATAGAATTTTCCAGTATTTAAAGAAGTGTTTTTTTTCAATCTTATTTTTATATTTTATTATGTTATTACTGAAAATCTAATATTTTTTTCATATATTTGTATATTTATTTATAAGAGTTGTTAAAAAGATTAATATAAAAATAAGAATACATTTATTTCATTGATTGATTTAAAACAGTACAGAAAACTCTAATCCCATAATAATAATTATTGAAAGAATTCTAAAATCTTCCAACACCTTATAACTTCTAACGATTCCTACTACAGTACCAACAAGGAACATAATACAAATAAAAGAAATATTGTTATATTTAAAACACTGTTTGTGTATATTTGTATAGTATAAACTTTAACGTATTACTGTACTTCTGACAAAAGCCAAAAAGTGTAAAAAAAGTAATTTTTATAAGTGATTGTAAAACTATTAATGTTCGAATTTTTTAGTAACATCCAGTTCTAATTCGTATAAACGCTAAGGTTTTGCTCTGTGAAAGTGTTAAAAGTATCATCCTTTTATGTTATTCAACAAATAAACGGGTACTCAATTATGGTTTAGGAGTGCGAAAAGATTGGTAAAAAAGATGGTCTGTACTAAATAAAACTTATAAGAAATAAAAATAACTAAAATAAAATATAAAATGTAAAATTGTCCAAGAGCTAAAAGTAAATTTAATAAAAGGTGAAGAAACAAAAATATAATTCTATAAAAGAGTACACATGACCCCATGTTAGACTATTTAAATTTTTACAAATATACTGAAAGAGTTAAAATTTATGGCCAAGTTTTGCGGAAAACAATAATCTCTTGGTTATATAACTTTGTGAGATTTATAAAAGTATAAACAAGCTTCTAATTATTGTAATGTGTGATAAACTATAGACACAACATTATAAATTTTACCTAATAATAATTCCTAATGAGATAGATTTAATTTCCTCTGTGTGAGATAATGTCATGAAATGGATTATTATAAGAAAGTAAACATTTTGTGTCTCGCGGTTAATAAGTAAAAGTCAATGTTAATAAACTAATAGCATTGTATTGGCGTCGCATACAATAGCAATTTGAAAATCATAGATACTAATTCTTTTGCAAGGTCAACCTAACTAACGTTGCGCTTTTATTTTATAATTTATTTAATTTAGCATTGTTTAAGTTAGTTCTAAGTTAAATTTATTTTAATATTAATTTAAATTTTGTCAATTTGATAGATACTAATGTCATTAATTTTAAATAAAAAGTTTCTAATATAACACTTTCATGTTCGAAAAACTAAAATACCAGTGAACAAAAATAATGGTGGTGGATAAAAAAGATGAATATGGATAAGAAGAAGATAAAGAAAATGTCTGCGAATGAAAAGTTGAAAAGGGGGGATATTCGAAAAGGGGGGGATTGGCAAAACTTATGAGAATATAAATCTGGCAGAGCCGGTTAGATATTTTCTCATAAATTTTGTTCTCAGCAGAACAAAATATAAACAGAAAAAA
>Ga0099823_1003801_pt1 | contig 14513 bp, 6 predicted proteins | sample CowpearedBW_FD_76831 | JGI IMG/M metagenome (GOLD analysis project Ga0099823, IMG submission 76831) | Root nodule microbial communities of legume samples collected from California, USA - Cow pea red BW | ecosystem: Host-associated > Plants > Roots > Nodule | place: USA: California | collected...
AAAAAAAAACAAAACTAATAACAAATTTGAATTGAACTATGAATAAGGTCTGGAAACAATGTTGTAAAAACAATAAAATATGAAAATAGTCAAATTATTTTAAATTCAACACGTTAAATGACGAGAATAAATTGTTTTATATAGAATGGAGAGAAATAGTCATAATAGTGTTCAGTCTACCTTTGACATGTTTAAAAATTCAATATATAGATCAAGCAATGACTTCATCATATGTCTATATATTTTCTTTGTAAATGTTGCATTATCGCTACGGCATCGGAAATTTGTCGTTGCAATATGAAAGTGATGTATAAACACACGTATTTACACTTTCATAATCAACTCATATGGATTGAGACATTTTGAAGTCCAATTATAGATTTTTTTTTTTAATAAACTTTTTCTGTGCTGTTTTTTTTTCATGTCACACTGACAAGAATCAAATATTACACAATTATTTTCCTTAACGACTTTGTGATGCAGATATCTCATAAAATTGTTTTTTTCTGGAACTCGTGCTTCTTGGTTCCTTCAGTCTTAAACAATGCCCACATTAGGGTAAACTTTATATACAATAATATTTATGAAATTATTGCGATTATTTTTGAGTTGAAATCGACGTCTTGTTTTGATAACTGGGGTTGTTTTTAATAATTAAAATATATGGATGATGTTTGCCAAACATGAATTTAATTTAAAAATAAGACTTCATACTATTAAAAAAAAATCTGTTTTTATTTGGTCTGATTTTAACCTTTTTTACAGAGTAAATTAAACAAATGGAATTAAGAAACATTGGCACATGGTTTGAGGCACAAGAATTAGAACAATACTTCAGTTTTGAGAGCGAGCATGTGTCAGATTATTCAATTAAAATCTCACCGGTTCCAGTATTATTAATAACATGGTTATGGTTGGTTCTTTTAATAAGAGTAAATTTATACTAATTCTCTTATAAGATCAGATATATTAATTATTCCCATTTATTTATTTTATAATGTTTTAAAAGACTAATAAAAAGCTTGCTTGAACAGGTATTGAAGATTTATTTTTTGTTTTTTTGCATATTAGAAAGGTTTAGTTAACCAAACGGGAGCACCGGAAAGGAAGTGGTTTGGTTTAAAAATTGACTTAAACAGAAGCCTTGATCTGATTTGAATCTTGCCTTGAAAGTTGAAGTCCAAACGCACTTTTGTGAATGAAAAAATTCCCACCCAAACCCCAAAACTAATATATTAAAGGCACCACGCAAACACTTCATCCACCATCATCTACCGTTTCTTTTATTCACTTTTAACTTTGGTTTTAGGTGACCACTGTTACTAATAATAATATAATAATAATAATGAAATAAAACCTCACTTTTCTTAACCATCTAAATTAAAAACAAAAGCACCTCATTAGTCCTACCTTCTACATAGAGAAAATAACACCGTTTTCTAATTATAATAATGAAATAATGTATAAAAGGTTTGACTAGTATTTTTGTAGTGTCTTGAATGTTCCGTTTGAAGTGTTTAACGCTGTTTGAGAGAGACATAAATTAATTGAGTCATCTGAAACTGCTTTAAACGAAGATGAGGAAAAGAGTAAAGAAATGGGGAGAGAGATATTTTAGATTAAAAAATATAAAATGAGAAATGGTGGTAAGTGTAAGAAGAGTAATTGATGAGTAGTTACTAGTTATTGTAATAAAAATAATAATAATAAGGGCACACAGAAGACAGCGATGATGTTTATGAGACTTAACCGTCAACTCACAATGAGACCCAACCCAACAACTTGACACGCAAACAGAAACAGAAGAAAAAACATTTGAAAAAGGCGCAGAAAGGACAAAAGAGGTTTAATTTTTCTAGTGATATAAAAGCCTCCCGTCTCTCCCATTTCCAAATCAAATCTGAACCCAAAAACAAAATTGATTATTATAATAATTTTGGTCATTTGGTAAATATAATTATTATAGATTGATTGATTTGTTGGTGTTGGATTGGGGGCTGCGGAAAGAAGAAAGAGTTGAGGTGAAGAGAAGGGAAATGTGATGGGAAGTGGAGTTTCAAGTCTGTGTTGGTGCTACGGGAGGAACCAACCGGGCCACCAGGATGTTATATTCACGGCCACCGAGCCATTGGACGAAACCCTAGGACACTCCTTCTGTTACGTCAGATCCTCCGCTCGCTTCCTCTCACCAACTCACTCCGATCGCTTCCTCAGCCCCTCCACCTCCCTCCGCTTCTCCCCCACTCAGGAGCCCCGAACCCGACCCGAATCCCATGAAACCGGTTTCAAAGCCATTTCCGGAGCCTCCGTTAGCGCCAACAGCTCTCTCCCCACTACAGTCATTCACTTTGACGAAGAAACTCTCGATTGCGTCGGAGCTACCACCAAGGGCAATATCGTCAATGGCTTCGAAAGCACGGCGTCGTTTACCGCGCTCCCGCTCCAGCCCGTTCCCCGAGGCGGCGAGCCCTTCCAGGTTAGCGGCTTCTTTCTATCCGGTCCAATTGAAGCCAACGCCGTCTCCGGTCCTCTACCCGCCGCCGAAGGCGGCGGAGGCGGCGGCGATGTTCCCTTTTCTGCGCCGCTCAGCGGGCTCTATGGAAAGAAGAGCAGGAAGAAGAAGGTCATTTCGGGATTCCGGAAGGCGTTCAATCGGAACGCGACGGAGATGAAGAGGCCGTGGGTGGTGCCGGTTCCGGAGAAGAAGGAGGCGGCGGCGGCGGAGGCGAGGGGCGGGGAGGGCAATGTGCAGTGGGCGTTGGGGAAGGCTGGGGAGGATCGCGTCCACGTGGTGGTGTCCGAGGAGCAAGGGTGGTTGTATGTTGGGATTTACGACGGTTTCAATGGCCCCGACGCGCCGGAGTTTCTGATGGGGCACCTCTATCGTGCCGTTCACAGCGAGCTACAAGGCTTGTTCTGGGAGCTGGAAGACGAACAACCGTTGCCGCAAGAGAGTAATCCCGTGGTGGAAGGAACGGAGAGTAAACGGCGTAAACTGTGGGAGCTTCTCGCTGAGGACGGACTCGACCTTTCTGGTTCGGATAGGTTCGCGTTTTCCGTGGACGATGCGTTGAGCGTTAACAACGCCAATGCCGGGTCTGCTGTGAGTAGGAGGTGGCTGTTGCTGTCGAAGTTGAAGCAGGGGTTGTCGAAGCAGAAGGAGGGTGAAGGGAGGGGGTGGAATTTGGGTAATGAGGAGAAGGAAAAGGAGAAGCCCTCTGGGAGGAAGCGGAAGGTGGGTCCTGTGGATCATAGGCTTGTTTTGAATGCGTTGTCTCGGGCACTACAAGTCTCGGAGGTTGCGTATTTGGATATGACGGACAAGCTTTTGGATACGAATCCGGAGCTTGCTTTGATGGGCTCGTGTTTGTTGGTTGTGTTGATGAGGGATGAGGATGTGTATGTGATGAATGTTGGGGATAGTAGGGCTATTGTTGCACACTATGAACCCAAGGATGTTGATTCTAGTGTTGAATCGGGAAGCAAGGGAGGTGTTGAGTCTGGTGCTGAGAACATAGTTGAGGAGTCATTGGGTTTGGGTCAAAGCGCAAATGCTCAACAAATGAGGTTGGCGGCGTTGCAACTCTCTACTGACCACAGCACCAGCATTGAAGAAGTAAGTTCTAGATTTGGTAACATGCAGTATTGAGTATATGTTCACGAAGTTTGATTTTGTTGTTGTTCTTGTTGTAGTTGAACATACTAGAAGGTATACTTTTAGTAGTGGTTGCATTTATTGGCATTTCCCCCCCTTTTCTTTAGTCAGTTTGTGATATGATTAAGAGTTGACTGAAAAGTGGTGCTTGTTGTTTTGCAGGAAATCATTAGGATTAAAAACGAGCATCCTGATGATACCCAATGTATAGTCAATGACCGAGTTAAAGGTCGCCTGAAGGTCACCAGAGCATTTGGAGCTGGGTTTTTGAAACAGGTGTCTTTGAAAATGCTTTTTTTTATTTTATTAATACAATGTTTTATGTGTGCTTCTGGACCATTTTCTACTTCCACCGTGAAGAAGATAATATATGCTGTTTTTTAAAAGTTCGTGCATCATGGACGGGGTGATGTTTTACCCTGTTATTTTTTTTTATTCAAACGAAGATTTATTATTTATCTACCCTAGTAGATAATCCTTTGTTTAGTCAACGAGTGTGTTTGCGTGCTTATGAGTATCTTATGGTTCTCAATATAATATGATCAAAATTAACTCTCCTAACCAGTTATGCTTTCACTTGATACGAACGTAAGCTTTTGTTAGTACATATACACAGATAAACGAGTCTTTAAATAGATGCTTGAAGTCATGAGCATATTTGTATCCATAGCAAATTTCAAAACTTGTCATGTTAATTGAGATTTTCTTTTTCCAATTTTTTATGTAAGTTTGTGATACTTTATGAACTGTATAGGATGTAAATTATAGTGTCTAACAATATATGGTGCGTTGGAATTGATGCCATAAGAGAATTGATCGCTTTCCTTTTCTCTCAAAGCCATAGAGGTTACATTAATTATACGGGATTGTTTTTCTAAAATACCCCACACGCGTATAGACTTAAGTCTCTCAATATACTCCTATTTGATAGAATGAGAAGCCAAAGAATAAAGCCAATTGTTGGTAGACTATGCTGACACTGGTAATTCAATATTGTACTAAAGCATCTGATGAACAATGTTGGTACCAACATTAGACCATGTTGGTTTACCAAGTAACGAAGCCCACTTTTGGTAGCCAATTGTTGTAATGAAACCCACGTTTGTTGTGCTTGTGATACTGCTGCTCATGTTGATGTACATCTTCGTGCTAAGTTATAAGTCGTCTTGTTTTTCTTATTTAGGGTTGCTGCATACTTCTCATATTTGATATAAATGTAGTCTGACATGACTGTATAAATTGATTTTTTCCATAGCCGAAGTTGAATGATGCCGTACTAGAGATGTTTCGAAATGAATATATTGGCACTGCTCCGTATATTTCCTGCACTCCTTCACTACGTCACCATAGATTATGCCAGAGAGATCAGTTCCTGATCCTTTCATCTGATGGTTTATATCAATATCTAAACAATGAAGAAGTGGTTTCTCATGTTGAGAGTTTCATAGAAAAATTTCCTGAAGGAGATCCAGCCCAACATTTAATAGAAGAGGTGCTTCTCCGTGCAGCTAAGAAAGCTGGTAAATGAATCTTCTGACCTTGTATCTTTCTTGTTTTGCAGTCTTGCTCACCATGTTAAATGTGCAATTTGCTGAGTGACATAAATGTGGAATATTAATTAGTAATTATTTTTTCATATGTAAATTAAAAGCTGTTTGCCATGTCCTGTATGGTCATGCTAAATTTTAATGATTAAACTTCTGGTAACTCACCTCTCTATTTGAAGATATATTTTAACTATATTTTGTTTGAAGAACGAACTGATGACAAATTTTAAGAAGTAAAACACCAAGCCTTGCAGAGTGTAGAGTTTGAAGGATCTGAACCACTACAGATATTTGGTGTTTGAGTTAATTAATTATTATTAATTACCACTTGTTCTCAAGCTTTTCTGTTAAAATGTTATGTTCCTCAGAGAAATGTGTTGTCTTAGCAGGAGGTTGTTTATATTTTCCTTTCTTAGAACGCCTAGTCTTCTGCTTTAATAGTTCATAGCTTTTGCACAAAACCTACTTCGTAATTGTCCTTCTTTAGAAAGGTGGCAGTTCTTTGATAGTCATATATTTTACTTTCATTAAAATCCCATCACTTCTGTGGACTCTTAAATTATTTCCGCAATCTGAGTTTGATAAAGCCAATTTCAGAAAGCACTATTTTAGTGAATACCCTGCTTTATCGTTCTGCTTTATACATATGCTTATCATATGATTCCAAGAGTTAGGGCGAGGTAACAGCTTTTAATTCAGGACGGTTGTCGTGTCTATCTGCTGTTGTTTTTCTTGGCTTGTTAGATTCTTGTATTTGGATAAAACTTATTTTGAAATACGTTTGATGCTGGTGGCGTCTTTTTCTTTTTTCAACCTGCCTGGGTTGGAGATTATGCAAGAAATGTGGCTAAAACAAGAAAATAATTGATGCAAGCAATATGTTCATTTCTAGTAGAAACTTTTTTAACTTGCCAATTCTTATGCCATACACAACCCCCCATTTATAGGTTATTTTGGATTGATTTGTGGCAGGAATGGATTTTCATGAATTGCTTGATATACCACAAGGAGATCGGAGGAAGTATCACGATGATGTTACTGTCATGGTGATATCACTTGAAGGGAGAATCTGGAAATCGTCAGGAAAATATCCGTGAGACAATGAGACCTTCAACCTGTTGGCTTATACATGTGATGACATTTTTGCACCCTTGTGTGCCATGAAGCAGTGCTGAAGTTTCAAAGCAGGTCCATTTGTCATTGGTCTGGGTGTGTTTTTCGCGGATCTTGCGACATTAAAAATTATCAACTGAGGAATCTCAGATTTAACAGGCAAAAAGCTACCGCTATAGCTCTGTCCAAAATTAAGGAAAGCTAAATGCAATAGTATGAGCTAAGAACATGCATTGCAGATGGGCCTTGTGAATTCTGTTGTTGAGTTAAAAAAAGAAAAAGAAAAAGAAGCAAAGCCTATGCTTCTTTTTCCATTGGCAGCTCTATTCTCTCTCCCCGTTTTTTTGCAGCTGTAGAGATGATAAATTATAGAAATTTTGATAGCCAAGACACTTTCCGTTAGTTTTTTTTCATTTTTCTTTTCTTTACTTTCTAATAGCCGATAAAATGGGTGTATATGGGTGGGGATACAATTGTATTGATTGAACTCGACCAGTCAGTCCTTAGTCAGAAATGACGATCTGTAACGGAGAGTGGATTTCCACCGTTGCCAATTAAAATGATTATTCGGAATTAGAGGCCAATGCAGTGCATTAAACAATGCAGAATGGAAATGGCCATTCGTAAATTGATGGCGAAAAATTCGGTTGTTTCAAGGATTACTCGTTGTCTCTATTTCAGCAATGTGTACAAATTCAGAATGTAATTGTCCTTTCAAAAGCAAAAATGACGAATTCTTACATCAATTGTTAACTAGTATTTTAAAAAGTTTATTGTGTAATACATAAGTATGTTTTTTGTGCATTTAAACTTTGAATATAGGATATATAAATAAATTATGTTAAATTATTATGTTAGTGTTTTTCAATATGTAAAATATATTTTAAAAATGTTAAAATTTAATTTAAAGACAAAAATGTAAGATGAATAGAGATTAATGATTATGATTAAATATATTAACAAAGATAAGAAATAACTTGAGAGAAAGTTGTGAAGCAAATTTGTGAAATATATACATACGTAAGTGTGTGTGTATATAAGCAAAATAAATATTTTATTAAAATATCTAATTGAAAGAGTGAAAGAAGTAAATTCGTAGAGTTGATGCATTTTTTTTTTCTGTTCACCAGAACGCGTGCACATGGGGGAGGATGATAGCAGTGGAAGAAATTCAACAACTAGTTCTCTACAGACCAGCAAAAAGTCCAATAAGTATGAAGCATATATTGCTTAAGATATAAAAGAGTCAACAAACAAACGTTAGTTATATTTAGCATATTTTACCACACGAACGATAAAGTACCATGTCCAATTTTTAGAAAGTTGTTGCAGGAGTCTTCAGTAAAGAATAAGCACTAAGTATTCCTCTCTTTCCTCTCTATTTTGCTTATGAGATTCCTTGACTTCGGATCAGGATAATTTTACTCTACCAGAGGATTTCACATGAGATGGTCAAGTGAGTACATCTCAGCCATCCATAACTTTTAAAGATGAATTTATATCATTTTTTTTTATAAATAAACTAAATAATTGTAATGACTAAAATCTCGTACAACGAAAATGTCACTAGAGATTATCTCAACTTCGAATATTATATTGACTGTGATTCATGGCAGCATGCACCCGGCCTCTTCCCCAAACTTGAAAGTGATTCTACAAAATGAAGGGAAGCAAAAAAAGAATACTAAATTTCAGGATTTGTTTACATTGTAAGAAATGAACGGAAGATTATACATCTCATCTCTGCCTTCAAGACTTCATATCTTGGCCTTTCAAGTGATGATCATTGTATTATGTTTTAGCCATATCAATGTCACTTGAGCTACCATCATCTATGTAGCTGTAGCAGCTGCCGTAGAGTTTGATTGCACCCAAGAGATTAAATCCTCTCTAGTTGCACTGAAACAACCAACTTTTTCTTCACTCTGCCTAAACGGAACAGCTAGCTTCCTCAAATGAGAGGAAAAAGAAACATGGAGCCCTTGGGCAAACTTATGAGCACCAGTACCAGTTTGGGCAAGGAACAACTCTGGCAGTGTCTCCTCCCGCTTAACAATTTTGGTGAGTGTCCACATCCACTCTTCAAGTGCAGTTAGTGCTGCACCAACTGATAATGATCTAACGTCCAAGCACCATTCCTCATCAGTTTTGTTGTGCAAACTTGGGTATAATCCATACAAGGTTCCCAAGTAGAGTAGCTCATGGGCTCTCTCTAGAAGATCTTTGTTTCTACATATGTCAATCAAGCAGTTACAGAAGGGTCTTCTCACTTCAACCACTGCGCTGTTCATGATACCCTTGAACTCTTCCTTCACAGTCTCAAAACTAGTTTTTTCATCTTCAATCAATTGAATAAAGGCAACCAATTTTGGGTTAGCTTCCTGCAAACAAGCAAGGACTTTTTCCTCATCCTTGCTACCCTGAGAAAGAGACACAACAGATAGCAAGCAACCACATAGCCTATCATCTGGCTTAATTCCTCTCTCAACTGAAGAATAAAAAACTCTTACCAAACCATCAAATTCCATAGCCCTTCCCAAGCACTGAATCAAACAAGTAAACCCCATCACATTGAGTTCAACACCCGACTTGCACATCTCCTCAAACAATTTCATTGCCTTGTCCACATCTCCTTGACTCCCGTATATGTTGAGCATTGCCGTGTAACTCCAACTGTCTGGCTTGCAATGTGCAGACTGCTTCATATCCCTGAACAAAGTCTCAGCTTCCTCCACCAATCCAACATCTGCACACATGTTCAGCAATGTATTGTACAAGATAAAATCCATAGGCCAGTCATTTTCCTTCATTCGTTGCCACAACTCCAAAGCATCTCTAGACCACCTGGCCTTTCCATATATCTTAATAACCGCCGTCAGAGTCTTCTCGTTCGGCACAATCCCTGACTCAATCATTTCTTCAAACAGGCCCCTTGCGAACCCTGGCTTGCCAGCCTTTCCCATTGCCTCCAGCAAGGTGTTATACACAACCAAATTAGGCTGCACCCCAACAGACTCCATCTCCTGAAACACATATCTAATGCCGTCATAGTCCCCAGCCTCCCCAAACATCTTCCCCAGCACAGAGAATGTGATGGGATCAGGCTTCCACCCACTTGCTCTACCTCTCTCGTACAAACTTATCACCTCTTCAACCTTGCCTAACCTAGCATAAACATCTAAAATAGCAGAGTAGGTTACCTCATCAGGCATCAACCCAGTCTTGTACATCCTCTCAAACCACTGCACAGCCTTGTCATAGAGGTTACACTTCTTGGCACACGAGATGATGGTGGAGTAAGTGATGTTATCCAGCGGAACCCCAGTGTCGATCATCTGGTGTGCAAGTTCTTCTATCAGCGCAAACTGTTTCCCGAACCTCAAAGACTTCATTGTCACATTGTAGAAGATGGTTTCCATGGGAAGCAAATTCTGGGTCTTGATCCAATCCAGAAAAAGATGAGTCTTTTGCCATGGCTTCAAGGTGTTGAGTATCAACAACACGTTTTCTCTAGTAAGAGGGCGTGGAATCTCCTCCAAAGAAGGCAAGAATTCATCTTCGGACGAACCACACTGATTCAGTTTGTGAACAAAGCGTTTCAAATCTTTCAACTGTGGACTGTAGGAGTAAGTAGCGCGCTTTTGTCTCTCAGAGGACAACACAGTGCGCTTTGCTTTGGTGGGGTTGACCCAAGTAGATTTTCCCTTAGAAAACGCATAGGATTGGTCTCCTGCGACGGTGGATAGGGTTTTGTTGGCAAGGGGTGCGAGTTGGTCGGATAAGGAAGTGCTCTTCTTCTTGCTGTCTGAAGTTGGTGTGGGAGGAGCCTCTGGAGTGGAATTTGAAGTGGAGCAGTGTATGAAACATTTTCTAATGCCTTTTTGCCTACAAGGGTTGGTGACGCTCAATCTTGTTCTTTTGGTATCTGTGAAGTACACATCCACAACGGTAGACAGTGGAGCAGCCATTGGAGTTCTTTGGCTACAACCAGTTCCAAGATATTATTTCATAACCTTATCTAAATGCAAAATATATGAGGTAATACTACAAATTCTGTTTTTATTTCAGGATATTTCGACTTTCAAATTACGAAAAAACACACACATGAACTTTCTTTCAACTGGACTTGGAGATACATAAGTTGGGCCGGGTTTTCAATGAGGGTGTCTCTTCCTCCCTGTTTTTCTTCCTGCACCCCCCACAAAGTTGTACTTTCCACACCACCCCTAGTTAAAAATATATGCATGACTACAGGTCGAGGCCAACAATAATAGTGTCTATCTGTTATATAACCTACAATAAAAAAACTCACTCTTACACTTAGATACTCATTTAAAGAATATTAGTGGATTTTAAAAAACTCGTGGTATTAATGGATACATTCGAATATCTAAAAAAAAAAATTTATAAATTTTTAAAATAAAATCTAAAAAAATATACAATATAATATAATTTAAATTAAATATAAATTAAATTTTAACTTTAATTAAATTTAACCTAATAAAATATATTTTTATTTTTATTTTTAATTAAATTTAACTTAAAAAATATAAATTAAACTCTAATTTTAATTTTATGTAAGTAACATATCTTTACGAGTACAAGTGGTATGATATCCGCATTTGACAAATTTATAAATAGGTGTAAACATTTTTATTTACCCGCAGGTACTAACTATTCATTATGAGTAATTTTACTATCCCTACTCCATCTATTTATTTTTAATATTTTTAGTATTAAATGTTTCGGAAGATATTTCTAATCAAGAAAATATCTTTCAAAACACTCGATCCGAAATGTTTGATTTTTTTTTAGAATAAGTGTTCCAAAAGATATTTTGAGATCTAAAATTACTTTACAGAGTACTTGTTTTGGGAATTTATTTTATATCATGAAATACAATATAAAAAAGGGTTTATGAAATATATGTTTCGTAAGGAATTGCGAGATTTGGAAATATATTATGGAATATCCATTCCAAAATTTAATTTTTAAAATTTTGAAATTATTATTTCGGAAGGTATTTCTAGATTTGGAAACTTTTCTTCTTATTTCGAAATTTATTTTCGATTCCAAAACGTATTTTTGGATTTGAAAATTATCATTCCAAAATATAAAAAATAAATAAATAAGTTCCAAAACAATCATTCCAAAAGATATTTTTTGAATTCAAAAATGTTTTCCGAAAAACTTGTTTCACAATATAATAATGCATGATTTATACTTAATTTCATTTGACATCAACGTTTTAGTGGAGCTCACCACTAATGAAAATGAAAGAGAAATGGAGAATGAGTCCAGAGAAAAGCATTTATTTGAACAAAATGAATATGTTTTTGCATGGTGGCATCCCCAATGACTTTGCTGGGAGAAAATGTCTGAGACGTGTTGCAAAACATGATAAGTGATAAGAAGAACCAAGTGTTGAGATTCACTCTACTATTAACTCAAGGGTAGAAGGGTATTTTTAAAACTTAACGAGTGTTGGAAGAAAAAAAAATGGGTGCATGAAGTAGCAGCCCTTACAATGAGCTTAAGTATTTTCTGAAACGTGTTAAAAACGTTAATATTTTTGAAAATTACTTTCCAAATTTAGCATAATGTAAAAAACTGGTTAAAAACATAGAAAATAACAAAATAAAGTATAAAAGGCCATATTTCAGTAAAAGGGAGTATTGGCAATAAATAAAAGAAATTTTAGCTTACTTCACCTTTTGCAAGCTACACCAAGGTTAGGTATTTACTGGGTCAACAGTGTGAAAATTCTTAACTAATCCATATTCATATACTTAAAAGAGTTCATATTTAACAAACTTGCTCAAGGTCGTAGTTAGATAGACTCATTTGATAATTATATATAATTTATTTTAAAAAACTGAGTGTAAATTAAATATATCATATTTGTATTGAAATAATTGATTATGTAATCGATTAAATGTATCATGAGTTATTTCTTCATGTTTTTATTCTTGAGGATGAGTTGCTGAGAAATCTAAAGTTTACTGGAGATTAATGTTGTTGTACATTCATTATATAAGATTCAGTTAGGTACTGTCAGGAAAAGTTTACTCTGTAAAATCAATAATCAGAGAAAAATAATTACACACATTATTCAGATAGAAATTACTACTTTTGATATATAGTATAATTTTTACAATTATTTTATAATATGTTTTAGCCTTTTTGGTAAAGAATTCAAAAAGGAAATTTTGCCAAAGATGGAATAACTTATAAATGAAGGAGATGTATGTCATTCTCTAATAGATGGTTTAGCTTATATATAGAGAATTTTATTCATAGGTTAATTAATTTCAACAATTATTAGTAGTCATGTCGTTAAAGATTTTGCCTACGAAGTCAAGGGAAAAAATGATTCTATTTTACTTTTTTGTCTTGTCGTTAAATTGCTCCACTTGGTAAAAAAGGTGAACAACACTTGTACTTAAATTTGATTCCATAACTCTCCTCCACTTGCAATGTAATGTTTGTTATGGTTGGAAAATTTGAATTCTAGGTTGGTAGTAAACTATTAGACATTTTTGTCTATCTAGTACTCATTTGACAAAAATTGAGATTAAAGCATCAAAGTATGAAGTTTCAATTTTTTTTTTTCTGGTTCAAGTTGAATCTTATATATCACATATTAACTTATAGTAATGATATTGACATAATAGTAATGAAATTAGCATATATTTTTTGTAATGTGTGTCTTTAAGTTTTATAGGATGTTAGGTGATTCATCTTTTTTCATGAATTTAAAAATAAAATAAATGATTATTATGAGTGGAAAATAAATTGTCTTAAGTGAATGATTGATTATTTTAAGTAGATTTAATATATATATATATATATATATATATATATATATATATATAATATAATATAAACAAATGTTAAAAATCTTCTTATGCATAAAAAAATCAATTATCTAATTAGTTATGTGAATGATCATATTGATTATCTGACTTTGTTTAGTAAATTACAAATGAATTGTGTCTAAATGTTTATTTGTGAAATTAATTTAATAATCTATGAATGCTTAAAATTCATGGTGGATGATAGACTAAGTGATAGTAATGTACGAAACATCTTTGTTCATTGAATGACAAATTTATAGTTGAAGTTTGAAATTGAGATTTTGTTTTTCATCTTTTGTGCTGACAGTATCGAAAAAAAACTCTGATTTGAATAAATTTTTTTTATCATATATGAACTGAACTGACAGTATTGAAAAGAACTCTGGATAAATTTTATTTATCATATAGAACTAATACTCATATAACAAAATATCTGTTTGTTTTTACTTATGTATCAAAAGTGAGTAATGACTCATATTTAGATTTATATGTACAGTTTGTTCATGTCGAAAATTGTTATTTTAATATGATTTCTTGTTTTAGATCCTTTGCATCTCTTATAAAAAAGGTAAACATATACATTTTTTTTTTCAAATGTTAGAGTACCTCACGAGTACTCAACTATGTTTATTCATAATATTTTGATAAAAAGAAAACTTATCTTCAAATAGATTGAATTTTCAAAAGTATATTTAAAAGTGGGAACAAAAGAACTTAACATTTGAGTACCTCGTAAGGATCGAAATGTATTATAAAGTGTTTTAAAATGATAATATAGAATGCTAATATTTATACACAAATAATACTCTTTAGTGGTTATAATAATTTATAAATCATACAAATCCATTTAAGCACATGCTTGTGAATCGAAAATTTCTCTGAGAAAATTATTCTAATTGCTGTCAAGTTAGCACAACCTTTTCTTTTCATTTTTCATATTATTTTATCCCGTTTTCTATGCATTCCAATGATTTTTTTTATGCATAGTAAATACATGATTTTATATGGTTTGAATCAAACGACCTTGAGTTTTAACATTATATATTTTTTTAAATATTAATTTTAGTGATAAAAAATAATTAGTCACTATAATGACTAATTTAGATACTAATTTATAAACTAAAAATTATTGGTAACTAATACAGTTTTTATTATTAATAAAAAATTATAATAACCACTACAACAATTTATAGTTTAGACCACACTAAAATAGACAACGGCTAAATAAATGTAACCTAAACATATAATAAACAACATTTTTATAAATGATGTATAAATATCATGAAAGTCCATGATTATATAATTGTTGCTTTAAACTATGTGGGCAAAACTAGTAAAAAT
>Ga0099823_1003805_pt1 | contig 14507 bp, 8 predicted proteins | sample CowpearedBW_FD_76831 | JGI IMG/M metagenome (GOLD analysis project Ga0099823, IMG submission 76831) | Root nodule microbial communities of legume samples collected from California, USA - Cow pea red BW | ecosystem: Host-associated > Plants > Roots > Nodule | place: USA: California | collected...
CATTTGCATCCTGATCTATGTTAGATATTAGCTTATATTTATAGATTTAATTTCTGTTGGTTAATCGGTGTGAAATTGAAATGGAAATCTGAAATATTCTGGTCATTAGTGTGTCAAAGGCCTTACAATAAAATTTCATGGCAAGATGCTCTATAACTTACCTTTTACAGGGAAATGATTGTATTCCGTAAGCTGTTGTATTCGGGTATCAGGATTATTATTGCATGAAGTCTCATTATGAGTTCTAAAGCAGTATGCTATTTTGTGCTGAACGAAGACTCTCCTTTTGTTGCATTTGGATAAAACAGTTTAATGGGATCTTTGAATTTGACTTTGTATTTAGATATTATATCAAATGTTATTTTGATTATTAAATCCTTTCCAAAAATAAATGTAATGGAATTAATTTTACGAATTCCTTACTTTTCTGGTACATAAATTTGCAGCTAAAAGGCGTGTGAACTTGTCAGGATCACGATTAAGATTGTAATTGTGTGCTGAATCAGGCAAATGATCGGGAAAAAGCGTGATCTCAATCTTCATCTTGTAATCAAGGAATCTCCATTTGTTCTGGTCCCAGGCAGTGGTTCTCTGGGTTGGATTTTTTGCCCAGTATATTTGGACCTGAGATTCCAGCCTGTTTTGCAACCCTAGAATTAATATTTTTTTCCCTGTATTCGTTTGTCTTCTTTTGCCTGACATTTGACAAGTCTCTTCTCACTTCTCGTCTTCTTTTGTCCAAAACTTTTTCTCTTTGCTCCAACATTGTCTCCAATCTTCTGGTTGGGTTGCTGGGATTCTATTTTTATTTGCGCTGGTTGTAGTTCTCATTCCTTTAACAGTGTTCTGTGCCTACTGTGCTGGGACATTATTCTTCTTCTGCTTCTGTTCGAACTCAGTTTGCCTATGTTTTTCTGAACAAAATATTTCAGCAGGTAGGGTTGCATTGTTGATACTGCCTCTTTTTTCCTTATCTATGTCTTTTTTATCACGTGTTTATCTTTACGTCTAATTTTGCATCTTCTGGGAGGTCATGGTCTGTTTTATGTTCTATGTTACAAGTTTTTTATTTACTATGATTCACCCCATCTTGATCTCAATGGATATGGTTTTTGATAACGTTACAATCCATGGCTGGTTTGGCTGAGATTGACAAAAGTATGCCATTTGAAGTTTATCTTAATTACACAATTATTAATGTCTATCATGATGAACAACTTTGTATGATTTCTATTTTATTTTTAATTCTTCGTGTGCTTTGGGATTCATTCAATTTGGTCCCTTGCTGTTTTCTTCTCTCACCTCTCTATCTCTGACGAGACTGTCCTGAAACTAGTTTTTTGTGGAATCTCACAACGTTACTGCAGGATTAAGCAACTGAGCTAGTAGATCAGTCATTCAAAGCTTATTACCTATGTGCTACATTTTATTTGTGTTGTTGTACGCACTTTAATCAAAACACACTTCATATGCTGCATTTGTAATTGAATGACCTCTTTTTCAGTATTTCTTATAGTTATATTCTTTATTCCTACCCTTTCTGTATTTGTAGAGCTGAAGATATTGTGCTAGACCATTCTGTAACTTCTGTTGTAGTCTTTGGCAGGAGTTTGTTTGTTCTTGTTTTCTAGGAGTTTGCTCACTCCTGTTTTCTTGTAAACCTGAGTAGGATTGCTAGTTGTACTGCTAAAAAAGTCTTCTCATGCATTTGTGAACCTTCAAATGCTAGAAATGTGTTTTCATATTTTGTTTTCAATATGGGTAATTTGTGGCTATTGGTTTGATTGTGATTACTTTGTAGTATGGAAAAATTGAAGCCTGAGAAAGAACTTCAACGGGCCAAGTCTGAAATTCTTCGACGCAAATTGAACATTAGGGATCTATTTCGAGATTTGGATTCATTGTGTGCTGAAGGAAAGCTACCAGAGTCTTTATTCGATTCTGAGGGAGAGATTGACAGTGAGGATGTAGGTTAATTTTTTATCTTTAGTTCCTGAATTTTGGATTGCTTTTCTAGGGTTTAGGAGATATGAATACTTTGAAGTTTATGGTGCAGATATTCTGTGCAAAATGCCACTCCAAAGAGTTGAGCTCTAATAATGATATAATTCTCTGTGATGGTGTCTGTGACCGTGGCTTTCACCAGCATTGTTTATATCCTCCATTGTTAACCGAAGACAGTAATCCCTGGTCTACCTAATTGATTAGTCGCTTTGTTCTTCCTAGTTATTTATGATTTATGTTTACTTCTGTGAATTACAGTTCCACCTGGTGACGAGGGTTGGTTATGCCCTGGATGTGATTGCAAAGATGATTGCATGGACCTTATTAATGACTCCTTTGGAACAAGTCTCACTATTAATGACAATTGGGAGGTCAGTGGGCAATTTTAGTGTTTTCTCTGTAAATCATTAATGTTTTGGATCTCTCTCCTGATCATGTCTCTGATCCTTGTTTAGAGGGTTTTTCCTGAAGCAGCAGCTGCTGGAAATAATAAGGATGACAACTTCGGACTCCCTTCTGATGATTCTGATGATGATGATTACAATCCTAATGGTCCAGAGGATGTGAAAGGTGAAGGAGACGAATCAAGTTCTGAGGAATCTGACTATGCTTCTGCTTCTGAGAATTTGGAGGGTTCGCATGGGGATCAATACTTGGGCCTTCCATCTGAAGATTCTGATGATGGTGATTATGACCCTGGTGCTCCAGATGCTGACAATAAAGTCAATGAAGAAAGTTCAAGCTCTGACTTCACATCTGACTCTGAGGATCTTGCTGCTGCAATTGTGGATAGCACGTCCCCTGGACAGGATGATGAAATCAGATCTGCATCCTTGGATGATGTTAAGTACTTGAAAAGTTATGTCAAAAAAAGGGGTAAAGCTGGTAAGAAGCTATCTATGGCTGATGAACTGTCGTCTTTACTAGAGCCAGATGCTGGTCAAGAAGGTTCTACACCTGTTTCTGGGAAAAGGAATTTGGAAAGGTTGGACTACAAAAAGCTGTATGATGTAAGTTCATTTTAATGACGTGGTTTAAAATACTACTCTGATTCTAAATGTATGGTTTGCTTCCCATTTGAAGTAGGTTATACATATACATTGCAAAACTTGAAACATGATAATGCTTGTATCTGAAGTTTAAATAGGGTGAGTGTGTAGAGTCAACAATCTTTATTGTCCCATTATTTGGTTTTACTCTCCCAATATTTTAAGCAGCTATTTTCTTTTGTAGGAGACATACCACAGTGATACTAGTGAGGATGAAGATTGGACAGCGACTGTTACTCCTAGTAGAAAGAAGAAAGGGAATGTGAATCCTGTGTCACCAAATAGAAATGCTTCAAATAATTCCATGCACACTCCTAAGAGGAATGGCCATCAGAATAAATTTGAAAATACAAAAAATTCACCTGCCAAATCACTCAATGGCCTTGTGAAATTTGATTCTAGTGAACAAAAGTCTAGATCTCCAGCTTGTAAAAGACTAGGTGAAGCAGTAGTTCAGGTAATGCATTTCCATCTAGATTTGGTTTTTAAATTTAATTTCTGTTTCGAGAATCTTTCATTTCAGTTTCTATGTAAATATAGTAACACGAGTTATCAATATTGCAGAAGTTACATTTTTTAGGTGTGTTTAGATTCTTATTATGAAGTATCAAGAGTGCCACTCTTCCATGTGATTAAGGTTGAGTGGATGAAATGAAGAAGGGTTTCGGGTGTAACTTTTTTCAAAGTGGCTATCAAAGCCATGGAAAGTTTTACCTAACTATAACTATAATTACTCTTGTTTAATGGTAGATAGATAAAGTGTTGGGAAGTGAAGTGCAAACAAGTGGAGAAAATGGTTTATAATCAAGTGTGTTGTCCAGACTTGAAAGAAAAATGATAGACAATCCAGTGTGTATATAATCTTTTCCTAAAGTCAAACTGCAATCAGCCACCTCTATGCTGCACCAAGCCATCATCCACCTTTTCTTGGATGCTTTGAACCCTGCATCTCTTTATTTAAAATAATCTGTTTGTCTGGTAAAGGGTTTGTCTTAAGATTGACGACTCTTGTATTTTCAGAGACTTCACATATCTTTTAAAGAAAATCAGTATCCAGATAGAGCTACTAAAGAAAGCTTGGCACAAGAACTTGGACTTACTTGTCAGCAGGTCATATCTTTTAGCTTTACGCTTAACAGTGAACTTTCTGAAACCCTTTCCGAATTTCGCTTGTGACTTTCTGAATTTCTCATTCTTATTTCACTTTCAGGTTGCCAAATGGTTTGACAATACACGATGGAGCTTCCGGCACTCATCACTAATGAAAACCAATTCAGGGAGAAATGAAGGGGGTGAATGTGAATTAATGTCCCCGGAGGTCAGCGGAGAAAAATCAAAAGCCCCAAGCTCTGGAAAAAGAAAGAAATTGTCAGAACACCAACTATCTGAAACGCAGCTAGATATCAATGGCTTGGAAACAAGTTCACCCAATGCTCATCAAACCCAAAGGGGCAAGAGAATGAAGACCAGGAGAAGGAAATGACATGTTAATACGGTTTTAACCTTCTTTAAGGCCTCAAATTAAACTGTCCATCTTTTGTGAGATTGAGATCCCATGAGATGATCAACTCGGATCTCGATGGATTTGTTTCCATTCAGGCAGGTAATCATAAGATGTGTTATATTGTTTGTATTTTTTAAGGATAGCTTTTCAGGTATTGATCTCTGGTGATTTTGTTTTAGTGTTGCTCCTCATGCAAGCACTAAAATAGTTCACTCAGTAGTTTTGCAATTTTTAGATTTTTTATTTATTTACAGAGACTCAATTACTTGTTCCAATGGTTTTTCCTCCATTACAGTGCAAAAAAAGCTAAAAAAAAAACACAATGAGAATAGGGCAACTATTTATCTTTGTACGTCAGCATTCAATGTCATCACTTAATTAACCTGCAGGCAATCTCTAGTAAATATAGCTGCTCATTTGTTTGACTGTTCTCAGGATATATGGATAAGATGCTAATCTTTGATTGATTTTCAGGGTTGATTTTTTTTTTTTGGTAATCCCAGTCTCTTTAAGATGTTTGTTTTGTTACTTATAGCGGGATGGGGCATCGTATACTTCAATTGCTGCAGGCTTCTTATAACGTTGAGAAGCTATTTTTCCTGTCCAAATGAATGCCCTGGAACTGACGCATGATGATAAGCTATCTGTTAATTGTTGTTTGGTGGACTGTTGTGTATATGTGGGGAATGCTAAGAGGAATGGAAATAGAATGAGACATTGAGGGACAAGTGATTGATAATTGATTTAGGTAGTGATTTGTATGAGCTGAAGTTGGATTTGTGATATATTGTAGTTGTGGAAATTAGGAATGAGCCAACATCAAAGGGGAGGAGGATTACGAACTTGATGATGTTGGCAAGAGTTAAACTGCCTCATGGAGATGTGTTATGCCTTCAATTTAAAAGTGGTGTGAACTTGTTTATGGGTTCTACTGTACACTGATATTGGGCGTGGAAATTTAAAAATTAAGATAAACTTTCACTTTTTGTGTATATAATTTTTTTCAAGATTGTCCTTAAACATTATTTTTTCCAGATAGTTTAACTTTTATACGTTTCATATTGTAATGTTAATTTGTTGGGAACTGTTCCATTTAATTTTTTTTTCAATATCTTTTATATTAAACAAATAAATAAAGAAGATTAATGAAAATATATTTTAGACAATGTATTTTTACAATTGTTTAATTATAGAATTTTATAAAAGTGTTAATATGTACTAGTTAAAAATAAAGAAATAATGAAAGGAATACATTTTAAATACTAAATATATGAATTTGGTTTAATAAGATACCTTTCAGAATTTTGATATTATATAGTATTTTTAACAGTGTTATTAATATTAGTTTATTTACAATGAGTTAGTCAAAGATCCAGTTTTTTTAGTTTAATTTTATGCAATGTTAGAATTTGATTACACTGCTAACTTATTGGAGATATTTATGTATAACTTAAAGCGATTATTATAGAAGTTTATAAATTTTATTTTAGGGGAGACGATAATTTATTTTTTATGTATTTTAATTAAATTCATTCATATATTTTTTAAGTCAAAGAAAATTCATGGTGAAATATATAAAAAAACTGACTTTATTGGTACTAGTAAAAATACATTCACTCTCACATATGTGTTTATATTTTTCTAAATAATTAAATTATAATTATGAAACTAAATATAAATAATTAGTATAATAAAAAACAATTCTTATTTTTTATAAGTATTTTTTTATTGTGAATAGTTATTTTACTTTTAAAAAAATTGGTAAGTGAAAAAACGATCAAATTTGGTTAAATTTAGAATATGATAATCATTTTAATTTAAGAATATTATTTAGATAAAATTAAAAAATAAAATGTGGCACAAAAAGATGAGTTCGTGTTATATAATGGTATAAATTAATTTGTGGAATCAGTAAAATATGGACGACTTATAATTTATTTATTTATTTTATACAAATTAATTTTGATGAGGCTTATATCATTGGGGTGTAGATTTATAGCGAGACAAATTTGTAAAATAATATATTTTATACTTAAAAAATTTAAAATACTTTTATTTGTTGAATTGAATTTAGAGAAGATTTGTTTTATTTTAAAATTATACTTATTTTTTCCTTAACTTCAATTTTTGTTTCAGTAGTAGTAACAAAATAGTTAATTTTATGAGTGAACATAGATGGGTTGGGGTTGGATATTCACATTCCATTATTTAGATTTGGATTGTTTAAAAATTAATTTCTTACGTGTATTTTGGAATAAATTATGAATATTTGTTTTAAAATATCATTTTTAAAATTTTTTTGAATAATTTAAATTTTTTAAAATATTATGGGTTTTATTTTTCAGAAAATACCATATTTTAAAAAATTAGTTTGATTGTGTTTCTGTATAGCAAGAAATTATGGAAGTACAAAAAGGCCTATGGGGCTGACCGAAAGGCCCACATGTAATACCCAATTCTTAAAAGAGAGTCTCTGTGACTGTAATTCGGGAATTACCCGGTGAGTTGAGACCCAAGGCGAAGATGGATTTGGAAGTCGACGAGAACGACTTGAAAACCGCCGGCGCCGAACTCTTCGCCGAAGATGGCCGGCGAGGCATTCGCATCAGTGGTTGGTTGATCGAGACTCGGAGGCACTCCATACTGAACTCTTCCACCATCCAGGAGTGAGTGATTCTCGCATCACACTTAACCCTAGCTTCTGTAATTTCTAATTCGGAAAGCGTTTTTATTCCGTAGTAATTTATTTTATGGAAGAAGTTGTGTTTTAGTGTTGCTTTTACAAGTTTCAGCGTCGTCATCATGTTTTGCCCGTTGATATTTTGGAAGAAACATCAAAGAACTTCGATTTGATGATGGATGTGTGCCTTGCAGGTGGGAACAGAAACTCAACACGTCTCATTTACCGGAAATGGTTTTCGGGGAGAACACTTTAATTCTGAGACACTTGAGCAGTGGCACCAGAATTCATTTTAATGCATTTGATGCTCTTTGTGGCTGGAAACAGGAAGCCTTGCCACCAGTTGAAGTTCCTGCAGCTGCTAAGTGGAAATTTAGAAGGTAAGCTATTGGCATATTTACTTTCATGGTTATGTATTGCTCAAAATTCAAATGACATTGCTTAGGTTCATTTGGTCTTTTCTTTCTTGCAAGAGATTTGTATCTAGTATGAAACTGCCTGGTAATTGTTTGTGCAGTCTACCCCTCCCATTGAATAGGATGTGTAAATGTCTGAATGACCGTTGTGTTAGTTAGTCTCACATTCTTTTGGGGGAAATGTGCAGCAAGCCCTCTCAGCAAGTAATACTAGATTACGACTACACATTTACAACACCTTATTGTGGAAGTGGCAATATTGAGATTGATAAAGATGTGGTACGCATTCTTGCTTTGTTTTTCTACAGACTAATCTGTCATCCTGAATGCCATTTTTCATATAGGAGTCACGAGTACAATTCTACATGATTTTTTTCATGCCCACAGCTAGATATTGAATATTTTTTGTTATAAGAAAACCTGGAAACTTGAATTAATATTTTATTTATGTTTTATTTAAGATATATTTATTTATGGTAGAATGAGGGAGAGATTTCGAAGGAAACCAGTGATATCCTTTGGGAAGACTGCAAGGATCAAATTGATGTAGCAGCACTTGCATCCAAAGAGCCCATACTTTTCTATGATGAGGTCTGTAATGAATACATTGAATGATTGCTTAGCAAGTTTCTGTGACAGAATTGCTTTTGCATTGTAATGTCTCTGTGAGAAACAATTTTTCGTGGTTCATGAGGCAAGAACGTAAGTGAAAGAAAGGAAAAACATATAAATAACATCCTTATTAGTTCTTTTACTATAGTGCTTCTTTTTCAGAAATTGATCATGCTGTTAATCTGCACATGTTAAATAGTTTACTGAAATCTGCTATATATTAATGATAGTCAAAAACAAAAATCCTAAATGAATATGCTCTTGTTTTACTTCTCTGAGTGCCTTACATATAACAAATTATCGATATTATCTTCCTTGATGTTATTTACTTCCATCCTAAATAAATGAATCCTCATTGTGAACAACAGGTGGTGTTATACGAGGATGAACTTGCTGATAATGGAGTATCACTTCTTACTGTAAAAGTGGTAATCACTAATTTGGTTTCTTCTGTTGATACGAGATTTGATTTTTGTTATGCAAACTAATATGATTACCAATGCCTGATGATATTGCTTCTTGGTTTTACAGAGAGTAATGCCAAGCTCTTGGTTTCTTCTGTTGCGATTCTGGGTGAGCTACTCTGTTTGTATCCTAAATCAGAAATTTCCTTCAGTCATAAGTGATGTTTCGCTAGCAATTTAGTTATTTCATTTTTACTAGTACTCTTATTGTTGATAGTGTAATGTTGGTCTTATAAAATAAGGAAGTTATTGCCAAATATCTATAATACCTATACCTCTGATAAACATTGAGATTAGGGTCCTTGTGTCAGCATCCCATTTTCTAGCATCATCACCACTTTCCCTAAACTTGAATTTTACCTGAATACTCTGGTACTGATGCAGCTTAGAGTTGATGGAGTGCTGATTAGATTGAGAGAAACACGTATGCATTGTGTGTTTAGTGGAAATAGAAGTCCCATTATACTTCGAGAGAGCTGCTGGAGAGAATCTACATTTCAAGCTTTGTCTGCAGTAAGCTTCTGCTATGCACTTGTGCTTCGTTCTTTACATTAATTCTGAACATTACTCTCTTTTTCTGTTGATAGCGGCCACAGTAAAGAAAGTAAAAAGGTTGCTTGTCTATTGCTCTGTGCTGATCTAGTCAATAATAAGGACTTTAGGTTGTTTGTCTACTCTTTTTTTACTTCACTATGTTTCTTTCTTTTGTTGTTTGAGATTCTAGATGAAGTGCTAATATTTAACCTAATGGCTTCAAGAACTCAAAAGGAGGGTTAATTTGGTTGTGAAGCCAAGATTCTTTGAAAAATCTTCCTCTTGTGAAAGTGTTTGCCTCGAATTTAATTAATGATAAAAAATCAGCAAGTTCACTTTCTTAGCTGATGTATATTCTGTGTGCGTGTGTGTGTGTGTGTATAGTGAGTACAAGTACGAGCTAAAAAAAAAGGCTACAGTCTATGACACTTAATCCCTTAAGCTAGGTACACCCGAAAAGTATATTTATAAAAGTAGTACAACCAATAACAATAAACAGATGTTTAACACCTCTCCGGATGATACAAATTGTATGCACCAAGCTTGTAACATATAAATTGAACTCTAGGCCCTCTCAAAAACTTAGTTAGAATTGAAAATTTTAGTTTTAAGTTCCTTGGACAGCAGTGTCTCCTTATCAAAATGACAACTGATTTATGTGTTTGGTTCTCTAATGAAGCACTGGATTGGATGTGATATTAAGGGCTGCCTATAGTACAATTTCATCTGTTTAAATCACAAATCTACAACTCTTGAAGGAGTTGTTTAATCCATACAAGTTTACAAGTCTCTAAAGCCATGGATCTATATTCAACTTCTGCTCTGGACCAAACGACAACACATATTTTCTTGCTTTTCCAAGAGATAATATTCCCTCCAATGAATTTATGGTATCTTCTGGTGGATCTTCTGTCAAAGAAGTAACCACGTAGAATGCAATAAATAACTAATTGGGAGAGAGCAATACTGTGAAGCTACTTTCGAGGGCAAGCTACTTTGTGTGGAGAAGGGAATGAAATAGAAATGCAAAGTAAATTTTCCTATTGTTGGTTTAGTATAAAAAACGAAAGATGATTTTTTAAGTTCTGTTAGATGTGTAAATAATAGAAGGGAAACGTCAAGCTTATACAATCATCATTTTGTTCGTTAAAGAAAATAGTAAAATAAAATGAAAATGCTGGTCCCACGTTGACTGTCATTTTTTCTTGTTTATTCTGTCATGGCCCTGTTTGTCTGGACAGATTGGAATACGATTATACGTGGCCATGCATTTCCTCGAAATATCTTTATTAATGTGGTATTTTTTTCCTCGAAATAGGCTCTTCTTTAGTGAGCAACGGGTGTATCTGTCATAATTTATTTTAAAATACAACATTGTCTTGATCAATTAAATGTAAAGGATGGATATATCTCTTCTTATTTACTTTATAGAGGTTTTTTCCCTTGAGAAAACATGTAATATCTCATCAGTTATTTCTCCTTCCTTTTAAAAACTTTCAAGATCCTATATGTGTCTATTTTCAAGCCTTGTGACAATGACAGCCAGCTAGTGACTGGTCGCTGTGATAGACTCTGTTTTAGTTGCTTTGATTAGTTTTTTCTTGTATCAAATTAGATTTAGCTTTTTGTTCCCATGCTTTCCTCATATTCTTTAACTGCCTTTATCTTGTAAGTTTTCTTTGGCGTGGCTGTAATTTACGAGTTACAACTTAGTGTTGAGTGCCTTCTCATTGCATTTGATTCTGTTATTGATGCAGCAAGAACACCCTTTTGATTCTGGTGCGTATGGTGATCCAAGCTTCATCAGCCAGAAGCTCCCCATCATAATGCATACGACCAAAAAGCTTGTAATTTCCTCTTAAGTTACAAGACTGTAAATTCGCGTAGCGGATAAGGGTTTCTGATAAATTCTTATGTTGTTCATATTTTGTTCATGGTTTTACCTGGCTGTTAGAAACCATAAATTGCTTCTTATGAGATAAGCTCTGGGTGTTTAGTTTTTGTACGAAAGGTGGGGATCCAATGTGAAGGACCCATTTCACATGAAAAAAAAAAATGAGATGTTATAGTTATTACTTATAGGTTGACATTTAAGCAACTTTATAATTTATTACTCAAACTTGTGCATTTGGTCACACTTTTAACTATTATATTTATAACAGCTACAACTTTCACTTTCTTCTCTTTCATGTTAAAGAAGCTAAACTCCCTGGGAAAAAGGAAATGCTGGGAACCGAGCAGCCGCTCACACTAGCATTCACTAAGCTTTTCCTGGCTGTTTCACTTTCGTGAATTTTGTTCACGAAATACCATTCTTAAACAAGAGAAATGGTTGTTGTACATGTCCCTTTCTACCCAATTGGATTGTTATTTCAAAGTAAGTATGCGATAGATGTAATAAATCATCACGTAGGGTGAGCAAAGCTGGAGTATCTCATATTTTAATTTTGACATTAAAAAATGCGTTTTCTAAAGTTTGAATGAAAATCTCCTGAATTTTCTCTGTACAAGGACGTTGGTAGTAACGACTGTCTTGTTTTGGAAAGTTTCATTCGAATTTGTCATCTTTAGTTAAAATCTAAGATTAGGAATTGAGGCTTTAAATATGTGGAAGCATCCTTATATTGAACGTACCTAGCGCCCACAAAGTGTCTGTGGTACATGCAGGATGAAAATGAGTTTTAAGGTGGAAAAGCAGAGTATCTGTCAGTAACATGGCAAGTGAGCACTGCATATCGGGATTTATATCAAAACTAAAAAGAAGTGAAATAGATAGCCAGGGTGTCATAATTTGGGTTTCGGGTGCTTAACATGTCAAATATAGACAGTGGAAACTACAAATCTCCTAGCACATACTATGCTGTACCATCATAATAGTTATCGACTCTTCCAGGTCAAGTGTCTTCTACCTGTGTTTTTCCCCTCCTTAGGTTAAAGATCAGGCTCTAGAGGCTAAAAAAGATGATAAAGCTCAAAGGTGAGGCCAACAACTATCAGAGTCTGAGGTCTAAATCAAGCTTAAGTGGCTCCTGTGATGGATGTGGCTGTTGTGGAACCAAGCGAAAGCTACCTGGCCACACCAGATCTCTTTGATCCTCTGACGAGAAAGGCGTCCAAGCCATCCCAAGCCTTGCACGTGCATCATGGAAGCTGGGTGCCACCACAGTACCACCTCTGCATGGCTTGTGCACGAGTGAATGGGGCTGGACACCGAGTGATCGAAGCATAGTTGGTGTGTTCATGGAGAAGCCCATCATTGCCATCGACCTCTGAGATTGGTACCTTCTTGCAGCTCCCCTTTCCCTTTTATGAGCGTTTTGATGACCTCCTAATGCCTGTGAACTGAAGAACTTCCTCATGCAGAAGTTGCATGAAAAAACTTTTGCAGTGGCTGGTCTTGATTGAAAATCGGGGTCTCCAAAAGTTGAGAGTGAAGTGCCTCCTATGTTCAGGTTCAACCACTCTTTGGGGTTGTCATCTTCACTTCCATAGTTGTCCTTTTCTCCGTTCATCACTTCAACTGGTTGTTCTTTGGCTGTTGATACGATTGTTTCATCTTCTCCGATCATCATTTCCCCTAAATTCTCTGATATCTCTGATGACCAAGGGGAGTTGAATTTGAATACATGAAAAAAGGCTCATTGGAGTCCTTTTAAGTTTAGATCAAAAGCAGAAAAACTAACCGAAAGGGGTATCAAAGTGTAATGGAAGTGAGATGGGATGTTTTTAATTTTTTGTCATCCGAATCAGTAACCCCACCTGTTGATGCTTGGTTCTGTAGGGAACAATGCTTATGTCATCTCACTGTTGGCTCCCTTCAGGCTTCGGATTCCCCACTATCATCTTTTCTTTTTCCTCTTTTCTCCTTACAAAGTTCTATCATTTCTTGGCTATCTTAGGAATACCCATAGAAATATAAGTTTGACAATGCTAAATCATTCCATCTCTTGTCAAAATCAAATCTCATTTTATTTGAACTGCCTGCCATGTGTGCTCCTAACACCATCCTATATGCTATACTTTTCCCTCTAGTAGGATAGGTATTAGATGTGATGGGGTTTAAGCATTCATGATTAAGCATATGTCATGGTTATCCACTTAGCTCACTGCTATATTAATTCATTTCTTTATTTCCCACCTTTTATATTCCTTTTGATAGTGAAAGTAGGATCTGACTTCTGAGTTTAAGCATATGTCATGTAGGGTTGGGTTGGCTTTTCATTGCTTTTGGATTTGATGTTCTGTGGGGAAGAACAGTACCCTTCTTATTTCCAATAATGGTTGTAAAAAGTTGCAAACAGTACATAGCTAGGTCCATTGCTATTTCAGAACAGTTTCCCCTGTTGAACCACTGCATCTACGTGGGTGTTTTCTTGTTGGGGCTTTTTGGAAGAACTGCACCAAGTTCCACTTGCACATGCACTTATTTTATCTTTTTCAATGGTCCTAAAAGAAGCCACTTGTACTTGGTCTTTCCCTCATTAAACCGAGTCATAACAGGAAATTTCCATTGTTTTGTTTCCCTGTTTTGTAAAGGTAGTTGCCCACAGTTCACCACACTTTCTCTCTGATACAGATCATGGAAAAAGACACCTCACCAACCAATCCCAGCTCTGCTTTGTGGAGTGTATGTAGATTGAAGATAAAAAGTGTTTGGTCCTTGGTCCTGCATTGCATAACACCGAATTCATGGAACAGTGTCATGGTTTCTGTCTCGTATCCACTTTCGATAACAACTTGGGGTAGCAAGAGATATTTCCAGATTGTGTTTCTCGCTACACATATTTACGTCTCATAATTTCTATCTTCGGATTTTCGGATGGATACTTATTTACAGAGTCCAACTTAAATTGATCAAACAAGATAGTACAGATGTCAAATATTGTGTAAACTAAAAGATGAGATAGATTTGTCTGCTTAAACATGCAAGAAACCACTGCTTCTTTTGTCCGCATTAATCATGATCCGATAAAAGAAGACACCACTTTTTCATAACAATCTCATCGATACTTACCCTACACGCTGAAAGATTGAATATAACAGAACTACATATTAAATTTCAGACTTAGGCCAAAATTTAGGAATTTTGTTGCTTCACTCTCTCTCAGATTATCATATTAAATTTTAGGGTTAACCTCAAGCTTAAATCATATATTCTGTTCACAAATTTTAAAGATTTTAATTGTAGTAATTGAATATATATATATATATATATATATATATATATATATATATATATATATA
>Ga0099823_1003807_pt1 | contig 14506 bp, 14 predicted proteins | sample CowpearedBW_FD_76831 | JGI IMG/M metagenome (GOLD analysis project Ga0099823, IMG submission 76831) | Root nodule microbial communities of legume samples collected from California, USA - Cow pea red BW | ecosystem: Host-associated > Plants > Roots > Nodule | place: USA: California | collected...
TATATATATATAAATATATATATATATATATATATATATATATATATATAAACATTTCAATACCACCTTAAATCTATGGTTAAAGAATGATTTCATTTAAAAATCTACATGGTCCACTTAAAAGCCTGTGTTTGGGACTGGAAGCAAAGGTGAACTGTTCACGTCAGTTTCCCATAAAGTATTAGACGAGGTTGGTAAGGTCCACGTTAGTGTCATGAGTTTAGTAGTACTGCATTTCAAGTCAATTGCAAATATAACTGTTTGGTTCTGAAATTGTAGTGGAATCATGGAGTTCAATCCCAGAATTGTTTGATTGGAGCAGCTATAGCATAATTAAATAAGTTTTTGATATCTCCAAAATATTTTTAGTGATTTTGATATCCGACATTTAATAAATATGTTGATTCGGTCATGATAGTTATTCTGTTACTTTTGAATTAACTATATTGATTGACATACCAATCTTGAATGTCACATGTTAGCGTAATTGTACATATCTTACTAAAATTATCACATGTTAAATACCAAATTTCAGAGTTAGTACCGATTGAAGAGTAGTAAAGTTACAAGGAGAACCAAATTAGCATATTTATTAAGTGTTGAGTATAAAAATCACTGAAAATATTTTGAAGCTACCAAACCAAAAACTTATTTAGGTTTTTATGTCCAAGTATAATTTTAGTTTTTTAGTAGGAACTTATGGTTCATGCAATTTTTTACAATTTAGAATTTTTGACTTCACTCCTGATCCTATCTAAAATCTTGATTTTTACAACATCGGGTAACAATACCAGTTTTAGGCTTGTTACTGTGCACTTGAAGCAAAAGCTAAAGCTCAATTTAGAACCCAAGAATGATTTGACCGCTAGGGATGAGCTTTTGTTTTCAACTATAACTGTTCAGATGGCTTTACAGTGACTGAAAGTGTTTGCGAAAATACATTATGTGACATCAATAGATTGAGGTGAGGATATTATCATATTACTAAGGATTTTTGGAGGTTTAAAATATTTATGAAAGGACACGTTCAAAACCCCATTATTATCACTTAAACTTCATTGTAACAGCACAAGAAGTAGTAAAACTTTCGAAATGGATCACTAGTTGAGTAGTATTACACTTGTTGACGTTGTAACCATCCTTGAGTTTGGTCACTGAAAATTTGGATGGTCATTTGGAGAGTGATTATGCTTATCACATTTGTTTATTGTAATGAATTTCTTTTTTGGCATAATAACATTCGTCAATCATTGCTTAAATTATAATTTTTACATTTGCAGATTGTTGATAAACTGCATTGGTATGTTCAGAATGGTGATACAGTAAGTGCTGATTGATATACAAGTACCTAATTTATTTTCTGCTTTTACACAGGTTTTTGTTATGCTAATACTCTTGAAACTTGCCTTTTAACCATTGCAAAATGGCATCATGTGATCCATGTAGTTGACCTCACTTAGTGGGATAATGTTTTGTTTTTATTGTCGTTTGCACAATATTTTGCCATTAGTTGTACGATTTTATAGTCATTAGAGTGAAGATAGTCCTCCAAAGGCTTGTGCAGGTGTGAAATTTAATATAATGTTTTCTCAAAGCATAGAACTGATCTGACATAGTAGTTAATCATGCCGGAGCATGGTACACACCTCCAAGGGTGATCAAGCTGGAACAGTACTTTTTCTGGTCAAAATTGTGGAACATGGTTTGCGGAGCTTGCAAATTGTGCTTCGCTGAGATTAATAGCTCTGTGCGTTGTTCCAATCTCTTGGTTGCACTTGCTGGTAGTGGGTCAGAGAATAGAGATGACCCATTTCTTACAAACAACCCTCGCTCAAAACAATACGATACGACAAATTATGTTTCGAATTGGACCATAATTATTAACGTTGCTGTTTGGATCATCAGTTTTTAACTATTGGACCCTTATTAAGATTTTCTGGTCTCTTTTGATCAAAATTTGGAAAAAAAAAATTCAAAATACTACTTTAGATGCACTTTCAAAAATTTTATTTTTCTCGTCAAATTTAAGTAGAGATATTTTCTAATCAAGATATTTTAGAAACTGAAATAATTTTTTTTTATTAAGATATTTTAAAATTTGAAACTTAATTTAATAACAGAAGAGTATTGCTCTGTTATTTTAGAAACTGAAATAAAAAAGTTTTTTATCAAGTATTGCTCTGTATCAAATAAAAATATTTAGTTAATCTGATTTATTTATTTATTTTTTATTTCAATTAATGTTCAATATGTTTGTATCAACAAATCTATAATGAACCTAGTAAAATGTGATATAGTTTTAATTAATATATGATTAGCTTTTTAGCATTTTATTTATTGTAAATTTTAATATTATTCAGCAATGTCATTAAATTACCATCCCGCTGTGTGTTTGTCCTAGTGTAGCATTTTTAATATCCTTTTGGCACTTATTGTTTAATTATTTTATTTCTTTTTGCTAAATAATTGGAAGGAAGTGAAAGATGCAGGTTTTTACAATTCTATGTTTGCATGACTTAAATTTAGTATACATCTGGAAATACCATTTCCTCATTTCCATGCTAATTTCTTGCTAATTTGGAATTTTTTGGAAGATACTTAAGTGCTTGTTTTCACATTTTATTTTTGTTTTAGACAGTTACAATAGTTATAGGTCCACCTGAATGTTTTTTGTCATTCTGTATAGCAAAAGATTACATTTTCCTTGTGGAATTGTGATATACTTTATTGTCCGGTGGTGGTGGATGGTATTATTGTTAAACATCTACTAACGTTAATAATGTTTACCTGACTGAGGATAGTTACATTGTGATCAGATTGTGGACTTCTGTTGTGGTGCTAATGACTTCAGCATTCTTATGAAGAAAAAGCTTGAAGAGACTGGAAAGAGATGCTCATACAAAAACTTTGATCTATTTCCGACGAAGGTGATTATACTTCTACAAGTTGTTATAACTTATTACTCAAAACGCTTTAATTTAATTTTTTCTCATTGCCAGCGCAATATTGATTTTAAACTAACAGATTTATTTATATTTTAAGTATTGAGAGGCTGAGAGAAAAATATCAGTGAACATTGAGAAGGAATTTGAGGACAATGTTTGTCTGTAGACATGATTTACTATAGGATATTTTGGAGTTGTTTCATCTATGTACGCTATCCCACCTAGCCTGAAAATGTTAACTGTTGATGCTATTAAGTGTGAAAGTACTGGTGTTTTTTCTTTTACATATCGTTGTGAACATCTTTGGCACGTTGGCAGAGGTTTTCAACATTCATCCAGTTGTATTATTTTAGTTTATCAATTGTCTACTTTCTATTTTATGTTACTGACTCTTGGTATTAGAATACTCAAGCTCTGAATAACTCTACTGATTTGGTGAAATAGGATTATAGTTCTTGAGTGTCTGTATTGACTTATGCTTTTGTTTTCATATTATTGTATGCAACTATATATGAATTTGGTTTCTTTTTTAAAATTTTTATTTTTTGGTTTTATTAACATTGGTAATGACCATTTTCTCATCGAGTGACAAGATGGGGAAGGACCTATTATTGCATATAAAACTGGTTAATGAGTCCATTCCTGGGAAGATTTTGATGTACTAAATATGAGCAGAAGCATAACATGTCATAATGTATCTTTTTAGTGTCGTATTTCAGAGTTTTGTGAAATTTCCTTGTTCTTGATTTTTCATGTCTAACCAGATTTTTCCAAATTGTTCTAAACAATGAATTCGTATGATTGAAGTTAAAGTGTGTGGCGTACAATGTAGTTATTAGTAACTTGTAACTTGTTCTTTGGGAATATTTCATTGCTATTGAAATCTCTCTCTCTCTCTCTACATGTGTGTGTGTGTGTGTGTGTGTTTGTGTGTGTATTATTGCTGTTTAGCTGCTTTTGAAGACTGAATTACAGTTTGTTGGGGTATTATCTCATTCGAAGTTTAAAGGCTTTTTGTGCCTTTCTCTAGCTTTGGAGCCTAATTAATATTTTGTAATAATTGGTAGGCTGTACAAAACATCTCTATAAATTGTTGTGAAGTGAAGAGGGTTAAGGTTTATTGAATGATATGAGCACAATGGTTCTTATACTATTATTTCAGCTAATTTTGATGAATGAAAAAAAACGATACAGGATTTATTAGAGTACAGTCTATGACTATCATATTATTTTTCCCTACCTGTTTACCAGGATTTTGTTTTGTTTACAGAATGATTTTAATTTTGAGATGCGAGATTGGATGTCTGTACAAACAAAGGAGTTGCCTACAGGGTCAAAGTTGGTAGGAATAACACTCATTTTTCTAACGGTTGAGACATGTACACGCATAGCATGTCCACATGGCCAATTCACTTATTTCTTCATTCTTTTTATCTTCTGCTTCTGGAACAGATCATGGGCTTAAATCCCCCCTTTGGACTAAAGGCAGCACTGGCTAACAAGTTTATAGACAAAGCTCTCGAGTTCAGACCGAAGCTCATGATTCTCATTGTACCATCAGAGACACAGAGGTAACGAATTTTTTTCTTGTTTGTTTTTTGTTTTTCTTGAATAGAGAGTTAAACTTTCCCTTCACACTCTTGTCGATGTTGCTTCCTTGGTTGGAGGAGACAGAGTTCATTTTCTTGTCCTGCCTTTTCATGTTTTGTTACTTATTATATGCAGGCTAGATGAGAAACGGCATCCGTATGATCTTGTCTGGGAGGACGAGAGGTTTCTATCGGGCAAGGTAAACAACTATTAATAATGTATTGTGGTAATTTATATTTGAATTTGATTGATACATGCTCGTTCTTGTTCTGACTGCTGACTTTATTCTTTACGCTGTTCTTGTCCTTGTTTGTCTTCAGTCATTTTATCTACCTGGATCAGTTGATACTAACGACAGGCAAATGGATCAGTGGAATGTAAAGCCACCCCCACTGTACCTTTGGAGTCGTCCTGATTGGACTAGCAAGCACAAGGCCATAGCTCGGGAGCATGATCACCTGATCCGGGAGCGTGAGGTGTCAAAAATGGAAAGCTTTGGTGAAAAAGAATCACCTTCCAGTCATACTAAGGAGGATAATTCTGGTGTCAATATCATGCGAAGTGATGACATCTTGAATTCAATCGCTGCACCTATCAGTGAAGGTCATGTGGGATACTCACCACATGGAAGTGTTGATCGAGGGAGTCAAGAGAGACAGGAATATAGAGTGAGCGATGCTGAGAATACCTCATGGAAGAGGAAACGACCTGAGGAAAATGATGGAAGAGGACTAGGTGTGACCTCACCACTCAATCCAATTGATGTGAGATCCTCAGTTGAACGTTTTCCGCCTAAACATGACGTGCCACCTCCAGATTTTGAGGTTGTTGATAAAGGTTATAGGAATTTGGAGCCCACCTCTTCCTCACATACTAGAGGAGCCTATAGCGGGACCCAAAATTGGCCAGGTGTTGCCAATCCCCTTTATGATTCTGGGGTCACAGGCGTAGATGGACGCCATGGCAGCCTTATGAGAGACAAGGGATATAGACCCTATGTGAGGGAGGATGAGAGCAACCTTAGGGAACATATTCGGCAATACGGGCTTCAGAATCCTAATAATGTGACTAGTAATTATGTATCATCTGTTCACGATCCTGCTTACGGCCACCATGAGGGATATTATCCAGCCCATGGTTCATTATATGAGTCTCCTTATGTCATGAATGCACCAGCCATGCAGCGATATGCACCTCGTCTGGACGAATTAAACCATGTAAGGATGGATCCTCTGGGGTCTGAGCCTCCTCCTATGGTTGGACGTGGTGTGCCCCAACCTGGATATGGGAGTTGGATGCCAGGTTTTGCAGGTGGTTCTCACCACCTCTATTCACGACAGAATTCAGCAGACCGCTTTAACCAGTAGTAGCTTTCAATTTCCATTGTTTAGTTTCCTCCCTTTAATTTTGCATCAAAATGCTAGATGTCATTCTGCATAAATGCTCTCTGCTAATCTTCAGTCTAGGTTTTATTTTTGGGTGATTTCTGATTCCTTATGGTCAGTGGAATTGAGTAATCATCTGTGTACATACATGACGTTGGAGTGGGTAGATATGAATATGATGTACCACTTACCTCTACTGTATTGTAAATCAGTTTAAAATTTAGATTATCAGCCGCTCACATTTCGTACTGTTCTACATTTTCTTCATAGTTTGAAGAGTAACAACATAAGGCCCTCCTTGCTTTTCCACTAGACATTTTAATACCTCTCCTTTCTTATAGAAGCGCATTTCACACTATTTTCACATTTGAATAGTTTTTAAGTGAATTAATCTTTAGTTAAATATTTCACAGAACAAGTTAAATTGTTTATTTGTAAATTTGAAATATAGTTTATATGCTTGAAGACACATCTATTATGATTATGAATTTTAATTATATAACTTAAAACTTTTTGCAATATCCGTTTCTCAAAATTTTTGGAAGCGAAGTTCCAAGCAGGTTTTTTTATTTTTTTATTATCAATGATGTAATATTGCTTATTTCTTCTTCATAGAGTTTCACATTTGAAATAAACTATCATTACAGCACACTAATACGAATGAAGGAGCGGAAGGGCAGAATAGTACAATACACCATGTCTATGAGAGTAATAAGTGGAAAACCATCACCCGGGGTTCTACAAGAACACATCCTTGATTTTGTAATGACAAAATGACTGAAGTCTACCCGCACCAGTAGTCGTGCGTCGTCACATGATTTTGGAAGGCGGAAACTTCGAATTCTCATATTTCGTGGCGATGATGCATATGGTTGAATCGTGAGAGCTAAAAGAGATTTCAAACTCAATCTGCTGGAGGATGATGAAAAATTGGATGTTGTGGTGATTGCTTTGGAAGACAAGGCTTTAAGTTGGCATTAACGGTGGACCGAACATAGTCATGAACTTACTTAGGAGGAATTCAAAGGGGTTATTATTAGACCATTTTAATCGGGGTTGATACAAAATCCTTTTGGAACATTATTGAGTCTGCAACAAACCAGTCCCATGATGAAATACCGGGAGAAGTTCGAACGCTAATATACACCGTTGAAGAAAGAAGAGCGCATCATGCTACCAGGCATCTTCCTCACCGACGTGAAGGAAGAGATTCAGGCGGAATTGAAGTTATTTTCGACGGGTCTCTGGAAGAGTTGATGGATCAAGCACTGTTGCTTGAAGAGAAAAATAGAGCTCTAGGCAAAGCTGGGATAATGAATTCAAAAAGAAAAAATGGCGAGAGAAGACAACGGGCAAACCTACTCGTGGTTTCACTAAGTGGGAGAGATGAGGCATTAAGGAAGGCACAAGCAACATGATGAGTGAAACTGATTCGGGGGAGAAGAAACCATCCAATGGAGAGAAACTTTCTCAAGCATAATTAAGAGGAAGAAGTCGCAAATGACTCTGTTTAAAATGAGGAAACACTTGGGATCACGATCATGTATGCAAATTGAAAGGGTCACAAAGGGACAAAGGGACAAATTGGAGAGTAGTGACGAAGAGGGGATAAAGGTTATGTAAGACTTGGGAAAAATAAATAAAGAATAAATATTTAATTATGATAATTGTGGATACACCTTAAGAAATTAAATGGGTCAATCATAACAAGGAACAATGATAATTCAAGTGGTTGAACATGTTGGGTGTTGTTGAGAGGGATTAGTTTCAAATCATGAGTAGGCCATTAGTGAGTTATTTAATTATTATTTTATTTTGTATGTACGTATGAGTATGTGATGTGGCATCATAAATGTATGCGCATGAACTGTCATGAAACATGTAATGACTTATTAGTTGTGCATATGCTTGATAATTGCGTGATATTCTTGGAGAGCATATGCTTGATAATTGGGTGATAAGAGGCCTAGAAACCCTAGAAGTTCTTGAGAAACCAGAAAGGTAGAAGAGTGGCAGTTAAGGTGCAGTAAATGACACTTGAATGGTCATTAACTATTGTGTAGTTAATTTTTGTTTTTATTTAATTCTATTTTTTTTTGGGCTAAAAAATGAGAAAAGAGTCTAGTAAAAGGAAAACAAAAGGACATACTTGTGGCAACAAAGAGATGTTTTGGGAGAGCATAACCTTGTGACCAAAGAGTGAGAGGAAGGACAGTGAGGGTTCTTGGTGGGGGAAAAGACAAGGGTGTGATCAATTTTGGATCAAGAAGGAGGTTAGGAGCGCAATTGGAGCAGGAAATCCAGATAAGGGGAGTTGTACCTCATGTTTGTAATGAAGGTCCTTCATTTTGCGCCATTTTTTGAAGTTTCTGCCCAAAAATCGTTTGGTAGCAATGAAGGTTCACTAAGCTACTCAAGTTGATTAAACCTAATTTATGGGTTCTGCCAAGAACCGCTTGGCGGTGATGAAGGCCTGTTAGGCAACACGAATTGGATTGGTTCAATCTCTACGTTTTGTTGGATTCTGTGGAATTTTTGTATTAAACTTGGTTTCTCGAACTCTCTATGATTGTTGTTGAACATATATATTGTTTGGAATGTCTCTATGGTGACTGAATCAATTGTTGCATGAATTAATCGAAGGGTTCATGAGGGATTGGGGATGAGGGGAAGTATGATTTCAGCTTAAGGATTGTGAGATATTCTGTGAAATTGAGTTTAAATTGGTCATATGTGGAGTCTGGAAGCATGATTGACTGCCTAGTATGTGAAATTGGGTGAACAATATGCGTTTTGGGATTTTAGGGTTTGTGTAGGTACAGGAAAAATCTAGGATCTCCCCAGGAGTTGATGCACCATTTGGCGGTACATAATTTGTCGCCAGGCGACAATCTAGTGCAATTGTGCAATCTTCATTTTGATTGTGTTGGTGCTTAGTGGCTTTTTGTGGGGGTTTATCTGGACTCATATATGTAGTAAGGTTATAAATAGGGTACAGGGTAGGGGGAAGGATATAGTGCATGAAATATACTTGTATGATGATGCTAAATGTGATTGGATATGATAGATTGGAAGAATAGGATGTTGCAGGTACTGTTTGAGGTAAGGTATGATCTAGCAGAAGTTATGCAGTTCATAGTCTCTGTTTTGGAAGTCCTTATGAGCCTGTGGAATATCTTGTCAAAATCAAGTATTAGCATGTTTTAAATTGGGAATACAATTGAATATAACTATAAGTGCTGCATCTGAGATGAATTGGTACTTGTTGAGTTAGGTTAAATTCGTATAGTCATGTATATGGTATCCTGGATAGTGTGCCTAAATTATTTAGGGGTTTTTGAACTGCTTTTTGGTGCAAAACCAGTAGTTGCACGCTATTGGTATAGTGCTTGATGGCATAAGGGAATTCGTCAGGCGATAGGATACTCAAGGAAGTCCCTATAACAAGTGGCGCTCGATAGTGAGTTCAGACCGTTAGACAGTATGCACTGCAATTTTTCCTAACGGCACTTAGGCTGCGTCAGGCGATAGTGCAGTGGCAGGATGCATTTGTGGTGTGTTTTACATGGCTTGTTACGAGGATCTTGGTATGAGATATGCTTGGATGAGTTACGAGCGAGGAGGTTTATAACGAAGTTGGAAATGCGTGATTGATACGGACGAAGAGGTTCGTATTGGATGTACTCTTGTGCGGGGATATGACCGGAGATGTTCGTATGTTTCGTTCTCACACTTAAGGTTGTTATGAGTGGAGAGGTTAATAATAGGTGGTGTTCACGTTTGTTGACTGTAAGCAGGGATGTCCGTAGAGGTTGGACTACAAGCAGAGAGGTTCGTAGAGTTGGATCACGAGCGGGCATGTTCATGGAAGCATATGAAATCCCTATTACCATGAATGAGTATGTGTTGATCTTATATAAGTTATGAGATTGGGGTTGTCTACGTACCTTCTGGTGTATAGGTCTTGACAAAATGATAAATTGGCTAAGTTAGTTTGGGGGAGGGGTTTATATTGTGATTATTACATGTTTCTTTCTTTTAAGCTCACTCTTTCTGTTTGTGTTTGACGATAATTGTGTGACTTGTCACACGGGAGCAAATGTGATTCCATGTGAGGATGAAAAAGCATAGGGACGAGACGGGGAATAACTGTTGGGAATTATTTAAGGAACTAGTTTTTAATAAACTTTGTAATTTTCTTTTAAGTTGTTTTCTTGGATTTCGAGCTTGTAATAAGTTGTTACGAATTATTTTTATTTACCATCGTTAAGGATTTTGAATTTCCCGCGTTATTGGGAACAATTTTATTGTTTAAATTCATTTTAAATTATAATTTCTTTTATTAAGTAATATCCGCTTAGGATGTTACACTCTCATTAGTAAAGTATTGCAACTTTCTCTACATAGTAAAGAATGATTCACTTCCAATACATCTTTCAAAGTGGTTGGCATGCTTAGGGGGGTAGATGTGCTAATATTGGTGGATTGTGGGGCCTCAACTAATTTCATTTCCAAGACATTAGTTAAGCAACTTAACTTAAAAGTGAATGACACAAAGGGCTATGAGGTGGAGGTAGGCACTAGTGCCAAGGTGCAAAATCGAAGAATATGTAAGCATTTGACAATAAAAGTCCAAGGGTTCCTATTGTGCAACATTTCTTCATCATGGAGTTAGGTAGCACTGATTTAGTGTTAGGCATGGATTGGTTGGCCAGTTTGTGGAACGTCAAAGCAAACTTTAAAACCTTGTTTTTAACTTGGGGCGATAAAGATGACAAGACGAGCATACGAGGTGATCCTTTCATATGAAAATCTTAGGCATCATGGAAGGAGATAGTGAAGGCTTTTCCAAACTATAAAGACATATGTACTATCATGTCATTCCACTACCATGTCAGAGGTAACAAATACCTACCCTATTTGTCCTGCTTTGATTGTTGTTATTCAAGACTATGAAGATCTATTTAGAGAACCTACTGGTTTGCTTCCTAAAAGGGATTGTGACCATGCCATTTATCTCCAAGACAACACCAACATTCCAAATATCAGGCCGTATCGGTACCCTTATTATCAAAAGTTTGAGATTGAAAATTTTGTGCAAGAAATGATGGGGGCTGGAGTCATACAACCCAATACAATAGTGGAAGGGCCCATTTTGAAAGATGTGCGAGGATTGCAGGGTTTTCTAGGCCTAACAAGATACTATTGAAAATTTGTTGCGGGAAGATAGCTTGGCCACTAACTCAACAGTAGAAGAAGGACAGGTTTCAATCGGATGACTCAACTCATACAACTTTTGAATAGCTGAAAACTGTCAGGACACAAGTGCCCGTGCTTGGCGTGCCTGACTTTACAAAGGTTTTTATGATTGAAATTGATGCTTTAGGCCAAGGATTAGGGACAATTTTAATGCAAAATGGATAACTCGTGGCTTACATGAGCTAAACATTATCTAACAAGAACTTTAACAAGTTAGTCTATGAAAAATAATTTATGGTCGTGGTCATGGTTATACAAAAATGGCACCATTACTTATTGGTGAGACATTTCATAATCCATACTAATCAGAAGAGTTTGTAATTTTTAAGAGATCATATATTGATGTGAGAAGAGCAAAATAAATGGATAAGTTACTTGGGTTTGATTTCAAAATTAAGTACAAACCTGACAAAGATAATCGAGCTGCTGATGTACTCTCTCGACAAATGCAATATGTTGCCATTCATATAGTCTAATTTCTAGAATGGGAAGATTTGGAGACAGAAATTGAGAAAGATAGGAGGTTGCAACAGATTATCCAAGACTTATTCATGAAGACTCGAGATCATATGGGGTATAACATCAATCAAGGACGATAATATTATCAAGGGCGGCTGGTCATTCCAAAGGGGTCCTTAAAATCACATCAATTATGTAAGAATTTCATGATTATGCTATCAGAGGGCATTCAAGTTTTTTTATAACTTGTAAAAGGATCTCGAGCCTATTATTTTGGGAAGGAATGAGAAAGAACAACCAAGAATACGTGAAGAAATGTGATATGTGTCAAAGAAATAAGTATCAAACCATGAGTCTTGCAGGGTTGCTACAACCTTTCTCTGTTCCTAAACAAATTTGGATTGATATCTCAATGAATTTCATTAGAGGGTTACCCAAAGTTGGGGTAAGGACACTATCTTGGTCGTAGTTGATCGTTTCACTAAAATGCCCATTTCCTCGCTTTGACAAATTCTTACATAGCAAATGACATTGCTGAATTGTTCTTCAAAGAGGTGGTAAGGTTGCATGGGTTCCGATCGGGCTCGCTTCTTCATGAGTTCATTTTAGACTGAGTTAGTCAAGCTTGCACGCACCAAATTAAAGTTTAGTTTTGCATATCATCCGCAAATCAATAGACAAACTGAAGTGGTGGATCGTTGTTTGGAAATGTATTTGAGGTGTGTGACAGGGTTAAGACCTAAGTAGTGGCTGGAATGGCTCAGTTGGGGAAAATTTTGGTACAATACTACCTACCATGAATCCACCAAATTTACACCACTCAATTATATAGAAGAGACCATACTCTATTAGTGAGGGGTGATGTACCAGCAACGCCTATGGAAGAGGTGGCAGTGATGCTACAAGAGCGCAATGAACTATGGGCGATTTTGAAAGATCAATTGGTGCAAGGTCAAAATAGGATGAGACAATAAGCCAATAAAAACATAAGCGAGGTGGAGTATAAGGTGGGAGATATGGTTTATTTGAAATTACAACCATATAAGTTGAAGAAATTGGCTAAGAGAGTGAACCGAAAGCTCAATCCAAGATACTACGGTCCTTATGAGATCTTGGAAAAAGTAGGAGAGTTAGCTTACAAGTTGAAATTGCCCAAAGATAGCAGAGTTCATCCTATGTTTCATGTGTCTCTACTGAAACCAAGGGTGGCTGAGGAAGGGGTCGTCCAACCACTACCTTCGTATATAAATTAAGATTTAGAGCTCTAGGTCCAACCCGAAGTAATCCTTGCAATCAGGAGTGAAAGAGACCAAATTTTGGAAGTGTTAGTAAAATGGCGCAATCTACCAACTTGTGAAAATTCATGGGAATCTGTGAACAAGAAGTGAGAATCTTTTCATGAACTTCACCTTGAGGACAAGGTAAATCTTCAAGGGGCAGGTATTGATACGAATGAAGGAGTGGAAAGGTAGAATAGGACAATATAACAGGTCTATGAAAGGAATAAGTGGAAACCCATCACCTAGCGGCCCACAAGCACACATCCTTAATTCTATAATAACAGAATGGGTGAGGTGGCAAGGGGGATTGTGGGGCAAATATTTCCGTTAGAGGAGAGAGAATATAGTGAGGAGGGTTAGGGGGAGGTGGGGTTAGCAATTGGCTAGGGCTTTGTTATGCTTTATGAGATTAGAGAAACTTTGACACACACACACACACACACATGAGACACTCACTAGAGAGTTTAATGCAAATTTAATTAGGATGCAAACTTATGAAATATTAGGAGTCACAATAATTATGGAATATTGAGGGTCATATAAAGGAGGCACGAAACATAAAGACTAAGTCTACATATGAATGATTGTTAGTGCATGGAAATTATTGCTTTGTTGGAACAATCAAAATTGTAGTGTATAGTATTGCTTGACAATACAGGTTTGATAAGAAAATCATTTAAAACTTGATCTGAGAATTTTTTTTTTCTTTTCAAATGCGAATTTATGTAAGATGCAAACTTAAATGAATGCGCTCTAAATCAAACTTGATCCAAGATTTTTCTCTTTCAAAATGCGAATTTAAGCAAGATAAAGATTTAAATGAGTATAGACTCAAACGAATGTATACTATACCAATAAGACTAATTAAATAACAAGTAATTATAAATCAAATATTTTTTTAATTGAGCATTTATTAAATTTTTATTAGTTGATATCTAAAATATATTTTACTTTTGCTTAAATGATATGTCGTTTGATTATATCATTAATAAAAATAAAATATCACTTTTAATCCTTTAATCAAAATTATCGCAACACTAGTTATATTGTTTGTTTTCTCTAATTCAAAATGGAAAATTATTGCTTTGTTGGAACAATCAAGATTGCAGTGTATAGTATTGGTCGACAATATAGAGTTAATAAAAAAATCATTTAAAACTTGATCTGCAAATTTGTTCTTTCCAAATACGAATTTAGATATGATGTAAATTTAAATGAGTACGCTTTCAATTAAACTTGATTCAAAAATTTTTTTTTTTTTTCAAAATATGATAAAAATTTAAATTAGTGCAAACTCAAAAAATATATACTATACTAATAAGTCTAATTAAATAACAAGTAATTATAAATCAATATATTTTTAATCTAGTATTTATTAAAATTTTATTAGTTGATATTTAAAATATATTTTACTTTTATTTAACTAATACGTGGCTTGATTTTATCATTAATAAAAATAAAATATCATTCTTAATTATTTAATTAAAATTACCATAATATAACACCAGTCATGTCGTTTGTTTCTCTCTAATTCAACTTACAAGAATCCTTTAACAAATTTACTAAGATGAAAAAAAAAAAAAACATA
>Ga0099823_1003815_pt1 | contig 14501 bp, 6 predicted proteins | sample CowpearedBW_FD_76831 | JGI IMG/M metagenome (GOLD analysis project Ga0099823, IMG submission 76831) | Root nodule microbial communities of legume samples collected from California, USA - Cow pea red BW | ecosystem: Host-associated > Plants > Roots > Nodule | place: USA: California | collected...
ATATATATATATATATATATATATATATATATATATATATATATACATATAAATCATACAAGTACGCCAAAGGAATTCCTATCCTTTGTTACCATACCATATGGCCATCACCATGTTATCCATATTCTACGTCTTCTGATGAGTACCTCGAGATGTCTTGTAGAACACACATATCCAAAACAACCAAAACACAGTATATGCCTCTACAATATCGCTTAGCGTTGCTCCTGAGCCGCCAGGCAAAATACGCTTCCAGACTGCCTGGCAGGCGACACGTGCCGCCAGGCGCCAAGCGCCTTGAAGCATACTAACGTTGCAAACATCGCTTGGTGGAACCTCCCTCACCGCCAGGCGCCACACGCCTAATGACTCTCTGGAATTTGTAACTATCGCCTGACGGTCCAATCCTTGCCGCCAGGTGCTATACTAGTACGTAGGCAATACTGATTTGAGTCTCGACAGAACATTTCCACCCAGTGTGCTCTATTATGGAAATCACATCTACACTCTTAGCTGGTTGATACTACCATCTACTATAATCCATACTTTAAAATCTACCACTCCATTACCTAAGTGCTGACAACACACTTGTAGTCTCCTTTCTTTCACTAGGAGTCACTCTCATAATTAACCTTTACACAAGAGAATCCACCCTGAGGAACACCCTCACTCCTTAATAGAGGATATTTTACACCCCACTTCCATTACCTATTGCACTTTTAGCCTCAACCATCCACACTTCACCCTTAAAGTCTTACCATACATTCCCTAAGTTATCCCAAACAGAGAATATCAGACTCTAGTCCTCCAATGCCACTAATTTACGCATCACCCTTAGTATCTCAACCTCTAAACAATATTACTCACATCATAATTATCCCTATTCCAATATACTTTAAAAACTATAACTTACATATAATTCTTGTATTTTCCTTCCCTTTTCCTTTAATCTTGTGGCCTTAGAATTTCCCATCCTAAAGTACTTAACCACAAAGAGCCCTAGACCCTTAAATTTTCCTCAGAGCCAGCAATTTCATTGTTTTTGTGCTATCGCCTGGCGGCCCAACTCGTACCGCCAAGCGGTGCATGCCATTCTGGAAATTCCAAAACTTCTAGCACCTGCAAAGTCCTTTCCAAGGTTCCGATTGCATTTCCCCGTCTATCTTAGTCGTTCTATAGATGATTATAATAACATTGGTACCATTTTTCAAATTTAAAATATACCCAGTCACAATTCCAGTGTAAATCAACAACCATTATACTCAATTTCATGACAATTTCATCAAATTCACTTCCAAACTCCATCTCATTCAACAATATATAAAATCTGATACTCACTTAACATATATAGCTTCTAGATTTCCCGATCAGAATCAACCTAGACGCCCCAAAACACCAAAATTGAGTCAAAATGACTCGCGTCGCTTGGCGGATTCATCACTGCTAGGTCGTTCATAAGAAAACCCAGGAACTGGGTTGCGTAGCTTGTGTTGCCCAGCGGCACATAGCTCACCATCAGGCGGTTCCTCATAGAGACCCAAAAAACACACATAAATAGTATGAGTCGCTTGGCGGCAGTTCCTCATCCGCCAGGTGGTTTCTGGAAAAATTCCAGAAACACAAGATTTCAGATAAAGTAAGGGAAAATCATACACAAACATACTATGGTTCATACAATTATTCAAAAACATAAAGAGAACGTGGTCCAACTCCCCTAACTTGGATATCCTTGCTAAAACTTGAATACTATTGACTCTTTCCTTGCTAACACCAATGAGTTTTTCCATATTTTGGCTGCAAATCTTCTTAGAGATGAAATAAGATTTTCTTTCTGCATTTTTTTGTGGATGGGAGTCGCATATATTTTTAAATCATCATTTGATTATTGTTTGAGGTTTGTTCTTTTGTTCCATTTTTTGTTGATTGGTTGGAGGAGGTGCAAGGGTGAATATGAGAATGGCGTCAAAGAAAGGAAGAAGAAAGGAAAAGTAAAAAAGAAAATAAAAGGTAAAAGAAAATAAAAAGAACTAGATTATTTTTTAAATTACAAACGTCAATCACATAGTTGACCTGTGGTTTACAAGTGTCCACGTCACCTTGACATTAAAGAGATCATAAACAAAATTAACATTGTTCATATGGAAGATGTATTCCAAACATTTTGAAAATATAAAGATAAATTTTATATGAATTTTGACGAAAGAACATATTCTAATTTTGCATGTAGATAAAAATACTAAAAACATATTTAATCTATTAAAAATGTTATTAAGATTGTCATTATTGTTAATAACAAAGATAATTTGGAATGCCATATAAGAATCATATTATAATAATTATCTATGATACAGAACAGAAAAATAAAATTGAATGATTTTTAATAAAAATGGATCCTAATTTCTTACACGACGTGATTTCTTTTATTCACAATATAAACAAACTGATTTTATTAACTTTAATTAAATAATTTAATTTATATTTTAATTAAATAATTTAAGATATTATTATTATTATTACTAATGAAAATATGTGTATTCATTTTTTTATTTTAAAAATTTATATAAATAATTTTAAAAAATTTTATAATGATTTTTAAATTTATTATAAATATTTTTTTATTTTGTAGATAATCTTTTTTTTTTATCAAAAATACTTATTTTAGTTTAAAAATAATTAATTTAAAAGAAAATTTAATTGAATGAAATAATTAAATATAATAAAATGCTTATTTAAAAGATAAAAATGATAAAATATCTTTTTCATTAAAAAAAAATCTTAAAGAATAAAATCTAGAATAGAGATGTGAACACGGATATCACTTTTATATACAGTCACTTCACACCTTATAAAACAATTCAAGCACAATAACGAAACATACCTCACTTTCCCTTTAAATAACCTCACCGTTCCTAAGTAGAAAAAAAAACACACTCATTGCTAATTTGAATCCAACGGATTTTGTTTTTAGTGGATGTTATTTTCTACAAGGAAACAAAATCTCATACTAACTCTTTCGTTTTGCAAACAAATAAATGTAGATAAACTTAAAACAGAATATTTTTTTCCAGTAAATTCATCTATAAAAGTTACAAAAAATAAAGTCCTTTGAAATTTGTTCACTAAAATATATCTGTTTTCAATTATTTTTTAAAGCAACATTAAATAAATTAAATTAAATTTTATTTATATAAAACTAGTGAAAATGCATGTGTATTCATTTTTTTTTTAATTTTAAGAGTGAATATGAATAAGTTTTTAAATTTTATTTTAAATATTTTTTATTTATTTTATAGATAAATGTTTTTATAAAAAATATTTATTTTAGTTTAAAAATGATTAATTTAAAGAAAAGTTGATCAAATGAAACAGTTAAATCTTACAAAACTCTTATTTAAAGATATAAATGATAAAATAATTTCTTACATAAAAAATAGTTATTTATTAAACAATAAATATGGAAATAGAAATGTGGACACTGGCATAAAAGGTGAAAAGTAGCGTTAAACCATTTTTTCTAGCGTGGCAATACTACAGAAATTTTCAACAAATTTTCTAATAGTTTTTGTCAGAAATACACAACGGATGATACCAATTTTATTTTCTAAGTTTTCAATCATAATGAACCCATTTCATGCTCTAATTACCATTAAGCCAAACATAGATAACATTGGTCCACTTGAATTGTTACGACGACATTTTCATGATAAAATGGGTCAAAACTTTGAAAAGATTAATGACCTAGAATGTATCAAATGGTTAGATCAATGGCGGTTTTATGAATCATTTATGTGAATTATGGAAGTATTAATGTAATGACAAAGCATGACCTAAAAGAATTTATGGACAAGTTGTTGCCCAAAACATGGAAGTTTTTTCTCCTCCGTCAATTGGGATCTTTGGAACTCATTGTGGCTACAATTCTACACTTGAAGGTATATGCGGGGTTCGTATGATTGGGTTGCCCTTTTCTCAACAACAAACAAATTGCAATGTCAAAGATGATATAAAAAAGAGGTGATAATAATTGTGATGGTATGTGAGTGCTTTGATATGTTGGGTTATTGTACAATGTTTCCAAGAAAGTTGTGAGATTGATGGAAAACAGTAATACTACTCATAAATAAAGATTTTTGTGGATTTGTTTCATGATTGTATCATCCATATTATTTAGGTTACGTATGAGTGAAAAAGAATGTTAAATCATTATAGATTAAATATATGACTTTCAAGCACATACTAAAATACAATGATGTTTTTGTAATTAAATTTTTTTATAGAAAATGTATTAGAGTTTTTTTTCATCGATAAGCAATAAATATAATTATATGTACTAGAGTTGGACTAGAGTTGGATGTCAATATCAAAATATTATGGTTAGATTAAACAATTTTTACACAACTTTTTGTTGAATAACTTATATTGTATGTTTGTATATTTTGGTTTGAAGCCAAACCCAATTCAATTTAAGCAAAAAAAAAAAAAACATCTAAAATATACATCAAATCATACATTAGTTAATGTAAATTTCAGTTGATTTTTCCAAATTCAACATAAATTTATGTTGATCAATACATGGTTTGAGTTAAATATTAGCCTCTTTTATCTTTTTTTTTTGTATATATTTATATTTAATGCATTAATGTTTAATATAAGTGCAAACATTTTACATTAGAGACTAAGTCTAGTGTAAATTTATATCACTCGAATCATGTCTGATTATGAATTGACATAAATAATCCTAAATATTTAGTGTAAAAAAAAAGCTTTTATGTTAATGGTACTTTGAATGGAAAGTAAGTCTTCATTTAAAAAATACTAATATTTTATTTGGTAATTTTTTAGCATGGAATTTGTCCCGACATTGGTTCGACGTGGATCTAACTTGATCCGACTTTAACCTAACTCAAATTGGTCTAATATGTGGGTCTAAATTGGTTTGACTAAAGTTGGGTTTTACTTGACTGAACCAAAGGTGGGTTTGAGGTATATTGAATTGACTCAGTCTGATGAGGTCTCAATTAGACTTGACTCAACATCAACCAGACTTGACTCGATTCAACGTGACTTGACTCTACTTAGCCTAAAATAGACAAAACTCTAATTAAAGATGAAGGACGCCACAATCTAGCAGATTGACAAGTCAAGTGAAGATTCGTCACAAAGATGTTAATCTTTGATAAGAACCAGATGCCTAAGCCTAGAACAAAGAAAATCCTCTCTTTAATGAAATCAAATTCAAAATATGACTAAAAAGTTTCTACATTGTTTTTAGTACCTCTATATATAGGCACATAAGTTTAAGAAAACCTGAGAATCCACAAGAAGGCCCAAACCCAAAACATAAAAATATAAACTAATTTATAAAAGAAAATCCAAAGCCCAAAAACATAGAACATAACTAATTTCTAAAAGAAAACCCAAAGTCTAAAACATAAAGTAATTTTCCTAAAAACTATCCTTCAAATATGCTTCAAGCCATGATCTTCATATTCTTTGAATTTCAGATTGCTTGTAGTATCAGGAGCCTTGAATAGATTTGATCTTCCAATCTCTTGCTCCTTGCCCTTGTCATAGGTCCTTTAAATTGTAAAGGTTCATCTTCAAGTTCTTCTTGTATGGAATCTTGGGATAGTCCTCTATCATTCCCTCCTTCTTAAAGAGAATTTGTCCTCAAATTCGTCTCACTTGAAGATTCCTTATCATTCTCCCCTGTTTAGAGAGAATTCGACCCGAATTCTAGAAAGTCCTAGGCACAAATGTAAATCAAAGACACAAATCTAAAATAAAATAAAAAATTAGAAATTCTACTAAAATGAGATTTGGATCCTAGAAGAGGTCAATCTCTTATTATCAAAGATTTTGGAGGTCTGCCTCCAAGGTCAAATACTCACCTGCAAAAATTATCAAACAATTTTAAATTAAAGATAAAATGCACAAAGAATATAAAAGGAATATTGCGCAAACAAACAACCAAATTATGAGTATGACTTTGATTACCCATATATTTGTTAGGAATTGTTAAACAAGCTAATTCATGAGCATATATTTCTAAGCTTGAGTCTTTTTTATCATCATTTCGTCTTCCCATTGTTGATCTCCTTGTTGCTTGATGAACAAGTCTTCCCTAAGTATCCTTTCTTCTTTCTATTGTTGATGATGTTGCTCTTTGATGAATAATTCGGCCATAGGCAATAAAATAATAAGAGGAAAGTTAGTACCTTTTTTAATTGGCAATTCATAATGCTCTCTTATTTCTTTCTATTTTTCTCTCTTTTCTTCCTTCTCTCTTTTTCTACTCTTTTCTTTCTTTGCTTTTTCTCGCTATTCTTTCTCTTTTCTCTCTCCTTCTTTCTCTTCACTATCACTCTTTTCTTTCTCTTCTTTTTCTCTCTTTTCCTTCTCGCTTCTTTCTCTCTTTTCTTTGTCGTCTTTTTCTCACTTTTCCTTTGCTTCATTTTCTATAAGTGTTTCATTCTCATAGGCTTTTTTTAGCTTTCGCTCTTGCCTTCTTTTCAATACATCTAATTTTTGCATTGTCCTTTCTTCCTCCTCTCTCAAGTATGAAATGTAGTTCTTGAGGTCTTCATGAGTCTTGGGACTTTCATCCCCATTAGGACATTGATGAGTTTCATGCCCATAGCCTTCACATTTGGAACACCTTAATGCACTTTTCTTTAGCAATGATTTTCTATCAGGATTGTGCTTCCTTGTAATACTAGCAATCTTGTCATTTAGTTTTATAATTCTGGATTCCAAGGCATTGATATCCTCTACCAAGGTCTCATAAACACTAGGTGTATCTCTACATGTCACTCTCTTGGTACGTACAAGTCCTCTAACCAAATGATTCTAGTTAGGAATAGGATAATTTAGACCATATGTTAACCCAATTCCAGAAGGATGCCTCTATGCAAACATGTTGCATTACTCAATATTGCTAGGTCCTGTAAGAAAATGTTAGTAAAATAAAATATATTGAGGACCTCACCATTCTTTTAAGTGTTTCACTCAAATTCTCACTCATGTATCACACTTATATTCTTTTTCTTGAATGTACTCTCGTGCCTTTTACCACTTAAATTTCCTTTAGGGTTTGGCAAAGAACTCTGGTAGCTTAAGCAAAGAGTGAACAAAAAAAGTGAAAAGCGTTACGAGATCTAAGTCGTGACTCAAGAGGTTAAAGAAAAACTCTAGATAAAACTTCAAGGAATTTTAAAAATACAAAACAAGAAAATTAAAATTAGAAAATAATAGGACTACCAAAGAGAATTAAAGGAGACAACACATAGACTCTGAGAGAAAGACTGATTGCAAGTAAATATCAATAAGCCACAAATGAAATTGCAACAAAAAGTTGTGTTGAACTCCACCTCTTTTATTTATCTTTTTTTTTCAATATATATTTGTTTCCTTTTGAGTGTGATCCATAAACAATTTATCCTTCAAACCCTCAGACTCATGTAAATCAATGTAAGGCCACTTGCAAATCCTAAACACAAAAACAAACAATTTCCATGAATCAAATGTAGAAATACAATATTTAAATGGAGAATAGAAAAAAAATACGACAAATTCACAATTCAACCACCAAACAAAATTCAAAACAAAGCACATAACACACAAACATTCAAAAAAAAATTATTGTTTTATATGACAGATAGAAACATAAGATAGAAGAGGAAATTCAAACCAGAACCTTGCTCTAAATACTAGATGATATGATCCTATCCAAGAAAGAGTTCGATGGTTTCTGAATTTGAATCCTCAAGAGGCACAACATGAATAAACACTACGCCAAAATTGTCAATAGATAGCGCTTTTTTTGCTAATAGATAGCGTTTTTTAAGCGCTGTCTATTGGAACGGTATCTATTAATAGATAGCGCTTGTAAAAAAACGCTGTCTAATGACACCTTATAGATAGCGCTTGACTACACAAGCGTTGTCTATGTATTTTAAAAAAGACAACACTTCAAAAATACAAATGGTCTATAGATAGCGCCTAGAGACACAAGTGCGTTCTATTTATTTTTCGTCAATAGGTAGTGTTTTCTCAAATGAACGCGGTGTATTGATTCAATTATTTCTCAAATCCAACTTACTATGACAAATATTCCTAGACCTTACATAATAAGTGAGTATTTTTTTTATATTTTCAATTTTCCTCCGTTCATAATAGGATTACCTAAACAAACAATATATAATTCTCAAATAAAAGAATTTCATTAACTTACTTTATCTGATAAACATTTTTCAAAAGAAACTTACTCTATCAAATTGTATATATAAAGAATTCTACAACTTTAGAATTTATTCATACATTTAAAAAAGACTAAACATTGTACATATCTCACTATGAATCAACTATTTAAGGTTCGCATAAAAAATCCTTGTTCTTAACACTCGAATCGTGCATAGCCCGGCTACAAGAACACATAATGCTGCCATGATCATGGAAGTTAGGAAAAATCATACGCTACCATCACTCTTCAGCTTTTTGTCTCACAAAGTTCTAGCTTTTGTTCAGCCTCTATTCTGGAGTGTTGCACACCTTTTCATGAATGTTGACATAAACACCTTAATTATTGCATATTACATATTTAACAAATAAAGTCAGATAAACCAAACCAGAACAGTACCTTTACAAAATCACCAACTTGAATCATAAAATCCTTAATCACACTATGAAATTGACAACCCTTGTAACCAACCAGAAGTCCAACTTTTCTGCCAATAAAATCAGATCATGAGAAGTATTATTTAACTTAAACCCCAAAAATGCAAACAAACTGGTCATTTGAACGAGTTTCGAGATAGAATTGGGATGACTCTAGCCTTACATGTTCACATAATTATAATTCTATGAGTACAATATAATTTCAATAACCTCCTTTCCTAATAAATACATGTATGTAGCCTTATCCCATCAAGTGGAGATACCATTTCTAAAATTTAAAAACGTCAAGTGAAAAGATAACAACCTTATTGCACTAAGGCAACACTTGACTTAGAAACACTATCATTAAGAATTCGTCATTAAGACAATCATGAAAACAAAGACTGAAAACCAAGAAAGCAACACTAAAATCCTAGCACTGATTCTCATTCAACTTTTAGACTTTGAAAGTAGGAAACAAGAAAGTGTTGCCAACTAGGATTAAGGCTAAGAATCTTACGTTAAAATTATCCCATTTAAACTATCAAAGTGTACTACTGTGATGATAATGAATTTGCGGGCATCTAAAAAAATGCATAATAATAAATTGAAATCGTAATTACTATCTTTAGTCTAAGTGAAAAAAAATTCCTAGTGACAAAAAAAAAGATGTTCCCCAATATTTTAATGCTACCAAATCATAGGCTCTGGATGCCTTTTCTTCTTTGTCATACCTTTTTGAAAGTATTGATAACAAATGATCACCAATGTTAACAAATTTCATGGTTCTCTTCTTACTTTTAGGGGAAAAAATAGTGATAATTCAACATAAATGTATATTTGTGTACTCACCCAAGTAAATTAAAAAGCCATCTATGTTGAAGAAATTCATTGTTCCATAATGGATGTGGAGATGAGGAACATAGATTAATGATGTCGGTTAGTTATAAACACTCAAAAGGTAAAAGGCAAAAGGCAAAGAAAGAAAAAGAGAACTAAATAATTTCATCATCATTTAAAAATAAAAAATACAAAAAAGATAAAAAAAAGGAACTTGTTCTAACAACAATGAAACTAACTGAAGGAACCTTTTAATTGAGATTTGAAGCAGTGATGAAAGCCTTAGGATAATTAATTTAAAATAATACAGATTTTGATTTAGGTAAATAAAATGAGAAAAATCTTGTTACACCATGGTATATAGAAGTTCTTGGTCCAAATGTGTCAATGGACTTTTTGGGTGCAAATTCAGTGACTCTTGTTGGGGTGGTGGTATCAAGTGTAGTAGTGGTTGGTGCTTGTTTGTTATCAGAAGAACTTTCTTCATTTTCCCCACTTGCAGAGAGTTGGAACACCTTTTCTGGAGTGATTGTCACCTAATCACGATGAACTCACAGACATATGTCATTGGGTTTAGGAAATTAAGTTGCCATTTCAAAATTAGATACACTTTTAAGATGAAAGACTAAGAAAGATTGGGGAGGCATAGTTCACAGAGTCAATATTATAATTTATATGACATGAAAGTAATTAAGCTTCAAGAAAAATTGTTCTTACCACTCTGAATTTAAATGTTGGAGTTTTTAAATCTCTCTCCATATCAAAGGGATTTGGCTCCAAGTGAATGCCTTTTAGCCGCATAAATGCTCTAAGTTGAGAGTGTTTCTATCATGTTAGATATATCTAAAACAAAATTTCTCACATTATCAAATTCGGAGAAAAACTAGTATTTTCTATCAATAAATAATGGAGCACGTGAAAGGATAAAACACAAATTAGGGTAGGGATAAGAAAAAGGGAAAAAAACATTAAAAGCAAAAGACGAAACAAATGTGGGTTGAGGAAGTGAAGAATACCCTCTTCAATTCTTTATTGTGACGCTCCTTGTAGTAAGCATTGATGGGGTTCATTGTGGAAGACTGAACCCTCTATTTCACAAGCTCCTTAGTATTAAGATTTTTCCTTCAAAATCAAAACCATTTCCTCTTTTCGTACAAGTGGAATGGATGTTGTTCTGCATATAGATTGACCTTTTGCTAGAGTTTTTCCTTGTAACCTACTAGCACAAAATAACCATTGAGATTGCAAGCACACTATCATGTTAACATCAAGGCTTTCAGTTATAGAGTTTTTAAGCAAATATCAAAACCCTAAATCATAGATTTTTAAATTAAAACTTACATGCACTCTGAAATCGAATTCAAATTCTGAATGGTTGGGATATTGATTCCAATTGGACCAAACCACAAAAATCCATTCGCGAGTCAAAAGCTATTTGAGAATGGCTGTGAGAATGGTCCAAAGCGTAGTCACAATGTTCTTATACCGCAAGTGAGCCTTTTCGAGGGTGCTCCAACGTCGTTAGAATGGAGATTTGAGTTGTCATGTAGTTAGGGTAGTGGAGGGTGCATTAGGGGAGGTAATTAAGAGACCTATGGGAGGAGGGCTTAAAAAATCAGATTATGGTAAGATTAGAGCAAAGTTCGTGAGAGTTGAGAGTGATTTATTTTTTAGAAGAGGAGGCAACGTACGCGTGACTTTCTTTTGTAAATCTTTTAATAGACTACATTTTTACAATAAAACGGTATCTATTAATGTCTCAATACTTAGCGCTAAAATTTAAGAAGCGCTTTTTATCTCTCTATGTAGTTTTTATTTTTATTTTTGAAAATATAAATTAAATATAGACAACATTTTTTGGATAAAGCGCTATCTATGTCTATGTATTTTTATAGCGCTTATCTCATAAAGCGCTATCTTTTGTTTATCTGTTTTAATTTAAAGCGTTTAATTAAATAAGCGTTATCTAAAAAGTGTTATCTATTGATCATTTTGGCGTAGTGAAATTAGAGAAGAATGCGAAATAAGACAGAGATGAAGGACGCCACAGTCTAGCAGATTTGATAAGTCAAGTGAAGATTCGCCACAAAGATGTTAATATGTGACAAGAACCAGAGGCCTAAGGCTAAAACAAAGAGAATCATCTCTTTAATGAAATCAAATTCAATATATGACTAAAAAGTTTCTACATTGGTTTTGGTACCTCTTTATATAGGCACATAAGTTTAAGAAAATTTGATAACCCACATGAAGGCTCAAACCCAAAATATAAAAACATAAACTAATTTATAAAAGAAAACCCAAAGTCCAAAAACATAGAATATAACAAATTTCTAAAAGAAAACCCAAAGTCTAAAACATAAACTAATTTTCCTAAAAACTATCCTTCAAATATGCTTCAAGTCATGATCTTCATATTCTTTGAATTCCAAATTGCTTGTAGCATCAGGAGCCTTGAATAGATTTGATATTCCAATCTCTTGCTTCTTGCCTTTGTCATAGGTCCTTTAAATTGTAAAGGTTCATCTTCAAGTTCTTTTTGTATGGAATCTTGGGATAATCCTTTATCATTCCCTCCTTCTTGAAGAGAATTTGTCCTCAAATTTGTATCACTCGAAGATTCCTTAGCAAATTTAGGTTTGACTCAACTAAGCTTAAGGTGGATCTTACTCAATCAACTAGAGGTAGACTTGATTCAACTCAACTAAAGGTGGACCTAACTCAACTCAATGAAAGGTAGGCTCGACCAAAGGTGGGTTTAACTCAACACAGCTTCAAGTGAGCCCAACTTAACTCTATCCAAGGTGGGCTCGGTACTACTCAGTACTAATCGATTCTATATGGGCCCGACTTGATTCGATGAAAGGTGGGTTTGACCTTACCGACTCAACGAGGCTTGAGCCGACATGGCTTGAGATGGACCCAACCTAACATGGACTAAGGTGGTCTTAACTGTACTCTGCCCAAGGTGGTCCCACTCAAATCGGTCCAACATGGGCCTACCTTTACAATACCTAATGTGGGCTTGTCATGACTTGGTTGGACATGGGTCTAACTTGATTCGACTTGGCCTAATAAGAACCTGACATGCCTCAACTCGAGAACAAGCTTACTAAATTTTGATTAAGGTGTGTCCAAATCAATTGAGCTTGAGGTAGGCACTTTGATTAAGGTGTGTCCAATTCAATTGAGCACAAGATGGGCTTGAACTGACTCAGATAGAGTAGGCCACACCTCAACTTAGTTTGAGGTGAACCTGACATTCACCCAACTCAACTGTCTTGACATGGATCCAACTTGACCTGACTTGACTTAATTGGGCTCGAAAGACTCCTACTCAATTCGGTTTGATGTATCTTCAACTTTCCTCGACCCGAGGTACTCCTAACTTGACTCGACCTTACATGGGTTTGATTTGACTTGACCTTTTATGGGCCTGATTCGACTTTGTTCGACATGGTTCCGACTGAAATTTGTCTAGTGTTGTCTCAATTCAAGTTAACATAATGTAGATCCTATCAATTTTAGCTTGACCTAGATATAACTTGACCTAGGTCCAACCTGAACAATCTACTTAAATTTAGCCCGACACAACGTTGTATATCTTGACCTAGACCAACTTGTATAGACCGATCTATGAGACTTTTTGTTGTCATTTTTTTGTATGAACTTTTTTCTTATGTCAAATGTATATGGATTTGTGGACTTTTTTTACCTCTACCCTATCAGTCAAGGTCAAGCCCTATGCAATGAACAAAATTGACAGATTTAATTCAAGGTTTGAACTTCTCGGTATATTTATTAATCCTTTTCTTATGTGGGGATTGGATATAAGTTGTTCGTTTCTATATAATAGCTTACCTATAATAAGGAGACTTACTTAAAATCATTCCAATTACTCACATTTACATTGCATTCATTATTCTTAATTCCACTTATTTACTTGAACTTTAGAATATCATCCATTAGTGAATCTTCATTCAATGTTATATTCAACCTTGTTGTTATCCATATCATCAATTTTATAATAAGACATTGAAATTGTTTATCTTATAAGAAATTGTACCTAAACACATTTAATTTTTAATAACAAATTAGAATCACATTTATATATAATATTAAATTATAAATTATTCTCTAATTACTTTAATAACTAATACGTGAAACTTATTATTGAAAGGGGGAGCTTGTTCAACTCAAGTGAAGATGGTTTTGATGATGTCCAAGGCTATGCATCATGTGCATCACTGGTTTAGGCTTAGTCATGATTTTCTATCTTTTGCATTAGGTGTTGTAGATCTAGAATTACATGTAAAACAAGCTTGCATTGAATTGTATCAGCTATCAAACTCTTGAATGTGACCAAAAGCAGAACTCGTAAATAGATTAGCTACTTAACTAATAGATTAGCTGAGGGCACTATACTGATGCAGTGAAAATACACTCACGATAATCTATTAGGTAAATTCCTAATCCATTAATTACTGCAACATAACTCTGTATAAAACCAGTTTCTGAAACCAGTTTTGAGATAGAGAGAGAAATAACTGAATTACTGAGAAACGAATTGAGAGACTTCTTTTCTGAGATCAAGATTCACAGAGTTCTTGTGCTTGCTTGGGAGATCATTCAATTGGACATTCAAGAAGATTGATGGTGGATTCAACCTTAGTGGGTCAAGCTTGGATCTAGGATCAAGTGATAAATTTGCACATCCACTAGGTGTATTCGTTCCTTGTTTCTTTTCTATTGTATTTCTGTTTACAGTTGATTCACTGTGTGAAGTGAAGGTCTAGGTGCAATTGTTTGGATGCATTGCATCTAGGGGGAGTTCTTGATTTGTAGATCAAGCTCCTTAGTCTTTAGGGTCTTGAATTATATAGATGCTCTTGTAATTCTTGTAACTCTATTGATTTAGTGGAATCCTCCTAAGTGGGTTACTTAGGAGAAGACTGGATGTAGATTCATTTTGAATCGAACCAGTATAAAAATTGTTGTGTTCTTTG
>Ga0099823_1003821_pt1 | contig 14491 bp, 7 predicted proteins | sample CowpearedBW_FD_76831 | JGI IMG/M metagenome (GOLD analysis project Ga0099823, IMG submission 76831) | Root nodule microbial communities of legume samples collected from California, USA - Cow pea red BW | ecosystem: Host-associated > Plants > Roots > Nodule | place: USA: California | collected...
GCGGACGGCGCGTGGCCATGCAGCGCAGCGAGCGCACGGTGCCGGCCTCCAGCACAGTGACCTATGACCAGACCCTGCCCGCCATCGCGTCGCCGCGGCTGTGGTCGCCTGATCAACCGCATCTCTACCGGATGGTGAGCCGCCTGTACGTCAACGGCCGCCCGGTCGATCGCTTCGAGACCCCCTTCGGCATCCGCAGCGTCAGGTTCACGGCCGACCGCGGCTTCTTCCTCAACGGCAAACACCTCTACCTGATCGGCGCCAACGTGCATCAGGATCAGGCCGGCTGGGGCGACGGCGTCACCGATGGCGCCGCGCGCCGCGACGTCCAGATGATCAAGGACGCCGGCTTCAACTTCATCCGCGGCTCGCATTACCCGCACTCGCCGGCCTTCACGCAGGCGACGGACGAGCTCGGCCTGCTGTTCTGGTCCGAGGCGCCCTTCTGGGGCATCGGCGGCTTCGGCGCCGATGGCAACTGGCTCTCCAGCGCCTACCCGCCCGATCCGGACGACCGCCCCGCCTTCGAGGCCAGCGTGCTGCAGCAGGTCCAGGAGATGGTGCGCATCCATCGCAACCGGCCCTCGGTCTTCGTCTGGAGCGCCAGCAACGAGCCCTTCTTCACCAAGGGCGAGGCGATGCCGGCGATGCGCGACTTCCTGCGACGGGAGGTCGAGTTCTTCCATCGCATCGATCCGACGCGGCCGGTGGCCATCGGCGGCGCGCAGCGCGGCGAGATCGACCGGCTCGGCGACGTGGCCGGCTACAACGGCGATGGCGCCACGCTGTTCCTCGATCCGGGCATTCCGTCCGTCGTGTCGGAATACGGCGCCACGATGACCGACCGGCCCGGCGAGTTCGAGCCCGGCTTCGGCCTGATGCCGGACACGCCCGATCAGAAGGCCCGGGCGCCGTCGGCGCCCGCCAGCGGCGCGGCCGGGACCGCGCCTGCCTACTCGTGGCGCTATCCGTGGCGCTCGGGCGAGGCGCTGTGGGCCGGCTTCGACCATGGCTCCATCGCCTCCATCGAGTTCGGCTCGATGGGCTTCATCGATTACTTCCGCCTGCCCAAGCGGCAGTACCACTGGTATCGCCAGGTCTACGCCGGCGTGCCGCCGCCCGTCTGGCCGGTGAAGGGCACCCCGGCCGGGCTGAGCCTGACCGCCAGCCAGACGGTGATCCGCGGCACGCAGGGGCTGGACGATGCGCAACTGGTGGTGACGGTGCGCGACGAGGCGGGCCGCGCGCTGAGCAACTCGCCGGACGTGACGCTGAGCATCGTGAGCGGCCCCGGCAAGTTCCCCACCGGACGCAGCATCCGCTTCAGCAACAAGTCGCTGGTGGCCATCCGCGACGGCCAGGCCGCGATCAGCTTCCGCTCCTACTTCGCCGGCAAGACCGTCATCGAGGCGAGTTCGCCCGGCCTGAAGCCCGCGCGCCTGGAGATCACCACGACGGGGCCCGACCGCTTCGTTCCGGGACGTTCGCCGCTGGCGCCGGACCAGCCCGTCGTCGCCTATCCGCCGGTGACGCGCAAGGCCTTCGAGGGCGATCCGATCAACGTGACCATCAGCCGCCCGACGTCGACCAGCGGCTCGCAGCCCGGCCACGAGGCACCGCTCGCCAACGACGATCAGCCGCAGACCGAGTGGCGGGCTTCCGCGAAGGAGGGCCCGGCGTTCTGGGCCGTGGACCTGGAGAACCTCTACACCTTGCACTGGCTGTCGGTGATCCTGCCCGACGACCAGGCGCCCGCCTTCGTCGTCGAGATCAGCACCAACGCGAGTGACTGGCGCGAGGTCGGCGAAGCCAAGCCGGGGCGCAAGAGCTACGAGTTCGCGCTCTTCGACCCGGTGGTCAACGCCCGGTTCCTGCGCATCCGCTTCCCCGCCGTCAGCCCCGACCATCCCGCCGCGCTCAGCGAAGTGCGGGTGATCGGCAAGCCAGCCAACTGAAACCCCTTCCTCCGACCCCCTCCGCATGAGAAGACCCCTGTTCACCGCCTGGCTGATGGCGCTGGCGATGCTGATCGCCGCCGGCCCGGCCGCGGCCGATGACGTCCGGCAACGCACCCGCATCGACGAGGACTGGCGCTTTGCGCTGGGTCACGCCTGGGATCCGTCCCGGGACTTCGACCATGGCATGCGCCCCTTCTTCTTCGCCAAGGCCGGCTTCGGCGACGGTCCGGCCGCGGCGGACTTCGACGACCGGCCCTGGCGCCGCGTCGACCTGCCGCATGACTGGGCGGTGGAGCTGCCGTTCAGCGAGCGCGGCAGCTCGCCGCATGGCTCCAAGGCGATCGGCCGCGCATTCCCGGAGAACAGCATCGGTTGGTACCGGCGCGAGCTGGCCATCCCGGCCGCGGCGCGCGGCAAGCGCATCGCGCTGGAGTTCGATGGCGTCTTCCGCGACAGCGTGGTCTGGATCAACGGGCATTTCCTGCGCCGCGAGGCCAGCGGCTACTCGAGCTTCCGGGTGGACCTCACCGACTACCTGAACTACGGCGGGCGCAACGTGGTCGCCGTGCGCGTGGATGCCACCACGCAGGAAGGCTGGTGGTACGAGGGCGCGGGCATCTATCGCCATGTTTGGCTCACGCAGACCGATCCGCTGCACGTGGCGCCGTGGGGGACCTTCGTGCGCACGGCATTCAAGGGCCAGCAGGCCGAAGTCGCGATCGACACCACCGTGCGCAACGACGCCGGGACCGCCGCGTCCTTCACGCTGGAGCATGAGCTGCGCGATCCCGAGGGCCGCGTCGTCGCGCGTGCCCGCACCCCGGCGCGGCAGGCCGCCGCCGACGCGAGCGTCACGACGGCCGCGACGCTGAGGGTCACGCAGCCGCGGCTATGGTCGCTGGAAACGCCGCAGCGCTACACGATGACCACGCGGGTGCGCCGCGACGGCCAGGTCGTCGATCACTACGACACGCCCTTTGGCATCCGCACGCTGCGCTTCGACCCCAACCAGGGCTTCTTCCTCAATGGCCGCCCCGTGAAGCTGCATGGCGCCAACAACCATCAGGACCACGCCGGCATCGGCATCGCGCTGCCGGACGCGCTGCACGATGCGCGGCTCAAGATGCTCAAGGCGATGGGCGTCAACGCGATCCGCTCGGCCCACCACCCGGCCACGCCCGAACTGCTCGACGCCTGCGACCGTCTCGGCGTGCTCGTCATCGACGAGCACCGCATGATGGGGACCGCGCCGCAGCTCCGCGACGAACTCGAGCGCATGGTGCGGCGCGACCGCAACCACCCCTCGGTGATCCTGTGGTCGGTGGGCAACGAGGAATGGGCGATCGAGAACACCGAGATCGGCACACGGCTGGCGCGCGAGATGCAGGCCATCGTGGCGCGGCTGGATCCCACCCGGCCGGCGACGCTGGCGGCGTCCAGTTCGGGTCAGGTGGAAGGCACTTCGGTCGGATCGCAGGTGATCGGCTTCAACTACAAGGGCCAGCACGACATCGACGCGATGCACCGCCGATTCCCGGACCGGCCGATGGTGGTCACCGAGGAGGGGCTGACCTATGCCACCCGCGGCGTCTATGCCGACGATCCGGCGCGGGTGCAGGTCGCCGCCTACGACCGGCGCTCGGGCGGCACGTCGACGTCGACGATCGAGGAGGCGTGGCGCTTCAACGCCGAGCGGCCCTTCCTGGCCGGCATGTTTGTCTGGACCGGCTTCGATTACCGGGGCGAGACCACGCCCTTCGGTTGGCCGGCCGTGTCGTCGCAGTTCGGCATGATGGACACGACCGGCGCGCTGAAGGACAGCGGCTACTACCTGAAAGCCGCGTGGACCGCCGAGCCGATGGTCCATCTGCTGCCGCACTGGAACTGGCCCGGCCGCGACGGCCAGCCGGTGGACGTGCGCGTCTACGGCAACACGGAGGAAGTCGAGCTGCTGCTCAACGGCCGCTCGCTGGGACGCCAGACGCTGCAGCGTTACGGCCACCTGCAGTGGAGCGTGCCCTACGCGCCGGGCACGCTGACGGCGCGCGGCTACAAGGGCGGCCAATGGGTGGCCTCGGACACCGTGGCCACCACCGGCGACGGGGCCGCGGTGCGGTTGAGCGTCGACCGCCAGAAGATCCGCGCCGATGGCAGCGACGTGGCGGTCGTCACCGTGAACGTCGTGGACAGCGAGGGCCGCGTCGTTCCGACGGCCAGCCAGCGCATCGGCTTCGAGGTCGAGGGCGCCGCGCGGCTGATCGGCATGGGCAACGGCGATCCGGGCTCGCACGAAGCCGACAAGCCGGCCGAGCGCCATCGCTTCGTGCCGCTGGGCGACTGGGGGCATCGCGGCATCGATCGGCCGGAGGACGCCGCGGCGCTGATCGCGGACGCCAATGCGCAGGCCTGGCGCGAGCCCTTCGGATGGGTGCCGCCCGAGCAGCAGCCCGCCGACAGGGCCTGGAACATCGTGCGCGCCACCTTCCCGCGGCCGACCACGGTGGCCGGCGAACGGTCGACGCTGTTCATCGGCGATCTCGGCCCCGGCCAGCAGGTCTATGTGAACGGCCAGGCCGTGACGCCGAGGCTGGACCAGGGCCTGGGCGTCGTGGACCTGGACCCTGCGCAATGGCGCGACCGCAACACGCTGGTCCTGGTCTTCCCCACACCGGCCGGCGGCCTGCGGGCGATGACCGACAACGCGCAAGGCGGCAAGCGCTGGGTGACCCTGCGCGTGACCACGCCAGCCGCGCCGTGGGAGCGCCGCGTCTTCAACGGCCAGGCGCAGGTGCTCCTGCAATCGACCGGCGCGCGCGGTCCCGCGACGCTGCGCGCCCGTGGAGAGGGGCTGCCGGCCACGACCTTGACGATCGACGCGTTCTGAAGCGCCATGCACCACACAAGCAAACCGGCTTCCTTGCCGCTGCTCGGAGCGACCGCTTCAGCCATGTTGCTGGCGCTGTCGATGACCACCGGCGCGATGGGCGCGCCGCCGGGCACCTCGATGGACAGGGCCCGCGCCCTGGTGGCGCGGATGACGCTGGAGGAGAAGGCCAGTCAACTCCAGCACGATTCACCGGCCATTCCGCGGCTGGGCATCCCGGCCTACAACTGGTGGAGCGAGGGTCTGCACGGCGTGGCGCGCGCGGACGTGGCGACCGTGTTTCCGCAGGCCATCGGCCTGGCGGCGACCTGGGACACGCCGCTCGTGCAGCGTGTCGGCGAGATCACCGGCATCGAGTTCCGCGCCAAGTTCCTCGCCACCGTGAGCGCCGACGGCTCCTCCGTCCTGTACCGCGGCCTGACCGTGTGGTCGCCCAACGTGAACATCTTTCGCGACCCGCGCTGGGGCCGCGGCCAGGAGACCTATGGCGAGGATCCGTTCCTGACCTCACGCATGGGCGTGGCCTTCATCCAGGGACTGCAGGGGCCCGACCCGCGGCGGCCGCGCGTGTCGGCGGCGGTGAAGCACTTCGCCGTGCACAGCGGCCCAGAAGCCGACCGCCACAAGGAGGACGTGCAAGTGGCGCCGCGCGACCTGGTGGACACCTATCTGCCGGCCTTCCATGCGGCAGTAACGCAGGGTCGCGCGGAATCCGTCATGTGCGCCTACAACGCCGTCGACGGCGTGCCGGCCTGCGCCAACGAGCAATTGCTCCAGCACTATCTGCGCGGCGCGTGGAAGTTCCAGGGGCATGTGGTCTCCGACTGCGGCGCGGTGGCCGACATCCACATGGACGGCGCCCACCACCACGTGAAGACGCCCGAGGCCGCCGTGGCGCTGGCCGTTCGCGCCGGCACCGACCTGATCTGCGACTTCAGCGTCAACAGCACCGGGGCTCCCGCCACCACCGTCGCCGCCGTGCGGCAAGGGCTGCTCCGCGAGGCGGAACTCGACCGGGCGCTGCATCGGCTCTTCGATGTGCGGCTGCGCCTGGGCCTGCTCGACCCGCCAGAGCAACGGCCCTTCGCCGGCATCACGGCGCGCGACTTCGATACGCCGCCGCACCGGGCGCTCAACCTCGAGGCAGCCCGGCGCTCGCTGGTGCTGCTCAAGAACGATGGCCTGTTGCCGCTGAAGGCCGCGCCGCGGCGCATCGCCCTGATCGGCCCGAACGCGGACAGCGTGGACGCGTTGGTGGGCAACTACAACGGCACGCCGTCCCGGCCGGTCACGCTGCTGGCCGGACTGAAGGCGCGCTTTCCGCAGGCCCGCATCGATCTGGTCGAGGGCAGCGACCGGGTCGCAGTACCTGAAACTCCAGCGTCGGAGCCCCGCGGCCCCCGTCCCGACCCGGACGCTGCGGTCGCCGCCGCTCGCGAGGCCGATCTGGTGGTCTTCGCCAGCGGCCTGAGCGCCGCGCTGGAAGGCGAGGAGATGCCGGTGACGGCGCCCGGCTTTGCTGGTGGCGATCGCACCTCGATCGATCTGCCGGCGCCGCAGCAGCAATTGCTCGATCGTCTGACCGGCCTCGGCCGCCCGCTGGTGCTGGTGAACTTCAGCGGCAGCGCCATGGCCTTCGGTGCCGCGACGCGGCGCGCCTCGGCGATCGTGCAGGCCTGGTATCCGGGCGGCGAAGGCGGCCAGGCCGTGGCGGAGCTGCTGGCCGGCGACTTCAGTCCGTCGGGCCGTCTGCCGGTCACCTTCTACCAGTCGGTCGAGCAACTGCCGCCGTTCAAGGATTACGGCATGGCGGGCCGCACCTACCGCTGGTTCAAGGGCGAGCCGCTTTTCCCGTTCGGCCATGGCCTGGGCTATGCCCGCTTCAGCTACTCGCAGGCGAAGCTGGCCAAGGACCGCGTCACGGCGGGGCAAGGGACGCGGCTGTCGGTGTTGTTGAAGAACGAGAGCGGCCGCGAGGCGGCCGAAGTGGTGCAGGTCTACGCGACGCGTTCCGGTGCGATGGCGCCGGAACGCACGCTGGTCGCCTTCCGCCGGGTGGTGCTCGGTGCCGGGGAGTCGCGCCGCGTCGTTGTCGACCTGGACGCGAAGGCGACGAGCATCGTGCGGGCCGACGGCCAGCGCGTGGTCGAGCCGGGCCCGGTCGCGCTATGGATTGGCGGCGGACAGCCCGTGGCCGACATCACCGGCGCGCGCGCGCCGGGTCAGGCGCTGACGCTGCAGATCAACGGCCACGCACGAATCCGGGAGTTCTGAATATGGCATCGAAGCAGACCTCAGGCGCGGCATGGGCTGCGATCGCTGTCGTCACAGTGCTGGTCGCGGGCGGCTGGCTGATGAAGCGCTCGGAGGTCCCCGCGCCAGCCGCCGAGCCGGCGCCCTCCCCCGCCGCGAACCCCCAACCATCGAGCACCACCGTACCCTCTTTCCAAACCGCCTCCGGCGCATCGCCGGCAGTGCCGACGCTGCCGCCCGCGACCACATCGGCGCCCCTCCCGCTGGCCTCGCCGGCGGAGGCGCTGCGCAGGGTTCAGCTGGCCCTGGACGGCGCCGGAACGTCGCGCGACATGCTGGACGCCGCCTCCATGCTCTCGGCCTGCCAAGGCGCCGACATGGCGGCGGAGCACATGTACCGGGAGCGTGACCAGCCATCGCCGGGCGGGCAGCAGCTTCAGCGGATCACCGGGTTGTCCAGCCAGGAGCGGATCCGGCTGCAGCAGGACTTCCAGCGCCTCTGCCAGGTCTTCGACGCGGCCACGATCGCGCGCCGGGGAGAGCTGTTCAAGCGCGCCTACGACGGGGGCGCCAGGGACGCGGCACTGCCCTACCTGCAATGGCTGGCCGGCAGCGGGCGGCCCATCGATCCTGAGCTCCGCGGCCGGCTGCAGCGCGATGCGCGCCAGACCGCGGAGGACGGCGATTTCACCGCGCTCACGAGCTACAGCTTCGCTTTCAACGCGAGCACGCTGGGCATCACCGAAGTGCAGCGGCAGGCCTACAAGGAAGCCTGGCTCCGCATCCAGGGTCTGATGTCCGGCGCGGAGATGGAGCGGGCCAGCCGCATCTCGATGGCCGACATGGAGAAGCTGATGGGCCAATGGGGCGCGGCGCCGTCGGCCTTGAGTGCCGATCAGCAGCGCGAGGCCGACGCCCTGACCGCGCAGGTGATCGACGCGTGGCGCAAGCGTCAAGGCAAGCGAGGCTGACCGCACGGCGGGCCGGGGCCCCTCGGGCCCCGTGATGTCCTGGAGAGATTTCCGCCACTGGGGCGTCACCTTGGGTGAAGAAGATGCGAGCGCTTTTCAAGCATCCATCAAGCATCCACCTAGGACCCCCGATGCACCTTCGTCTGCTCCCCCTCACCCTGGCCTCGCTGCTCGTCTGCGGTGGTGCCTTCGCCGCCAGCGGCAGCTTCAGTACCCTCGCCTACAACGTCGCGGGCCTGCCTCAGGGCGCCTCCAGCGCGGCGGGCGACCGTTCCACCGCGACCAGGAAGATCAGCTGCTACGTCAAGGCCTTCGACATCGTCAACGTGGAAGAGGACTTCAACTACCACGCCGATCTGTATGACGCCTGCGACGACCACGCCTTCCGCACCCCGACCAGCGGTGGCGCCGGCATCGGCAGCGGTCTCAACACGATGAGCCGCTTCCCCTTCGACGACCTGGCGCGCGTGCGCTGGAGCGATTGCAACGGCGTGGACTGCCTCACGCCCAAGGGCTTCACCATGGCGCGCACGCGCCTGGCCGAAGGCGTCTACGTCGACATCTACAACCTGCATGCGCAGGCTCAGGTGGAGACCGCGGACCTGGCCGCACGCCGCAAGAACGTCGAGCAGATGCTCGCGTACATCGAGTCCGAATCGGCCGGCAACGCGGTGATCGTGTTCGGCGACACCAACACCCGCTACACGCGCGGTGGCGACAACATGGGCCAGTTCCTGCGCCACGGCTTCACGGACGCCTGGATCCAGGGCGTGCGCGGCGGCAGCGTGCCGCCGGTGGGCGACCCGCTCCTGTGCGAGCCGGCATTCACCAGCGCCAGCTGCGAGATCGTGGACAAGGTCCTGTTCCGCGGCAATGGCCAGATCACGCTCACGCCGTCCGGCTACGCGGTGCGCACCGATGCCACGGACGCAAACGGCACCGAGCTGTCGGACCACCGGCCGGTCTCCACGCAATGGAAGTGGAGCACCGCCGACAACCGCCGCCTGAGCGACACCGTCGGCGGTCCGCACGGCACCAGCTTCAACGATGTGAACCTGCTGCCCGCCAACCCGGCGGTGCGCCAACTCAAGATCCGCAGTGGCAGCCGTGTCGATCGCGTCGAGGTCGTACTGTCCAATGGCTTCCCGCTCGGACACGGCGGCACCGGTGGCAACGAGCAGGCGCTCACGCTGGCCGATGGCGAGGTGCTGACCTCGGCGAGCTTGTGCGCGGACCAGTACAAGGGACAGACCCGCATCTTCTCGGCCGCCTTCACCACCAGCGCGCACCGCACGCTGGCCGGTGGCAGCACGAGCGGCAGTTGCACGACCTTCACCGCGCCGTCGGGCTGGGCCATCGTCGGCTTCCACGGCCGCGACGGCGATGAGGTGGACAAGCTCGGCGTGGTGTACGCGCCAGTGGTCTCGAACACCGGCGCCAAGGCCGCGGCCACGCGCCTGGTGAACGTCGGGTCGGGCCTGTGCATGGACCTGAACCAGTCGCGGGCCGCGCAGGGCAACGCCGTGCTGCAAGCCAGCTGCAACGCCGGCAGCACCAGCCAGACCTGGCACTACGACGCCGCCACGGGCCTCGTGCGCAGCATGCTCGATCCGCACTATTGCCTGGACAACGGTGGCGCTTATGCCGACGGCGCCGCCCTCGTGGTGGCGCAGTGCACCGGCAGCGCCAACCAGCGTTTCAGCGTCGATGCCTCGAGCGGCCGCTTCACGCTGCGCACCGCTCCGGATCAGGCGGTGGATGGCACTGGCGCCCAGCCGGGCAGCGCGCTGAAGACCAGCCGCTACCAGGGCACCAGCAGCCAGCTCTGGAAGCAGCAGCCCTGAGCGCCTGAGGCGCTCGGGCTCATCCGGGCGCCCTAGTGGCGCGGCCCGGGCCTGGCACCCTGGCCGTTGGCGAGCTTGAAGAGCGACACCGCCTGCAACAGCTGCTGCGCCTGGTTCTTCAAGCTCTCGGCGGCGGCCGCGCTTTCCTCGACAAGGGCCGCGTTCTTCTGCGTGACCAGATCCATCTGGCTGACGGCATCGCTCACCTGCGAGATGCCTGAGCACTGCTGGACGCTGGCCGCGGCGATCTCCGCCACGATGTCGCTGACGCGCTGGATCGCGGCGACGATCTCGTCCATCGTCTTGCCGGCCTGGTCCACCAGCGCGGTCCCTTCGTCGACCTGATGGACGCTGTCGCCGATCAGCGTCTTGATCTCCTTGGCCGCTTCGGCGCTGCGCTGCGCCAGGCCGCGGACCTCCGACGCCACGACCGCGAAGCCGCGGCCCTGCTCGCCGGCGCGCGCCGCCTCGACGGCGGCATTCAGCGCCAGGATGTTGGTCTGGAAGGCGATGCCATCGATGACGCCGATGATGTTGGCGATCTTGCGGCTGCTGTCGCTGATGCCTTGCATGGTGCTCACGACCCGGCCGACGACCTCGCCGCCCTGCATGGCGATCGTGGATGCGCCCTTGGCGAGCTGGTTGGCCTGCTTGGCGGCGTCGGTGTTGTTGCGCGCCGTGGCGTTGAGCTGCTCCATCGTCGCGGCGGTCTGCTCGAGCGCGCTGGCCTGCTCCTCGGTCCGGCTGGACAGATCCTGATTGCCCTGGGCGATCTGCGCCGAGGCCGAGGCCACGGACTCGCTGCCCAGGCGCACGCTCGAGACGGTCTCCACCAGCGCCCCATGCATGAGACGCAGCGCCGCGTACAGCGAGGCCGTGTCCCGCGGCGCCACCGTGATCGAGCTGGTCAGGTCGCCCCGGGCGATGCGCTGGGCCTCGTCGCGCGCCGCCGCGGGCTCGCCGCCGAGTTCGGTCAGCACGGAGCGGGTGATGGCCCAGGCCATCAGCAGCGACAGGACCAGCACGGCGCTGGCGACGCCAAGCGTGGAAGCGATGGTGTGCGCGATCCGCGCCTCCGCGGCCGCGCCGCCGGTGCGCATCAGGGCTTCCTGGAACTCGACCATCTCCTCGACCTTGGCGAAGAACACCTCCTGCTTGGCCCGGCCCTCTCCCAGCGAGAGCCGCGCGGCGTCCTCCCACTTCCCCTCGCGCAGCAGACGGACCTGCTCGGCACGCACGCGGCCGAAGTCGGCGTGCAGGTCGATCATGGACTTGAACAGCTCATCGCCCTTGGGCGTGTTGATCAATCCCCGAAGCCGGTCGAAGCGCGCCTGGTTGGCGGAGACCGCACTGTCCAGCTTGTCCAGCTGGCCATTGACCTCCGACGGCCGTCCCAGGCTGGCGGCCACGATGGCGCTTCGCAGCGAGCGGGCCTGCAGGTTCACGGCGTCGTAGATGTCGCGCGACACGTCGATCTTCGGGTAGCGGTCGTCGACCACTTGCGTGACGGCGGTCTGGATGTCCTCCAACTGGCTCCAGGCCACGGCCGCGAAGGTCAGGATCAACGCGGAGACCAACCCGAAGCCGAGGGTGAGCCGCCGGGCGACGGTGAGGCGGGCGAGCGCATGCATGGCGGAGCTCCTTCTTGCGGAAGCGCGAATCGATCGCGCTCGAACCGCTCCGGCGCGATCAGTCGTCCCAGCGACCTCCACCAGCTTAGGGGCCGCGCGCTCGCAAGTCATGGCCCCGGGGCTCGCAGTCCCCCCATTCCGATGCCCCGAAGTCGCTGCGTTCGGGGGCATGAATGCCCTTGTCGCGAGGCCTGCGGCTGGCCCGCGAATTGCAAGCCTTCGCGCGCACGACGCGCGAGGCGGCAACTCCTTGCCCGACTGACATTCCTCGTCCGCCCGGGATGACAACGTTGACAAATTTTGTCGGCGCGACGCATCCGAGTTGCAACGGAGATATCACGGCCTCGCGCGCATGACGCTTCACATCATTCGAAAGGAAATCATGTCGACCACTCCGAACGCCACGCCCGTGGTCCAGCGGCTCGCGCTCGCCCTTCTGATGGCAGGCCTGGCCTCCTGCGGCGGGGGCGGATCGGCGGCGTCGCCAGGCACGGAGGCGACCACGCCCCCGCTGGGCACCGCGCCAGCCCCTTCACCGGCCGCATCGCCGTCGCCGTCGCCATCGCCGTCGCCGTCGCCATCGCCGTCGCCGTCGCCATCGCCGTCGCCATCGCCGTCGCCATCGCCGTCGCCATCGCCGTCGCCATCGCCGTCGCCATCGCCGTCGCCATCGCCGTCGCCGTCGCCGTCGCCGTCGCCGTCGCCGTCGCCGTCGCCGTCGCCATCGCCGTCTCCTTCATCGTCGATCACGGCGGCGCTGGGCGCTCCCAACCGGTTGCTGGGCGGCCTGGGGGCGGGCAATCCGATCGCTGAGATGACGGCGCAGCAGATCCGTCCGGACATCATCGACACCTATCTGGTTGGTGTCGGCGACGGGTCCTGGCCGAGCTGGAACAGTCCCAGCGGCGCCTACGTCACTTACGTCTCGGCCAACGTCTCTGCCGCCGGCGCGGTGCCGATGTTCACGCTGTACCAGATGGCGTCACGGGGTGAAGGGAACCTCGCCGCGATCAACGACGCCTCCTTCATGTCCAGCTACTGGGCGCAGGTCAAGCTGATGTATCAGAAGATCGGCGCGACCGGCCTGCCAACGCTGGTCAACCTGGAGCCGGACTTCTGGGGCTTCGTGATGACCGGCGCGCCGGGCGCCGACCCCACGAAGCTGCCGGCGCGCGTGAGCCAGGTCGCGGAATGCGCGGGCCAGCCGGACAACGCCGTCGGCATGGCCGGCTGCCTGCTGGCGCTGGGACGGGCTTACGCGCCCAAGGCCAAGATCGGGTTCCCGCCGTCGTTCTGGGGGCGCGATGCCACGGCGGTCGGCGCCTTCATGCTGAAGCTGGGCGCGGACAAGGCGGACTTCATGGTCGGCCAGACGAGCGACCGCGATGCAGGCTGCTTCGAAGTGTCCCCGCCGCCGGCCGAATGCGCGGGGCGCGGCAATGGCCCGTTCTATTGGGATGAGAACAACGTGGCGACGCCCAACTTCCATCAGGACCTCGCGCAATGGGCGGCGGTGAGAAGCAAGCTCGGGAACCTGCCGATCCTGTTCTGGCAGACGCCGATGGGCGTGCCGTCGTCGACGCCGGGCGGAACGCCCGGGCACTACCGCGACAACCACGTCCAGTACATGCTGACCCACGCGAGCGAGTACACGGCCAGTGGCGTGTTTGCGATCGTGTTCAGCGGAGGCGGCAGCGCTTCGGCCAACATCACGACCGACGGCGGGCAGTTCGCACGGCTGTTCAAGGCCTATCTGGCGAATCCGGCACCGCTCCCGCGCTGAGGCGACCTGACTGCGCGGCACTGCGGGCCCTCACCCCGCCCTCTCCCGCATCTCGGGAGAGGGTGCAAGAAGCGCGCCGGCCGGTATGACCCCCTCGCCCGCTTGCGGCAGACGGAGGGGTGAGGGCCAGCGGCGGTCGCAGTCCGCTACTCCTGCGGCGCCAGCAAGCGCCCGAACAGCAGCTTCACCAGCAGCATGGCCACGCCCGCGCTGCCCACGAGCGCCGCATGCAGCGTCCAGAACTGCGAGCCCGGCAGCACCTCCAGCAGCCCGGCGAGCCACCCGACGAACATGTTCCCGAAGAACAGATGCAGGTAGTAGATCCCGATCATCACGCCCTGCAGCCCGCGCGGCGCCGCGCGCGAGTACAGCGCCAACCCCACCGGCATGATGTTGGCGAAGCCGATGTCATTCACCAGCGTGTAGGCGAAGGTCCACAGGATGCTGATCTTGGCCCCCCCGGCCTCGAGCGACATCGCCGGAATCAGCAGCAGCGCCGGCGCGCCCGCCGCCACGAAGCAGCCCAGCGCGATCTTCGTGACCTCGTCGGGCTCGCGCCGCCGCGTCGCCCACCAGCGCCAGAACGCGATCGATCCCAGCATGGTCAGGAAGCTCACCGTCGCGTCGACGGACTGCAGCCAGGTCACCGGCACCAGGAAACCGCCCACGGCCATGTCCATGTACTTCTGCGACCACAGCGGGTAGGCGTTGTAGAACTGCTGATTGCCAACGATCGACAGCATCAGCAGCGGCAGGATGGCCACGAGCAGCAACACCTGCATCACGCCGCGGCGCCCGATCGGAGGACTCGGAGGGCTGGGCGCGCGCTCGGCCGCCACCTTCTTCGCCGTCTCCGGCGGCAGGAACCGCCGGCCCGCCAGGTACACGGCCAGCCCGATCAGCATCCCCACGCCGGCCGCGCCAAATCCCCAATGCCAGCCCACGCGCTCGCCCAGCGTGCCGCAGACGATGGGCGCGGCGATCACGGCGATCTGCACCGCCAGCATGAAGATCTGGAACGCGCTGGCGCGGCGCTTGTCCTCGGGGCCGTACAGGTCGCCCACCTGGGCCGCGATGTTGCCCTTGAAGCAGCCCACGCCCAGCAGCAGGCAACCCAGCGCCGGCAGCAGCGCCGCTTCGATGGCCATCAGGAAATGGCCCAGCGCC
>Ga0099823_1003832_pt1 | contig 14481 bp, 12 predicted proteins | sample CowpearedBW_FD_76831 | JGI IMG/M metagenome (GOLD analysis project Ga0099823, IMG submission 76831) | Root nodule microbial communities of legume samples collected from California, USA - Cow pea red BW | ecosystem: Host-associated > Plants > Roots > Nodule | place: USA: California | collected...
AAAATTAATATTGAAGTAGTTAGAACATGGGTACGGGTATGGGTACGAGATTATACCCGTTACCCGGTGGGGATGGGGATGGGAAAAAAGTTTGATACCCGTTGGGTTTGGGTATGGGGATGGCGATGAATTTTTTATGCAGGGATGGGTATGGGATAGTGAAACCCGTCCCCGCCCCGCCCCGTTGCCATCCCTAGCCACAGATAATAATATATTTTAAAAAGTAATATATTTTTCATGTTGAAGATGGAAGCCTATGGGTTGGCCCTGTCCCACAGGACTTTGTGGAGTTTTTGGCCCTGTGGGCTTCTTTGATGAGGGCTTTTTTCAATGTGGGCTTTTTTGGCCGTCGTCCACATGGGCCAGAGCCAAGCCCTGTGGGTTGGGCTAAATTGACACCTTTACGTAGCACAAGCCTCTATAGTAAGGCAGGATCGCAAGTTTAGGATTTGATAAACAACGCACGCCCTCCAAGATCAAAGCTCAGATAGAAGCCCTAGTTGACAAGGAGATCACAAAGGCTCTCAGATGGCCAGACCCAACCAACAGGATCTTGGGATGGAACGTGAAAGAGTGGTGTGAGTTCCATCGCACCTATGGACACCACACCGAGCAGTGTCTCACTCTAGCCAATCAACTACAAAGGTTAAGAGGAGAAACTCGGGAAGGAAGGCACATTCGTGAGAGGGACCAAGTCAAAGAACCTTGTCGTCCCAAAGATCAAGCAGATCATATATCACCTGTACTGGGGGATTTAAACACAATAGCTAGCGGTTTCTTAGGCAGAGGGGTTACATCCGCCAGCAGGAAGAGGTATGCCAGGAGCGTCATGACAACATCTACAACCTGGCAAAAGAAGACAATGCCGACTATAACATTCACAGAGGATGATCGAAGTGACGTCATGCCTCATGAGGATGACCTGGTAGTTGTTTCGATAATAGCAATGGGAAGACGAGTTCACCAGGTCCTGATCGATTAGGGGAGTTCTGCCGATGTCATGTTTTGGGACGCCTTCGTCAGCTTATGTGTACCATTAAATCAATTACGTCCTTTCGACAACATATTAGAGGAGTTTGCAGGAGACCCCGTGGAAGACAAAGGATATACCGATATGAGGACGACATTCTCAAATGGAGAGGCGGCCAAAACAATAATAGTACGATACATAGTCATAAAGGTGTCGTCCTCATACAACGTCCTCCTAGGTCGCCCCTATCTCAATCGCCTCGAGGTCGTTGTATCCACAACCCACTTGAAGATGAAATTCCCAGCGGACACGGGTCACGTCGTCACATTGAGGGTTGACCAGGCAGTAGCTCGAAAATGCTACGAGAACAGCCTGAAAATTCGGAGACCTATGTATGCTCTATCCCTGCTTGGTCCCAAGGAAGACTGTGCACCCGATTTCGATCCTAGAATAGGTAGGGAGGACAAAAGACCTCAACCCATGGGTGAGGTAGAAGAATTCAATGTAGGGGATGACAGGAAAGTGAAGGTCGGTGGGAGTTTGGATCCCTTGATCCGAGCCGCACTAACCAAGGTACTATAGGATAACAAAGCCTATTTCGCTTGGTGCGCTAGGGATATGGTTGGGATTAGTCCCGATGTCATGATCCATTGGTTGAACATCGACCCTCGCGAAGGATACAACGAAGAACGAAGATGGACCCGAAAAATTGGCAACAGTAAGGAAAGAGACCAACAAGCTTCTGTTAGTCGGGCATATCTGAGAGATTTAATATCCTGAATGGTTGGCTAATGTGGTCATGGTAAAGAAGTTGAACGGCAAATGGAAGATGTGTGTGGATTTCTCCGATCTCAACAACGCTTGCTTAAAGGATTTGTATCCCCTACCTACCATCGACATGTTGGTGGACAACGCCTCAGGCTGTGGGTTGCTCAACTTCCTAAACGCCTACTTGGGATACAATCGGATCAGCATGCATCCGGACGATGAAGAAAAAACAACCTTCATGGGGAGGCAGCCACCTACTGTTACCATGTTATGCCCTTCGGACTTAAAAAATGTCAGTGCTTCTTATCAGAGGTTGATGGATCGAATTTTGAAGACCTTATCAGGACATAAAATACATGCATATGTTGAGGACATGGTGGTTACATCCAACAGGGCTAAGGAACATTTTGTCGACTCACCGAGCTCTTTTCTACTATGAACGCCTACGGACTCAAACTCAATCCAAATAAATGTGTGTTTAGAGTCAAAGCAGGCAAATTCTTGGGATTCCTGCTTGCAGAAAGAGGAATTGAAGCGAATACCGACAAGTGTGCGACAATAATAAATATGAGGAGTCCAGGTAATATAAAAGAAGTGCAACGATTAATAGGATGCATGGTTGCTCTGACGAGGTTTTTGCCAAGAGCTAGAGATCGGGGACATCCTTACTTTGAATGTCTTCAAAAAGGGAAGAATTTTCGATGGAGGGATGAGTGTGAACAAGCCTTCGTGCAGCTGATGGAACATCTATCATGTCCGCCAATTTTATGCCGATCACATCAAGGCATACCGCTCAAATTATACGTGACAGTAACTAATAGGGCCATCAGCTCGACGTTGATGCAAGATCAAGGGGAGGATCAACGGCCGATCTACTTCGTCAGCAAAACTCTTTAAGGAGCGGTAGTTAGATATAAAAAAATTGAGAAGCTCGCCCTAGCTGTGGTTGTCTCTACACAAAGGCTACGTCATTATTTCCAAACGCATTCTGCTTTAGTAATGACCGATCAACTCATAAAGTAAATTCTCCAAAAACTAGAGGTGTCAGGGCGTCTCGTCAAGTGGGCCATCGAATTATCTGAATATGACATCTCATTCGAACCTCATGGACTTATTAAGGCTCAAGTTTTGTCTGACTTCTTGGCCGAGCTAACTCCGCTCACAACGGGTGAAGATGAGGAAGTCAAGGGCTGGGTGTTGTCAGTTGATGGGGCAACAAACTCGAAGAGAAGCGGAGCTGGCGTCATCTTGGAAGACCCATAAGGTGCTTTGATAGAACAATCCCTTCATTTCTCCTTTCGAGCGAGCAACAATCAAGTAGAATATGAGGCTCTCATAACTGACATGTTGCTCGCCAAAGAGTTGGTAGTAAAGAAACTGACGGCGAAAAGCGACTTTCTGCTCGTCACGGGACAAGTTTCCGGGGACTATCAAGCAAAAGATCTTTTAAATTAATACATTTGCTCCGAGAACAAAACTCGCACGCCGACGTTCTATCTAAATTGGTGAGTTGCTCACGTCCGAGACGCTAGAGGTCGGTAATACGAGAAACACTAGTAACGCCTAAAGTATCCGATATCAGGTCAGATGTCCAAGTATGTTCGATCAGTACAGAACAAGAAGGAAGACCTCTGTCAAACTCATGGTTAGCTCCTTACCTATCATACCTAGCGGATGGTCGTCACCCATCCGATCCTACAGAGGCCCAAACGGTTAAAAAGAACGCAGCTAGATACACTGTTATAGAAGGTCGTCTCTTTTGCTAAGGATTTAGCCGACCACTCCTCACCTGCGTCGTGCAAGGGGAGACTAATCGACTGATGTCCGAGCTCCATGAAGGTATATGCGGCAGTCACATCGGGGCTCGAGCCCTGTGCCTCAGAATTCTCCGAGCAGGGTATTACTAACCAACACTAAAGCATGATTGTCAAGATTTTACGAAAATATGTATGCAATGCCAATGACAATCAGACTTTCACCGAGCACCCCCCGAGGAGTTGCACTCTATAAGCATCCAGTGGCCTTTCCACACGTGGGGGATCAACAGTCTAAGACCATTTCCTATAGCCACTAAGCAACGGAAGTTCTTTATAGTGGCAATTGAATATTTCACAAGGGAACACAATTCACAACGACGATTGTCTGTGACGCCTATGAGAGTTGGGGAATTCTTGAGGTATTTTCTTCGATAGAACATCCACAGACAAACGAACAGGCCGAAGCCGTCAATTAGATCATATTAGGAGCCTTGCGTCGACGTATCTCCTCGTCAAAGTCGAACTGGCCCGAAGAGCTATCGGGGATCATGTTGGCCTACCATACTACCCCACAGACGACCACACGAGAGCCCCTTTCAACCTAGTATATGGTATGGACGCAGTGCTACCCATGGAGGTTGAATAGCCAACTTTCTATGTTAGAATGTTCTTCGTCGCCCTAATAGAGGATGACATACGAGCAAATTTGGACACCATAGATGAAATTAGGGAGGCTGCCAGAATCAACAGCGAGGCGATGAAAAGACGAGTCGAATCGAGATACAAAACCAAGGTCTTCCCACGATCGTTCAGGAAGTTCGACCTTGTCCTCAGGAAAGCTCATCCCCTACAAATAAAGGACAAGCTCTCTCCCAAATGGACATGACCTTTCCACCTCAAACAGGTGCTAGAAAATGGTGTCTATGTTTTGGAGACCTTAGATGGCCTGGAAATTACACAAACATGGAATGCAGTTAATCTTCATTTATACTTTAGTTAAAACTTGTACATTTTGTATGCTTTGACACTCTTTTTCCCTTGGCTAAGGAACACAAGGGTTTTTTAATGAGGTCAAATCTCCTCTTTAATAAAAATTCTCCTTTTAGTTCCTAATTAAGCAATATAATCCTTGACTACCTAAGCTTGGTTTAGGGGCGGTGAAGAGCCGTCTAAAGCGACTATCTAAGCTCGGCTTAGGGGCAGTGAAGAGTCGTCTAAAACAACTACCTAAGCTCGGCTTAGGGTCGGACTTGAAGGTTATGAATAAACACTCAAGCATAAATTTGCCCAGGTGGGCTTGAGGATTACGATAAAAAACCTTCATCATTAAAAGCGAAGTAGAGCAAGTCGAGCATTCAAGATTCATGGCGAAAAACAAAGTAAAGCACTACTGGCATTCAAGATTCATGGAGAAAAGTATATGGCGACTTACAACGATCGAGGATTCAAAAAACAAAGGTATTTAAATTACGTAAATATTATTTTCAACGTATAAATATATAAATCAATAAAGCCTACTTGTCCTAAAGGCATCATCATCCATCAACCAAGTTGCCATCAATGACAACTTTCCTTGTGTCCATGCCCGAGAGATCGGCTGAATGACATAAGAGGCGGATCTGCTCCAAAGTCACCTCAAATCCTACACCATTTGTGGTAGCAACCTCATTCGCATACCTTTCCTCATGTTCTTTCCATGCTTTCTCTTTCTCTTCTACCTTGGTTTCAAGTCAGCATAGGCGATCCTCAAGCTCGGTCGCCTTCCTTGTAGGATCCTTTAGGGCAATCTGGAGATCGACAGCTCTCACCTCTTCCTCTTTGAGGCTTCTTCTCAGTTTCTCCATCTCAGCAAGCTCGGAAGTAAGTCTGGATATCTTCTATTTGGCAGCGGCGATCTCCTTATCCTTTCTCTTCTCGACGAGACCTAAACGGTTTAGCTTTTCACATAAAGCTATCGTGGATACCTCAGCCTTGTGCAGGAAAGCACAAATGTCTTCTTGAACCGACGACATGTCCTGGTTCAGCAAACATTGGAGATCTCCCTCAAAAATGTTGTGAGCCAAGGAATAAGTTGTATGACGATAAGATGAATCCCAAAAGCTTTGGCAGACACTGTTCGAACCTTCTAACAGTAGCGGTCCTATGGAGGAAAGGGCATGCTCAGAACGAGAGTGGGAAGATGTCGTCGCTACCTCGGTTTCAATTCAGATCGTGGATCCCCTCCTCTGACGCTTCAGTCCAGACTCCGACACTTTAGTCTGGACTCTGAAACTTTAGTCCGGACTCCGACATGGTCTCCTCGTCATCTGAAGGTATCAACATGGCGTCCACTACTTGGACTAGAGCCTCCGTCACAACAGGTTGAAGCATAAGAGCTCGGATGCTCTTCAAAATTCTAGCAAGATCCTGTTTGGACATGCCCATTCTTGACTCTGCAAAACACAAAAATCGTTACTCCCAATATAGTGAAAGAAATTCCCAAAGTAAGAAGCAAAACAACCACCCGAGGACCGACCAATATAGAACTTGAGGTTGGCAGGTTGAAACTCATAACTTAACACTTGTTTAGTCTCAAAGAGAGTCTTGAGTTAATCCAATAAGAGACAATGTTCTTGCTCTTTCTGTTCAAGATCTCTTAATTGTCTTGCCCCAGCAAAGCTCAGATTCTGAGTCCATTATAATGGAAAGCCCTCCAGAAGATCAAGTTTTTGAGGGGGAGCTCAGATTTTCAGGAAGGAACCTTTAAAACCCTTATAAGACGACTGGAATAGCGTCAGAAGTCCCCGACCTCCTACGCCACTCAGAGAAGACCATATCTCTTTGGTTTACTTCTTCATCTCAAAGAAATACAAGAATACGTTTGTGCCCGGAACTAACCTAAAGTGGGTGCATAAAATGTGGAAAGCTTAGACAAAGGCCCAGCTATTCGGATGTAGCTGTGTTGGGGCCACGTTCAACTTGGTTAACAAGGTTTTCTCAAACGAACTCAAGGGTAATCTTAGTCCGATTTTAGAAAAAAGGGTTGATTAGAAAAAGTATAAGTGCCCTGAGGTAGAATCATCATTGATATCAACACAAATTGGCTCGTCTAAAGCACAGTGAACTACCATGGCGTTAGCTTCATCACTCTAACATATCCTTTGTCCCCGACGAAACCGATTTATCACTTGGTCGGAGGTGAAGCTCGATATTTCCCTGTAGAGACCCATAGGCGCCCAGGGATATAACTCATCATAAGAGGTCGCCATCACATCACCCAGACACAAACCGAGCACAGCAGCCTAAAGACTTCCTCGCACAAACAAGAGAACCAAAAACAACCGAAAAACCACTCAGAAAGGAAAAACCTCAAACAACTGAAAAACCACTCAGATAGATAAAACCAGAAAACCACTCAGATAGACAAAACCAGAAAACAACTAGAAAAACCACCAAAGCCCTCCTTCAAGCAAACATGTTTCCTTTCTAGATCGCAAACCACTACTCCCATTCAAAACCACCCAGAAAACCACTATCTAGCTCATCAAACACAAGCACGAAAGAACAACCTAGGTTCAACTAAAATCCTCCTCCCAGAAAACCGGCAGGTTATGGCACCATGAATGCAGCATAAAGATAAGTGAACAAAGAAGAAAAAGAAAGGGTCGAGTGAAGTACCTTCGAGAAAGGTTGAAGACAAGAAGAATGATGAAAATGGAAGTGAGATAGCCACAAAACCAGTGAAGATAGGAGAGCGAAGATGCAAGCGTTGCGTAATGGCAGATGAAAAGAAAGAATGGTAATGAAAAGACAGATTTAAGAGGGAAAGCCTGAGGTTTTTGGGCAGTTGAAACATTCTGGAAACATGGCCCACGTGGCGTTTTGTTATTGGTAACACTTACGCTTGGCCAATCGAAGCTCATGCACGCCAGGGCTATAAGACGACCTCCTCGCCCAGTTAAATTTCCGCGAGGGCAGAGGGTTAGTGTAGTGTCCAGGCGCCTGAGCTGTACCCGATCACGAAGACCATTAAGGATGGCCTAAGCACGGTCAGTGGCCCATTAGTATTAGTAAACAGGAAGGACACCACAACGGTAAGTTATCCCCCACAAAGCGGATGCAACGGGTGAGATACCACAATGGTAAGCGACCCCCATAAAGCGAAACCATCTCGCCACCTAACCGGATTTTTAGGCTGATAGTCCTGGGAACTGGCATTCTTTCTAGTATAAGAGGGTACAAAAAACACTGAAAAAGACACATAGAATTTTGCTCTTGCTAGACACTTAATCGGTTTGAAATCGGATGGACGTCGGCAAGAACAATTTCCAATTCTTTATCTCATTTGAGAGGGTTTTATAAAGATACTTTAAAAAGGTGTTTTAAGTCGGAAAAAAGTTATTCATGAAGATATATAAGGAAACATTCTCTCTGAAAATATTATATTAATTGCTCAAGATAAAAGTGAATGCTTACAATAATTTATTAGAACATCCTTTTTAGTTGATGGCCTCCATTCTTTCCTTTAGAAAGATTGTTCCTCTGAAGTAAGACTTTGTGTTGTACTATTTTTCTTCAACATTCTGGTGCAACCAAATGCTTGAAACTTGTTGGTGTTCTGATTTTTTCTCTAGCCCGCATGGTTTGCCTGAGATATGCATATTTTCTTCATTTCCGTTCAATTCTATTGGTCAGTCAATACTAAGGTCAAATCCAGAGGAATTATCTTTGATGAAGCAAGTAACCCAGCATTTTGGCAGAGGCAATTTCGACCTTCTTAAGTTAAATTTGATTTATGGTTATAAATATTTCAGAAGCTTTATATAACAACATCTTGTATTTTAAGAGAAATTCTCCCAGTTTCTAGTCGTTCTTTTGTTTGTTAGTCGCTCAGTTTTAACTTGTATTTATTAAAAATTTAAGTGTGATTTTGAGTCTCACATTGATTAAAAATAAAAAAGTAGAACATTATATAAGGATAAAGATCCATAAACTCATTTTCTTAAGGTTTTTGGTTGAGAGTAATGTCAATAACTTATGTGATTGAACTCAGATCTTATTTTGTGTTTGTTTTTTTCGGTGAAACCCTCTCTATAAAACCTAAAATGTTTGTTCTCATTTTTTGTTATATTTAATAATTGATCAGTGATTGCTATATACTGATTGTTGCTCCCAAAGAAGATCCTTAGGGAGGAGCACTGATTTTAACTGTGTTCATACTTTTTTGAGAGGATTGAAGCCAATTTTATAAGGATATTTTAGAACTTGAATGTAATAGTTTATTAATGGCTACAACACGTTACGAAATTCGATGTCGTAGTTGTTAAAAGGGCTTTAAATTAAATGAACACCAAGCAAGTTTCCTATATGATCACTTGTGTTTGAGAAATGCTTCTTGCACCCCCATCAATTCTCCAAAATGACCATTTTATCTTTATAAAAGTGACTTTCGGATTATAAATTCCGGAATAAGATTTCAGAATGAAAATTTTTTAAACGATATTTTTGAAATAAAATTTTCTGAACATGTCAAATACATGTTAAAACATTTTTGGAACAGATTTCAAAAATACAGTTTTCAGGATGCATTTAATACCTTTCTTAAATTAACTTTCCTAATCATCTTTAAATGAAATGAGTTTCGAGAAGAGTTTTTCGATACATATGATATATTTTTTGGAAAAATATTTTCGGAATGGATTCTTTTATCATTTTCTCTTTTCTTGTAGAAGTTTTGCAGCATCGGCAACAATGGAAGTGGGGTGTGATGCAATAGTGAAAGGTATTTAAGTATTTTCCTTGATAAGGTGCAAGAAGCAATTGCCCTTGTATTTTTGTGTTTATTTGTTTCGTTTTTTGTGCATAACATTCAGTCCAAAAACATACTTGAGCCCATCTTCTCTCTATCTCTCTCGACACTACTTGCCTTGTTCCCTTTCATAATTAATATTTCTCTTTATGCAAGATAATAAATTAAAAACTGTTTCACCAAAATACTTAATGGATAGTCATTTAACATAAAACAAATTCAGAATTAGTTTTTGAGTGGTAACATAATAAGTTTCTTAATTACTTAATAAAAATCTAATTAAGCACTTTTAAGACTAGTTATGTTTAGGTGATGTGTACTCATCTTATAAGGGTATTCATAGATGAAAAAGAAACATGATTTGAATGTGAATAAGGTGAGAAGGAATTTAGTAAGTGGTTTGGTGTAGAAAATACGAGGGAAAAATGGTGAAGAAAAATGATACACGTGCATGAAATCTTTACGTGGTCCTTGTCTTTCCCAACGTCAACACTCAACTCTGCAGACACTGTGTCCTACTATCAGTCGGCACGTTTCAATTGGTGCTCCAAAATCCCCACCTTTTTTTGTCTTTTTCTTGTAACATTTCAGTTGTTCCAAGACATATTTTGTAACCTTTTTCGGATTATATAATTAAGCTGGGGATTACATTGAACTCTAAAGTTCTCAAGTAGCTATGTATTTAATATTTTTGAACTTAACAATATGACTTATCAAAGTGGAACAATTTTCCTTCAAGTAATGGTCCATCAGATTACGAGTATAAACATTTATTTCCCTTCTTTTCATGGGATAACATATGATCACATGTGTATTTAAAACCTCTGATGTGGTCGTTGTTGATAATAGATTGCTACCTCTGAGATGAGTTTGATTGATGTAAATTGGCATTTTGTTGGATGGAGAGCGTATATCGAAAACAATAATAATATTTTAACTTTTTTTTACCTATTTTTAATTTAGTATTTTAATTATTATTAGATTATTATATTATATTATTACAAAAAATTAAAACAAATGATTTAATGATGATTGATATATTAAAAGTGAATAAAAAAAGTAAATTAAAATATTATTATTCATGAAAAAAAACTTTTGTCATCCAATAAAATTGCGCATATACATATATGGAGAAAGGTTAAAAGATACCAAAAGTATAACTTCTAAAAAGAAGATAAAGATGCAATTGTGGGTTGAAAGGATTGCATTATTTGCAACTTGCTTGATTTAAATTAGGAAAAGTGCAATGAATATAATTGAATGCTTATGTCAGTCAGTTCATGAAAGCTAATAATAAGTTTAAGAGATTCCACGAAACCTTTTTATCAAAAGAAAAATCATTACATCTTTTCTTTATTTTAAATAAAAAAATTAACATTATTTATGTTGCTATATACAACCTGTTGTTATCATAATGATTAACTAGTTTGCCACCGCCACTCATTACAATAAGTGGTTTGTACAAATTGAACTTAAAGTTTAGTTATTAAAATTCGAAAGCAAAAAATTACAAAATAAATAAAATCAGTTTTCTTTTTGAATAATTACTTCTAAAAAATTATACATCAGCATGTTGACTGAGACACAATACATACAAAACATAAATTATTCCATCTGATTTCAATGGTCAAGATTGAAATATAAATGCGTATAATATATTTTTTTAAGTGGGTCCATTGTGAATAAGAGGTACGGCCTTTGATTCCCGAAAATGTATGGAGATTTTATGTTATCTGTTTTACTATTTGCAACAAAAGAAAGGATTTCTAAAACAATTGATACGAATTTCATTCATAACTTTTAGGGTATAAAAAATTATGTACAGAATAAATAAATAACGAAGTATGTAACTATTACAATTTATAACCAATTTACTGAAATTAAGTCACACATAAATTTCATTAAATTAATAAGGTATAATTACTATTTAATCTCTTAATTTTTCGGTTTAATTCAATTTATCCTCTTATTATTTATTAGTTAATTTAGTCATTTAATTATTTAAAAAAGTTCAATTTAATTATTTTTGTTGAATTAAAATTAACACGGTGTCGTACAGTACACATGTCAAACCGTGAAATTTTTTAATTTTTTAAAATAGAGAATTAAATTGAAAACAAATATTATCACTGTCATGTTTCATAACTGTAAACTATTACGTAGCACGATGATCACCTATGTTACTCTAATTTAACATAGAGAACCAGATTGAACTTTTCAAATAATTAAATTAATTAAATTGAATCGAATCGAATAATTAAAGGACTATTATACTAATTAATAACAACTATTTCGATGATTTTTGTCGGGAACCAAATTGATGAAAACTCATTCGCAATATTTGATTTATCCATTATATCAAACCTTGTCGAACATTACACATATTATACAAAGTGTGTACAGTGGTGATGAAATTTGCCAGTACATTGTTGAGAACTCAAAATTTGAGATGGCGTGCACACCTTTTATTTTTCTTCGTCGGCAAAGTAGGGTATTTGATATCTTGAGAGGATAGATTGTGTCGAAGTTGACATTCTCATATTTTCTTATCATGCAATTATTTCATAACCATATAATATATATAGAGATTATTGTTATTATTATGGTACCCCACTTCACCTCGTTCTTTCAATCAATTTCCATGCGCTATGTGCTTTAGATCGGACTTTAGGGCACACACCAATTTTTTTCTTAAAACTGAGTTTTCACAATTATGCAACGTTAGGTTCCACCGTCAACACCCTCCATTGCCATTTGAAGAAAAAAGAATAATAAAAGTTTGAATTCGAAGAATGAGATTAAGCCCAAGAAGCAGAGGAAGTCCAGAGTGGTGTGGTATTTGAGGGGGCCCATTAGGTCCACTTTCTTTCTCATCGACGTGCATGTTCTGCACAACAGCCGCACAAATTGAACCAGCGATGAGGGGACCATGAATAAAAGTGAAAGCGATATTTCTTTGGGCCTTCCAAAAGTGGCCTTTGTTTTTGGTAGGAGCGTGTACATTGAAAGGTGGCCAAGAAATAAAAACCCAAATGAATAATAAAAAAAAAGTGGGCCCACAGGTGTGTATAGTAGCAGACAGGTACAGAGAGTAGAGGAGGAGGAGGAAGAAGAAGGGTTGAGTGAAGGCATGTTTTTGAGAGGAGTAGAGGAACACGTGCTGTGACCGAAACAGTGCCGACAGCCACTGTTGACTAGTGACAGACAGACTGTGACGGGCGGTTTTGACCGACCACCGCCAAATGCAGTCCCACCACCCTTCACCCCTTTCTTCACCGCCACCTCTTTTTTCTCAAAACACAGCCTTCAAGAAAATTCTTGGAATCACGTCTCAATCTTTGTTTCATTTTTACGCTGCTTGAGATCGTTCAGAAACAAGTCAACAACTCAAATTGAAACTTTTTAGGTTTAATTATATTTTAATAAACTCTTCAATCTCATTATTTTAATTAATTTTGTTTTCATAATATATTTGAAATATTTATAATTTTTAATTCTTTAAATTGATGTAACTATTATGTTGTTAGGTTTTCTTTTTTTTGTATAACATTTTTATGTTTAACAACTAAGTTAATTTATCCATGTCTTTGTTATCTTTATTTGGTCACAGTTTATTGTATAATCAAGTATTTGAAAGTTATTTTTTAGTTTCTTTTATTGCATCGACACATATTTTAATTAATTGTTTATATTGATATCAATTGTGTGGTTGTTTCGATTCTTATGGATCATTTACTGGTTGATTTACTGGTTGATGTATGTTTTTAGGTTTCACATTCATCTCATAGAAAAATAAGAAACAATCACGCATATCTAAATCTTTTATTTAAACTGAGTATGTTATCATATTTATGATTTGTTTTGTAATAATTTGGCTTCGTGGTATTTTGACTGAATTCATGTTTCTTCAACACGATTCAGCGTCTCTATAAGCTGATAATATAGGTGCCATTAAAATTATTGTAAATTCAGTGTTTCATGATCGCATCGATCATATTTAAGTAGACTGTCACTCTATTAGTGAAGCTTATGATAATTATATTATTATTCCCTCATGTCACTACTCCATTTTAAATTGTGAATATTTTTACAAAGGTTGTTCATTGTCGTCATCAATTTTTTATTAGCAAATTGATGTTACTTGACAAAACCCCTCAATTTGAAGAGAGGTGTCAATTAATAATTAATTTATCTTCTTAAATATTTAGTTATAATTTTCTTAAGAATATGCTAGAAAACCATAGATAAATTTGGTCTTCCTAATTTCTTATTATAGGTTATTTTATAATTATGAGTATATTTTGATATATTTTTCCTATAATAAGTTAAACAATAATACATTAATTTTTTCTCTCTAATCTTATATCGTAAGATATTTTATAATTATGAGTAATAATTATTATAAATATTTCAAACACTAATGTAAAAAGTAAAATTATATTTGTTTATTGAAAATGTACCTTTTTTTTTTTCAATTTGTGTATTTATTATTTCGGTGACTGTTTTCTATACATACTCGTAATTTTATATGATAAAGCAGACACAAAATAATGTTATATTTATTTTGATCCTCTAAACTTAGAGGAAAGAAAAAAATATATAAGTTTTAAAATCTCTTTGTATAGAATGTTTTGATGTATCACTTAACTTCTTAGAAAATTTAATTTGGTATATACTTTTTCATATCGAATATATAATTATCGTATATAATTTTAATATCATGAGATTTACACACTTAAATATGATAATATTGAATGTAGATTTTTTTCAGTATTACTAACCAATAAAACTAATCTCTGTGAAGAAATTTAGTTTTATAAACTTTTATATTTGTAATCTTTCAAGAATCCATTTGCCATAATCTTATACTTAACATAAAATCAAATTTTGAATGATCTTTTACCGGTTCATAAGAGTTACGGAAACAGGTGTGAAAAATAGTTTTACAATTTGGTTTGCCTTCGATACGTCGTTTATTACGAGATAATTTTGTGCGTATTCATTGTGTTTCTTATTGTACTTCAATTATTGTAGAAGTGTTGTAATATGAAAAAGACACGCTAACATTTTCACAAAAAGTTAGTTTTTTCCATGTATCATCTTTATATTTGACCATATCCCAATGATATACACAATAAAAGTACAATAACAAAAATACACCTCCATAATATATATATCTGTTGAATATTAATTTATAT